>Ga0209630_10000249_pt1 | contig 63379 bp, 49 predicted proteins | sample COG_01_FD_184745 | JGI IMG/M metagenome (GOLD analysis project Ga0209630, IMG submission 184745) | Pelagic Microbial community sample from North Sea - COGITO 998_met_01 (SPAdes) (version 2) | ecosystem: Environmental > Aquatic > Marine > Neritic zone/Coastal water | place: Helgoland, sampling...
GTTGTTGGTGTGCCATCATAAGAATCCTCTTCCTGGTAGAAAAGCATTCTTAGGCATACTACAACTCGCCTCACTAAGCGCTATAGGAAGGGAAGTTCGTGTTGCATTTACATTGTGAATCCAAGCCATCTAACAAAATGTTTAAGTCCGACGCTTGATCGCTTCTTCACCCACGCTGCCGCTCCTGTCGGTCGCCGTTAAGCGCCAGTTATGGCAGCGTTAGATGGCAAGGAGAGTCTGAGATGAATTGGGACGCAATCGCAACCGTAGCCGAAGTCGCGAGTGCCATAGCCGTCGTCGTTTCTCTAATTTATCTGGCCCTTCAGGTCCGCCAGAATACAGTTGCCCAGCAGGGTTCTACCCATCACCAGTTTTTGAGTACACAAACGACCGCTAACCAACTCATCGGCGGGAGCGCTGAAGTTTGTGAGCTAATAGAAAAGGCGAACGAAGATTTCGCGAGCATTACTTCCGCTGAGAGATTTCGCCTTTTGTTCATCTATTACGATCATTTTAATCAATGGGAATTCGCTTTCGATTCCCGTGAGAATGCGTTAATGGGACCCAACGTGTGGAATAAAATTGACTCTGGATACGCGCTGGTCGCCGAGCTTACACCCTCATTTCGCGATACTTGGGCCATCATCAAGGGCAGTTTCCCGCACGAATTTGGCGAACATGTAGATAACGTGATTGCGGAAAACAAAATGTCCCGACTTGGAAATGATGAAAATGCCATCTGACAACATGCCCTGAGGCCGACCCTTGACCGCTCCGGTCGTTGCCATCAACGGACCTTCGACCCTGGCGCTAGAGTGGGCGAAAGATGTACTCCCCATATTGTTCCGCGGCATAAACGGACTTAGCGCCCGGACCTCGTTACGGCGAGAAAATGGCGTTGTGGAATTGCTCAGTGAAAACTTCCGCAGGTACCGATTCCGGTCCGGCGAACGTCGCTAACAGCAGCCCCCCCAAGTCGGAGTTCGCACCGATGCGCCCAAATGCGCGTGCACGTTGTTCGTCATCAACGCAGTTGACGAAAAGTGTCGCAGCGAAGCGCGCGATGCACCTGATACGCCGCACTCGCTCGCGGCGCTCATCTTGATAGGCGGAAAACGATTCTTTCGACCAATCGCTATCAGCTTGCAGTGCGTCACGGATGAGCCTTGCATCGCGTAGGGCAACTGAAAGACCTTGCCCGACAATTGGGTCGGTATAACCGGCGGCGTCGCCCATCAACACGACCCCGTCTACGCTTAGTTCATCGAGTGTCGCATCCTGACTAGGGTACGACTGGCAAGGGCCGATTGGTCGGGCGTTCGCGAGTCCGCGGCCACCGGGGATGCAATCGACATCAAACGCGGCGAGCAGGTTACACACCCCTTTCTCGCCGGTATAACGCCCGCGCTCAGAAAGATCGTAGTCAACGTACAAGCGAACTTTGCCGCCGCCTTGGGGGAAAATCAGATACTCCAAGTCGCCTGCTCGACCTACCGCCTGCAGATCCTCCGGCCAATCGTGAGCATCATCTACCAGGAGTCCGGAAATCAGATGATCGACCGGTTGCTCTTTTAACCCGAGGCCTAGCTGCCGCCGTACCGTTGAGGAGCGGCCATCGGCGCCGACAATAAGCCGACAGCTGCAAGAATGACGCTCACCCTGATAGGTGTAGGCCACGCTCGGCTCCGCGCCTGGCTGAGCGGTGACCTTACTGACGCCTCGAAGCACGTCGACCTTGTGTGCCCTTGCATTATCGAGAAGCGCATTCTGCATAACGACATGCTCCATGCACAGAGGTCCAGGAACCCCGGGAGATAAATCGCCAAGCGGCAAGGTGCCGGCCTCCGCTTGTGCGGGCGTCAGCAAATTGTCGTAGCCGATATGCCGCGTGACGTGATGGCCACCGGCATCCATCAGTAGGTCATAGATACCTAAGGTCCGGGACTCGGTAACGCCCCACGGTGCCAAGAATTCACCGCGTACCCGGTCGACGAATTCCGTCTCCCGTTCGAGTAGCCGCACAGACAATCCAAGCTCAGCAAGGCTGGCGCCAAGGGCACTACCACCAATGCCGCCACCAACAATTACAACGTCACACGATTGCATTTCTATCCGCCAAACAAACTTCTTCGAACGCCCAAAGTAGCAAAGATTGATGTTTGAATCTCACAGAGACGCGCCGCACCGTTAGCCAGGTAACTTCGCGACGGCAGCGGTCCAGGTAGTAAGCCTAAAGTAGGCGCATTTCGGCCTGATCTCAGCCTTCCACGAGTTCCCGCCTACCTTTAAAACCCTACAATTAAACGCCAGAGATGGCCTCGCGCCGCGGCTTTCGAGCCTTGCTATGCTGAGCACACCGAGCACTTAGCTTCACCTCTTAGATGTCACTATTGAACAACCCTCTGTATACGGCCGCACTTAGTTGCTGGAGTGAAACCGATGCGCACAGCAAGGCCAAGCAGACTCTGGCCCTGGACCTGATCCTTGGAGAGCCAGGAGCGGGCAGCGACTTCAGCCGCAGACTTCGGCCTGCGCTCGACGACCCAGGCAGGCCCTCCATGCCAACCCTGGTCGATCCGCGCAAGTTGCCTCGGCGTGGACTGGGTTCCGTCGAAGGGCACGCTGCGTTTATCCACGCCATTTGCCACATTGAGTTCAGCGCCATCAATCTCGCACTCGATGCCGCGCTCCGGTTTGCCGGGATGCCTGCCGAGTACTATCGGGAGTGGCTCGAAGTTGCCGTCGACGAAGCGCGCCACTTCAGTTTGCTGGCTGCACATCTCGGTAAGCTCGGATACAACTATGGTGATTTCGTTGCGCACAACGGCCTGTGGGCAGTTGCCAATCAGACCAGCGACGATATTCTCGCGCGCATGGCGTTAATACCGCGCGTATTGGAAGCGCGTGGACTGGATGTGACACCGGCGATGATCGATCGTTTGCACCAGCACGGCGACGACGAAGGCGCGGAGATTCTGGCGATAATCCTGGACGACGAAATTCGGCACGTCGCCGTTGGCTCACGCTGGTTTCTTTATCTCAGCCGCGCGCGCGGGCTCGATGCGGCGCAAACATTCCAGCAACTGGTCAGCCGTGAATTGGGTCCTCGCGCAACTGCGGCGCTGAATATCGATGCGCGTCGCGCGGCCGGATTTAGTGAGGCAGAACTTGATTGGCTAAGCGGAAACGGGGAAGACACTCGTTAGCAAAGCGACGTTTTGCCGCAGTGGAGCATTCCGGAGCACCCACGAAATCACCCGTAGATTTTAAGTGGCGGCCAAAATCAACGACTGTCCGCGATACCTGCGTTAACGCCGCTACAACAAGCGGACGTGGTGTCGAACGACGGCAAGGGAAAGTTTCAAACCAACGTATGAATCAACAGAGGCTTACCGACGCCTTTAACCGCTGTATCGGGCAGCGATTCGACGGCGAAACTCGGGTCGATGGTTTGCTTCAGGCGATCGGTCAGGATGATTTCGACCTCGTATTGCCGCGTCAGCTCCTGCACGCGTGCGGCGATATTGACCGCTCGACCGACGAAGGCGAATTCCTTGAGTTCTCGGCTACCGACCAGCCCAACCACCCCGGTCCCACGATGCAGGCCAATCCCTATGGCGAGGGTCGGTAAACCGCGCTGGGCTAATTCGTCGTTGTATTCCTGCAAGGCAACCCGCATCGCGAGTGCGGCGCGAACGCAATCATCACCCTGCCACGGGTTCGGATCGGTGGCACCGAAAAAGGCCAGCAGGCCATCGCCAATAAACGTTGATACGTAGCCGCGATGCTCACTAATGGCCTGGCTCATGCGCTCGAAGTAGCCATTCAGGATCCCGACTAGGACATTCGGTTCCAACGACTCGCTGAGTGCGGTGAATCCGGCGACGTCAGCGAACAACACGCTGACTTCTTTCTTCTCGCCAAAGTCGACCACGCCCTCGGCGATAATGCGTTCGATAACTTCATCGGGTGCAAAGCGGCTGAATGCGCGCTGTAAACTTTCGAGTTCCCCGGCAGCCGCCGTGACACGTTGGCGCAGCCGCTTTGCGTCATGCAGTGCGCGCCACAGTAGGCCGGCGAAGAGCAGTGCTGCACTCGCCGCGATGACCAACAACCAGGAAGTCATTCGCGCAGATCAGCGAGGAACTCGAGGCGGCACATCGTATTCAGCAACGCGACCGCACCGCAGAAATCGAGAAATTCGGCGGCGGATAGCTGCTGTTGGACTTCGGCACAATGGCGCTGAATAACGGCCGGCTGGTACCACACGGTCTCGCGGGCTAAAGGGATAAGCAGACGCTCAGTGTCGGACAAAATCGGCGACGCGAGGTGGGTGAGGATTTGTTCGGTGTCCGCGTGGTCAACGCCCTCCGTGCGTAACATGTCGCGCGCTTGCTGTTCGCACGCTTTGGCGCCCAGGGCACGCGCCACTACGGCCAATAATAATGTGACTGTTCGCGATGGTAACGCTGCCGAAGTCCACAGGCGGTCAATGATCACACGCAGGTCGCGCCCTAACGGCAAGCCGTCGAGGGCGTTGACTGTGGCGCTGAACGGTCCGCTTCGCTCCGGGGCCGCCAGGGTGACTGGTTTGCCGCGATGCTGCATGCGGCGGAACTTGATCGCCAATAACGGGCGGAACAGGCGGGCCCACCATTGATCGGGAAGTTGCTCCAGGCGCCGCGGGGGTAGGGCGATGAAAGTTGAAACGCGGTTTAAAATCAAATGGACACCGATGAGCCCAGCGAACTCTGCAATTTCGTCCGTGCTAAAGCCATTGGCGCGCAAGGGCTCCAAATCGCCAGCGTGGACCGGCGGTTTGGATTGCGAAATGCGCCGCGAAAAATCGATAACGGCACGTTCGCGTGGGGTGAAATCGCCGGTCAGGAGATCTTGCTCCAGGCGGGCGATACGTTTCTCGCTCATGCCGAGTACGCGCAGGAACGCGCGTTGCACGCCGAAGCAAAAACGGCAGGAATTATCCTGGCTGACGACGAGTCCAGCCTGATCAATGAGATCGGCGTCGACCTGCACGACGGTTGTGACTTGCACCGAAATGCGCAGCATCGCGTCCGCCATCCACGGCGAACCGGCGAAGTAGCGCATCAGATCACCGGGGCGGCCAGTCGCCTGGGAGAACTTGAGTTCAAGTTCCGGCGCCGACTGCTGTACCAGCAGGCACGGTTCCCACTCGATTTCGCTCATCCTGGCCAATAGTTTTGCCCCGCTGCCAATTGTCGGCGAGTGTAGCATCGGTGCAGGTGGCTCAACGAGAACGTCTGGACGATCAGCACGCGCTCGCCGCGGTCGAACGCTTTAACTCGGCGTTTCCGACCGCCGCGCTTCACTCCCTGCGATGTACGCGCAAGCGCACATCACGATGCCCGCACCGACAAGGCCCCAGGTATCTGGCACCTCACCGAAAACGACGTACCCGAGAATCCCCGCGATGATGACGCGGGTAAAGTCGAATGGTGCGATCACCGTCATGTCACCGGCTGCGTATGCGCGCGTCATACAGTATTGGCCGAACCAGCCGACCAGTCCGAGCGCGAACAACCATGCCCACTCAATCAGAGACGGCAGTTCGAAAGCGTATAAGGTCGGCACGCCCATCATGACGGCGCCACTGAGCAGAAAGTAAAACACAATGCGCTCGGTCGGCTCAGTCCGCGTGAGGCTTTTCATGGTTGTTATTGAGCTTGTCGCCAGAATCGCTGACAGCAAGGCAATCGCGGCGGCCGGTTCAAACCCGGCTTGCGGCCGCACCATCACCACGACACCAATGAAGCCGGCAAACGTCGCGAGCGTACGCCCGAGCCGTATGCGCTCGCGCAGAAACAACGCCGCAAACAACACACTCCACAGTGGAATGCTGAACGCCAGCACGGTCGCATCGGCGAGCCGCATATGCTGAACGGCGTAAATGCTGGCGAGCAGCGACCCGGCGCCAAAAAAACCACGGGAAAAGTGCGCGCCTGGCCTGGAAGTTTTGAGCGCGCCGACGCCGCGCTGAGCGAGCCACGGCAAATAGAACAGCAGACTCATGACAAAGCGGAACATGCCGACTTCTACCAGGGGCAGGGATTGCATGAGGTATTTGGCGATGGCGAACATGCTGGTCAGTGACGTCACCGCGACCAGCATCCACAGCACGCCAATGAGATTCGACGACATGGGTAGAGCGCGTTCCGATTGACTCATTGGGATGGACGGTTAGAACCAGGAACGCGTAAAGCGCTGTGCCGAGTAGCGCCGTGTCCCACAACGGGTTGCTTCAGAGGCCGGACCAGTAAAGAAAAATCAGCACGCCACAAGCGACGACCGCCCATGCTTCGAAGGCTACTCGGAGAGGCAGTGGTGCGCGCCGAACTTCCATGAAGTCGAGAAAAACGAAACGCACCTTAACGAACGTGATGACCAATATCGCCGATGTCGCGTATTGGTAGGCGTCGCCGAAGCCGAGGCCGTGCCCGAATTGCCACGATAGCGCTGTGGCAAGGATGAGTAGCACCCACACGATGCTGATTCTGTTGAGTAATAAGGTCCGCATGAAACTAGCGCATCAGATAGAGCAAGGCGAACAGCACAATCCACAGCATGTCGACCATGTGCCAGAAGCTCGCACCGGATTCGAGCATGTTCACATCGCCCTGGCTTAACTCCGGGCCACGCGAAACTGTGCATAAATAAAGCAACACAATGATGCCAATCACGACGTGCAGCAGGTGGATGCCGGTTAGCAGGTAGTAGTACATGAAGAAGTCGTTGGTCACGATGGTCAGGTCGGCGGCGAACTTTTCACCGTACTCAAACACCTTCACGACAATAAAGCCGAGCCCGCACAATACTGCGCCGATGAGAAAACGCGTCGTCAGGTGCGCCAGTTGGTGACGTTGCGCGTGAATGGCGAGTGCCACGAACCATGAACTTGTCAACATCAAAATCGTATTGAACAGGCCATAGGTCTGATTCAAGGCCTGTTGTGAGCTCGCGAACAAGGCGACGTCATCGGCCCGGTAGTAGACGAACACACTGAACAGCAGCGAGAACATCAGCATATCGCCGATGATAAACATCCACACGCCGGCTTCGCCGGGCAGGTGGGACTCTGCCGCAGGCGACAGTTTCGTCGTTGACGACATCGAATTCAGGCAGTCGCGGCCAGACCGTCCGACTCTTCACTTTGGCGGATGACGGCTTTGCGCACCATAACGAAGGTAACGATATACCAGCCAAAGAACATCAGGAAAGGAATCCACCACACGAACAAACCGTTCCACGCGAAGGGCCCGGTCTTAAAGAATGTCAGCAGGCCGCCGGGGATAAATGACACCGCGACCCAGAAGTTATAGAAACCGAACCAGCGCGGAAAAATCGGTTCCTCACGTTTGTCGCTGAGGACGCAGAAACCGATACAAAAATTCTGCGTGATAAACGTCGTGAACGTCATGAGGAAAACAATCCATCCAAAGTCATTGAGCAGCATCACCAGCTGCGGGTCGCGATCGGGCCGGAATGCCGCAACCGTCCAGCACGTTGTTGCTACTACGAATATCAGGGCATTCAGGGAGCCCGACGAGATTTGTCCGTAGGTAAGCACCGAGTGTTCGCCTTCGATGCGTTTCATCTGTACTGCGATCACGGCTACAAGCGGCAGCATCAGGCCAATGCTGGACATCATTACCAGTACACCGAAGCGGATCGAAAGCGTATTCGAGGCGTAAAAATCGGCCAGTTCCGCCTCGGTCAGACTTGGCGCAATTGGTGGCATCATGCCTGCCAGTGGCCACAGACCAATCGTAAAAATCACCGCAAACGCGATGGCGCACCAAGCGCAGACCAATTGAGCTCTTGTGTTCATCGTCTCCTCCCCAGGAAGTGCAGCGCTTAAGTCTGCGCCACCAATATAATCGACTGCGCTTGAAAAGGGCTAAAAATTTCGGCGTCCTGGCCGTCCGAGCGAGCAAAACGCCGGGGTACGCACCCCGATTCACTCCGTAAGCGAGCGATATGGGGCCAATCCTTTGCCCGTCCGGGCGCTAACGCCGTACACTCAATACTCCTTAACTAGCAGAATCCACGCATCATGAGCGACACAGCAAGTTATACGCTCCCGAAAGTCTGGAAACCGAGCGACGTTGGCGGCACCTGGGGGAAGATTAATCGGCCGGTCGCCGGCGCTACTCACGATAAAGAGCTTCCGGTCGGCAAGCACGACCTGCAGCTGTATTCGCTGGCGACGCCGAACGGCGTGAAGGTCACAGTGTTACTGGAAGAGTTGCTCGAGCTTGGCATCGCCGAGGCTGAATACGACGCTTACCTGATTAACATCGGTGACGGCGATCAGTTTGGCAGTGGCTTCGTCGACATTAATCCGAACTCGAAGATCCCGGCGCTGCTCGATCGCAGCACTAACCCGCCGACGCGGATCTTCGAATCGGGCGCGATCCTGGTTTACCTGGCTGAGAAATTCGGCAAGTTTCTCCCGACTGAGCCTGCGGCCCGGGCGGAATGCATGTCCTGGCTGTTCTGGCAGATGGGCAGTGCGCCGTATCTGGGCGGTGGCTTCGGACATTTCTATAGTTATGCGCCAGAGAGAATCGAGTACTGCATCGATCGCTTCACGATGGAAGTGAAACGTCAGCTTGATGTATTGGATCAGAATCTCGCTAACCGGACATATCTGTGCGGCGACGAGTACAACATCGCTGATATCGCGACTTACTCCTGGTACGGCAGCCTGTGCCTGAACAACATCTATGAAGCCGCTGAATTTCTTGACGTGGCGTCCTACAAAAATGTGGTGCGTTGGGCAACGGCGATTCAGTCGCGTCCGGCAGTGCTGCGCGGCCGGCGCGTGAACAAAACCTGGGGACCGGAAGAAGAGCAGGTGCGCGAACGTCACGACGCGAGTGATTTCGAGATTAAGGCTGAGACTTCGGCCGGCTAGCGGACGACGACTATGGTGCGGTGCAGGGCCGTGCCAATGGATAGTACCAGCGGGGTGCATCCGAAAAGGAGAGGCTGATGACGCCAACGGAAATTCTTTCATACGCGCCGCGCGTTCTGAGTCAGGCGCAGCGTCAGGCTTACTTCGATACCGGCTATCTGCTGCTGCCGGAACTCATCGACAAAGCGTGGCTCGAGAAAATTCGTGCAGTGGCGGCAGAGTTCGTCGAGCAATCGCGCGCGTGTGTGAAGTCGGACGAGAAGTTTGATCTCGAACCCGGCCACACCAGCGCCGCGCCAAAATTAAGACGACTGTCATTTCCCGTTGATCACCACGAGGTCTTTCGCGAGTTTGCTTTCAACAGCGTGCTGGTCGATGTGGCGGAAGATCTATTGGGCCCCAATGTCTGTTATCACCATTCCAAGCTGAACTATAAATGGAGTCACGGCGGTGAAGAGATTAAGTGGCACCAGGATATCCAGTATTGGCCACACACGGATTTCTCACCGCTCACCATCGGCGTTTATCTTGATGATGTCGATGACGAGATGGGTCCAATGGGCATTGTGCCCGGCAGCCATCTGGGACCGTTGTATAACCTGCAGGACGAAAGCGGGCGTTGGATCGGGGCGATTCGCGACGCGGATCTCAAGCAGGTTGATCCGTCGACGGCTGATTACCTGAAGGGTCCGGCCGGATCGGTGACGGTGCACAACTGTTGCTCAGTACACGGCTCGTCGCCGAATCTGTCGCCCCGCGTACGTCCCTTGTTGCTGCAGACCTATGTCGCTGGCGATTCATTTCCGTTGCAAACGATTGGGACAAACGGGCTCGGTCGCTACGCCAATACGCTGGTGCGGGGGGCCCGACCGGACACGACCACGATAGATGGTCGCAGGGTACCGGTTGCGCCCGACTATTCGGGTGGTTATATCTCGATTATGGCTGTCCAGCAGACCGAGTAACTGAAATTGCTGAACCCGCCGCGACTACTCCGCGACCCTATTCATCGAACATCGGTAACTGCTATGAAACTGAAAATCCTTCTCGCGCTGTCGATGTTGGTGCTGACCGGCTGCAACCCGCTGCTAATTTTCCCGGGTGGTGAGCTCGATGGCACGATCTCAACCACACCGCAGGATTGGAGCGAGGCGGCGAACATAAAAACCGTGCAGCTCGAAACTCGGCCGAACGATCCTTATTCGGTCAATATCTGGGCTATTGGCATAGGGTCGATTTTGTACGTGCACGCGGGCGAGAACCGCGCGACTTGGGTCGAGCATATGGAAGGCGATCCGAATGTGCGCATTCGCATCGGCGAGAAGCTCTACGCACTGCGCGCAACGCGCACGACTGATCAAAGTGAATTCGACGCCTTCAGTAACGCCTACGAGAAGAAGTACGACCGACGTCCGCGCAACGAGAACGCCAAGCAGGCCTATTTGTTTCGGCTGGAGTCGAAAGGCTGATCCAGCCTGGCAGAGCGTTGAAAAACTACTGCGGCGCTCGTCTGCGGCGCCGCGTGCTCGCTTACTTCTCGCCTATCTAATGATATGTCTCGTCATTCGCTGCGCGGCTTCTAGCCGCCGGGCATGCTCGCTACGTTTTTCAGCACTCTGCATCGTAGGCGTTGCGGGTTCGCTACAGTCTTCAGTTGCTTCCTAGGTCGGTTTCGTCGCCGTAACCAGAACCGCGGGCATGGCGATTTCGAACCGCCCGTCAACGCGGAACTTTTCAACTCCGCTAATGATTTCCGCGTGGATGGCCTTCCGCGCGGCCTCCGTCTGAGCTTCCAGCATGAGTTTTGTCCGGACCGTACCTTTGTAGATCACATCGACTGCCTCGCTCGGTTGTTGCGCACGCCAGAATACCGGGGCCGTGAGTACCTGCGGTTTGGTAAACCCCACGTTGGTCAGCGCAGACTCAGCCTCTGCCGGATCGGCGAAGCGATAAAACGGCGGCGCGGGCGGCAAATCGATATGGAGGTCGCCGTGGCGCTGAATAGCGCCCATCAGAAAGCCGAAAAAATCCCCACCTTGCTCAGGCGCACACCATACGGAGTAGGTATACCGTCCGCCCGGTTTCAGAACCCGGAACGCTTCTGCTATTGCGCGGTCAGGGTGCTCAAGATGTAGCAGGCCGAACGCGCATACCACGGCGTCAAAATGGTTATCCGGGAAGTCGAGATGTTCGGCGTCGCCCTCACGGTACGTGACGACCGGAAAGCGTGCCTGCGCGCGGGCGACCATACTGGCAGCGAAATCGATACCGGTTACATTCGCGCCCGCATCGGCCGCTTGGGCGGCAAGATGGCCGGGGCCTGAGGCGACTTCCAGCAATGTCTGGCCGCGAAGTTCGCCGAAAGTCGCGAGTAGTGGTTCGATGGCCTGGTCCGTAACGGGCGTAATCAAATCATAGGACTCAGCACGTTCCATCCAGCCGTCGTGCTCAAGGTCTTTGAATGTCTTGTTGGTCAATGTGTACTCCGTGAAGTGGATGCGGGCTCGCTGCTGAACAGCTAGCCGACTTTTTTGATTTCTACATGCGCGTCAAACGCGTTACTGCCAATCTGGCGGCGACTTAAACCATCCGGCGTTAGGGCATTCGCGGATTGGCCGTTCGAGGTTGACTCCCGCCACCAGTTAAAGGGCAGGTAGACAACGCCTGCGCGCGTCATATCGCTCACGCTGGCGACGACGTGCACTTCACCGTAACGGTTGAACATCGAGACCATGTCACCATCCACAATATTGCGGGCGGCAGCGTCGCCCGGGCTGATTGCGACTGCTGGTTGATGATTTTGTGTGCCGCGATGTCGCAAGTTGACGTACTCTGAGTTGAGAAAATGGTTGGCCTTGGCCGTGACCAGATGCAGCGGCGCAGCGTGGCCGCGACCGAAGTCTTGTGCGTCTATTGGTTCGTAGGTCGGCAAGGGGTCGTGGCCTGCATCGGCATAGGTTTGCGAGAAAAACTCATACTTGCCGCTGGGTGTCGGCATGTTGCCTTCGCCAATCGGGTTGAAGTCGCCGATGTTGAGCGCCGCCCAACCGTCACGTTGCAGACTTTCGAACGTAATGCCTTCTATATAAGGATGCCCGCTCGCCAGCATCAGGCGTATACGTTCCTCGTCGCTACGGTGCAGACATGCATCGGTATAACCCATCCGCGCGGACAGACGGCGAAACACCTCAGTGTTGGCCAGTGCCTCACCTTGCGGCTCGATAGCTGGTTCATTGAGCGCGACATAACGAGTGCCCCAGGAGGGCATGAGTTCATAATGCTCGAATTGGGTCGTCGCCGGCAAAATGATGTCGGCATACTTCGCCGTATCAGTCATGAATTGTTCGTGAACGACGGTAAACAAGTCCTCGCGCTGCATGCCTTCAATGGTGAGATTCTGATTCGCCGCCGTCACCACCGGGTTGGCGTTGTAAACCATCAGCCACGTTATCGGTGGGTCCATGTCCGGGTCGGTCAGAGTACGGCCGAGCTGCGCGAGATGGGCGCTGCGCGCCCGCGGCGGGGCATCTCGTGGTGGCATCATCACGCCATAATCGAACGCCGCGAAAAACATCATCAACATGAATGAGCTCAAGCCGCCGCCGCGCTGGCGAAAAGCGCCAATCAGACCGGGCAGGCACGCTACTGCGCGCACGCCGTTATGACCGTTCGAATACCTTTCCATTCCAACCAGTAAGCGAATTGCGGCTGGCGCGGTCGTCGCGTAGGCACGTGCGAGTTTTTCTATTTCGGCGGCGTCGATACCGGTGATAGCTGCCGCATACTCAGGTGGGTAGTCTTTGACGCGTTTTGCGAGGGCGTCGAATCCAAGCGTGTGCTGATCAATAAATGCCTGGTCGTGCAGTCCGTCACGAATGATCACGTGCATCATCGCCAGCGCGAGTGCCGCGTCGCTGCCTGGGTTGAGCTGAATATGCCAGTCGGAATGTGCTGCGGTGGATGTTTTTATCGGATCGATGGACACGACGATGGCGCCGGCTTTGCGCGCTCGCGTAATTGCGCCACTCCACAGATGGACGTTCGTAGCTGCTGTATTTGTGCCCCACAGAATAATGAAGCGGCTGCGTTCGAGATCCTCGGCATCCATCTGGTCAATCGCACCGGTGACTGAGAACATGGCGTCGCAGGCGGTGGCCCCGCAAATATCGCCGAGCATTTCCGTCGCGCCGACGCGAGCAAAAAATTGCTCGCCGGCGTAGCGCTGCAGCATGCCGATGGTGCCCGCGAAATTGTAGGGCATCACGGCCAGCGGCCCGTCTTCGGCCATCGTTTGCTTTAACCGGGCGACCATTTCATCGAGCGCCTCGTCCCAGCTGATACGCTCGAAAAGTCCCGCGCCTTTGGCGCCCGTACGCCGCAAGGGATGCAGAATGCGGTTCTCGCTGTACACGCGCTCGGGATAGCGTTTCAGCTTTGAGCACAGCGCGCCCTGAGTAAACGGGTGGGATTTGTTGCCTTCGAATTTTACCGCCCGACCTTCGTCATCGACTGTGACCTGCCAGGCGCAGGTGTCAGGACAATCGTGTGGGCAAGCACCGTGGAATGTTTTCATAAGGCGTTCCTCGGCCGTGAATGTAAGACCGTTCGAATGATGAGCATTCTAGGCGGCGGCGGGTCGCGGACCAAGGTCGTTAGGCCAGCGGTTCAGGAACATGACCTGCGCTGTCGTATGGGCCCCCGCACTGCGGTAGGGGCTGTCGGTATCTCCCGTGCCTGGCAGGCAACGCGCCGGGGGTCGTTTGGGCCGAACTAAGCCCACTAGCAGTTCGTGTTAGCGGGATGTATCGCACCGCCGGCTGTCACCACAACGAGGATAAGGGTGGCAGTGATATTCCGCCATCGGGTCCGCGAGGATGTCGCGAGCAACGCTGAGCTCGATCTCTTGCACTAATACTTGCGCCGTGTAGCGCGAATGAGTGGCCGGTCGGCCCGGCATCACACCGGTAGCTGGCACTCAGATTCGCAGAAATAACTGACATCGTCGGCCGAATAAAATATCTTGCCGCCATGAAAGCTCAGCTCCTCTCTCTTTACGAACATACCGTGCTCGGGCGCCCGCGCGCGACTCTGGCTATTCTCGCTGTGATTCTCACCGGATTTCTGAGCGGTCTGGGTCAATTCAAGATTGATGCGTCGACGGAAGTGTTGTTCCGGGAAGGCGATGAGGACTTGCGCACGTTCATCGAAATGACGATGCGTTATTCAACGCCTGAGTTCCTGTTCATTGCTGTCGAGCCGCCCGATGATTTGGTCTCGGACAGCAATCTGCAATTGATCAGTGACTTGCGCGATGAGATATCCGATATCCCGCAGGTACTCGATGTTGTCTCGATCCTCGACATTCCGCTGCTTTACAGCATGCCGGGCGAGGCATTTGACGTCTGGTTCAATCTGCGCACCCTGCGCTTGCCGGAGATTGATCGCGATCTCGCACGTGAGGAGTTGACGACCAGTGCGCTTTACCAGGATTTCTTCGCCAGTAGCGACGGCAAGGTAACCGGCATCGCTATCGCGCTGAACCCGCATCCGGATTTACCCAGAATGCGCACCATCCGCGATGAGCTCCTGTTCAAACGCATGACCACCGGTATTGATCCGCAGCAGGAACTCGAACTCGAGCGCATGCGTGAGCCGTTCGAGATTGCGCGTGACGAGGCCGCAGCGGAAACGCACGAAGCGATTGTTCAGATTCGCGGAGTCATTGCCAATCATCAGGGCGACGCCCGTCTGTATTTCGGCGGACTGCCCATGATTACCCACGACGTCATTTCCTATATCGGTCGCGATTTGGTGATGTTCGGTGCTGGCGTGTTCGCATTTTTGATTGTCATGCTCACCGTCATTTTTCGCGAGGTCCGCTGGGTTGCCTTGCCGTTCGCGAGCTGTATCTATGCGAGCGTGGTGATGATTGGCTTGCTTGGTTTGCTCGGCTGGAGCGTGACCGTGGTGTCATCGAACTTCGTCGCGCTCATGTTAATCATCACCATGTCGATGAATATTCATTTGGTGGTGCGTTATCGCGAACTGTTCCGTGATCACCCGCAAGCCAGTCAATTCGAACTGGTCAGTCTGACCGTGCAGCACATGGCGCAGCCATGCTTTTTTACGGCCATCACGACCATTACTGCATTTTCTTCGCTGGTCCTGAGTGAGATTCAACCGGTCATCGATTTTGGCTGGATGATGACCATCAGCCTGGTGGTGGTATTTGTTACCTCATTCACCCTGTTTCCGGCGTTGCTGGTTTTGACGAAAAAATCCGAACTGGCTCTCGCCGATCGCGAGCATTTCCCGCTCACTGCCATGTTGGGCCGTTTCACCGAGAAGCGCGGGGCGTTGGTGCTGATCCTCGCGGCCGCCATCGGCGCTGCCGGCATCGCCGGCACCCAGCGTCTGGAAGTTGAGCAAAGTTTCATCTCGTATTTCCACAAGGACACCGAGATCTACCAGGGGCTGAAACTCATCGATGAGTCTCTCGGTGGAACCACACCGCTCGAGATTCTATTGCGCTTCCCACAAGCAGCGGCAGATGCGGATTTGGGCTCTATGACCGATGACCTGACCGCCATGTTTGGCGACGTCTCGACGAAATCGGAAAGTGCCGGCTATTGGTTTACCCCGGAACGTCTGGCACGCATCCGCGCTGTGCATACCTATCTTGAAGGTCTGCCAGAAATCGGCAAAGTGCTGTCGTTGGCCTCGGTTGTGCGTGTTGCTGAGCGCATCAATGAGGGCGTCGAGTTTACTGCTGATGATCTGGGTGCTTTGAACCGCGACGGGCTTGCGGGCGTGCGTAATCTGGTAATCGACCCGTACGTGTCGATGCCGAACAACGAGGCGCGCATCTCCGTACGCATTCGCGATTCGCTGCCCGATCTGCGTCGCAAAGAGCTGATCGAGAAAATCGATCAGGATCTACGCGAGCAATTCGAACTCCGCGACGACGAGTATGAGATTACCGGCTTGCAGGTGCTCTACAGCAATTTCCTGCAGAGCTTGTTCCAGTCGCAAATCACCACCCTTGGCGTGGTGATGGCCGGCATTCTGATCATTCTTACGCTGTTGTTTCGTTCCCTATCGGTGGCAATCGTTGGCATCGTTCCGAATATATTCGCCGCGGCGACGATACTCGGTTTCATGGGCTGGATGAAGATTCCGCTCGACTTCGTGACCATCACCATCGCCGCGATCACGATTGGCATCGCAGTCGATGATTGCATCCATTACCTATATCGCTACAAGGCAGAACTCGTGCGTCTGAAAGATCCGATCGCGACGATGCATTATTGCCACAACAACATCGCCAAGGCGGCGTTCTATACGACATTGACGATCACCGTCGGTTTTTCGATTCTGCTGTTGTCGAACTTCATTCCGACCATCCGCTTCGGCATGCTGACCGCTGTAGCGATGACGGTCGCGTTGCTGGGCGCCCTGACGCTGATGCCGAAGCTTATTCTGATGCTGGAACCGTTCAGAGAACCGACAGAAGACGAGTACTAACTGGCAACAGTCAAGGCGCGTCGGATTATTTCCGAATGCCCGGTGTTTCGACGGCCACGCCGTTCGCGCGCACCGTGAGGTAGAGCTCAAGATTCAGGTACGCTTCGGACCCGTAGTCGAACATTTCAGCGCGCACACCGAGCGCGCAGGCGCGCAAGCGCCGGTGCAGCGATCCAAGTCCTTGCCATTCGAGTCGATAGATGGGGAAAGCATTCGGCAGGGCGTGCGTAATTACGTCGCCCCGCAATCGCAAACCGACCCGCTCCACATGACAGTTGGCGCAGGACAAATTGAGTTGTCCGCGACGTTGATGAAACGCAGCTTCGCCGGCCGCGAAGAACTCGGCATTCGCGTCGTTCACCGTTACTTTCAGCGGCATGTGGAGGGACTGCCGGGCGACAAAAGCGCTGAGGCTGAGCAACTCGTCTGATTCGTGAGCATAAGCCAGAGCGTTTTGTCGCTGCACCCGACAGGTGTTAATGCGCCCTTCGAGATTGAGCAATTGGTTACTGCCCGGTATAACCAGCGGATAGCGTGTCGCGACGCCGCGCATGCTTACCTCGGCGTCGCCATGACAGCTCGCGCAACTGCTCGACGCTGCGGATTCAGCCGTGTTCCACAGCCGCTCACCGTCAGCTACCCACAGCATGCCAGGGTTGGCGCCAGCATCGGCTGCTTGTGCTTGCAAGCCCTGGCTGAGGAATGTTGTGCCACTCGGCAAGATTTCGGTACTTGTTGCCGCACTCGGCAGCGTGGCGATTAGTGCGAAGCAGAGTGCCCGCCAGTTCATGGCAATACCGTCAGGCTTTTACTCAGTTGCACAGTTTCGCCGCGGTCATCGGTCCAACTGAACAGCAATTCACCGCTACGGGTGGCGACAGTGTAAAACGCGATGTAGGGGTTGGACGCGACACCCTGGCTCAAGTCCACCGCAAATATCCGTTCGCCGTCGTAGTCGACCGTAAAGAGGGTCACGACATGACGCGGGATGGCTTCACCGACTGCGTCAACGCGGTAGCCGGTTTCCATTGGATGGCGAAACAAACTTTTTATTTCGATCACGTCGGCAGCTTTCGCTGCCTTGGGCATCATGACACGTGCGATTGCGGGGCCCATCGTCGATGCCTAACCGCCGTCGACACAGGCGGCGATGGTCACGACGACATCGCGCGTATCGAACCAGAAACTGCCATCGTTCATTTCCACCAGCGCGGTCACTTGTTGCGAAGCGGCCAGGCGAATGTTGGTCGCTACTTTGGCGCGTCCGGCGCGCGGGCCAAGATGAAAACTCGCGACCTGTTCGCGTGGATTTTTCTCGGCAAGCAAATGAATCGTTTTCACGTAGTCCTGCGCGCTCATCGGGCTGGCAACCTCGACAGTCGTGAATACCGATAAGCCGTTCTCGGCAATACCCGGCATGGTGAGTGTGACGCGATCGCGGGTCGCTTTTGCGCCGCCAGTCAACGCGCGCTGTGCGCCGCCCGGCGTCGTGGTCTTCGCCCCGACGAAACCCGGCACGAGTAGCGCGAAGCAGCTCCCGAGCATGGCGATGAAATGGCGGCGCGTGATCACGGCGAGCTGCTGAGCGTCGAAAGATAGGCCACGACGTCTTCGATCTGCTGGGCTTGCAGCGCTGTCTGGCCGATATACTCGGGCGCCACGTGACTAAGCGCGTCGACACGGTAGTAGGGCGGCATGATGGTGGTGGCGTTGATGCGACTCTGATCGATTAGCCGCAAGCGAATTTGCCCGGTACTCAGGCGTTCCCCGACGCCCGCCAGCGCGGGGCCAAGTTCACCTTGAAAGTGCTGGTCGATCGCTGGCAGCGCATGACAAATCAGACAATTGCCCGAGCGCCGGTCGAGGACGATTTCGCGTCCACGTTCCGGATCGCCGAGCAGCCCACCAAGCGCAGCAGGGACCGCATCGCCTACGATGTCGTAGGCAAGCAAGCCCGCTTCGCTCGCGTGCGCGTCGCAACTGAAACACGCGGCCATCAATAGCAAACGACTAGCGAAGCGGGGACTCACGCCGCCGATAAATTGTGGTGTCGCAACGGCAGTTCGCGAATACGTTTACCGGTCGCTGCGAACAGCGCGTTCAGCACTGCCGGTGCGGCGACCGCGATGGTCGGTTCGCCGACGCCGCCCCAGAAACCACCGGATGGCATCACTATCGATTCGACCTCCGGCATGTCAGCCATGCGCATGACCGGATAAGTGTCGAAGTTCTTCTGCTCAATGCGACCGTCTTTGACTGTGCATTCGCCATACAACATGGCAGACAGACCATAGACAAAAGAGCCCTCGATCTGCGCTTCGATTTGCTGGGGATTGACGGCATAGCCGCAGTCAGTGGCCGCGACGATTCGATGGATTTTAAGTTCGCCGTCCGTAACCGAAACTTCGGCACACGCTGCAATGTGGCTCGCGAACGCCGTGCACTGTGCCAGACCGCGAAATACTCCGGGCGCAGGCGGCGTGTCCCAGCCGATCCGCTCGGCAACGGCTTTCAGCACTGCGACGTTGCGTGGATGCTCACCCATGAACTCAAGGCGAAATTCGAGCGGGTCGCGCCCGGCGGTATGGGCGAGTTCGTCAATAAAACACTCCATGTAGACGACATTTTGATTGGCGTTTACACCGCGCCAGAAGCCCGGCGGCACGTGCGGATTACGCATCGCATGCTCAACCAGCAAATTCGGGAACGAATAGGCAATCGAATGATCGCCGCCCGGCATGAAGCACTGGAAGGTCACCATATCGGCGCCACCTTTGAGGCGCTGGGGCATCACCCCGGCCAGAATCGATTGGCCGGAAATCCGCGCGCGCAATGCGGTGACTTTCCCGTCCGCATCAAAACCGGCGCTGAGCTTACATTGCGTGACTGGATGGTAAACACCGTGGGTCATGTCTTCTTCGCGTGTCCACAACAGTTTCACCGGGACTCCCGGCATGTGACGGGCGATCTGCACGGCCTGATGGACGTAATCGTGAGACGTGCCGCGTCGGCCAAAGCCGCCGCCAAGGTGCATTTTGTAGACCTCACATTGTTGCGGAGGCAAATCGGCGGACTTCGCCGCCGCGGCGAGGGCCGACTCGCCATTCTGCGTGGGGCACCACACCTCGCAGCGATCTTCTGTCCAGCGCGCCGTCGCGTTCATCGGCTCCATGGTCGCGTGGTGCTGGTAGGGATAGCTGTAGGTTGCTTCAACCGTGCGCGCGGCGGTATCCAGTGCAGCCGGCGCATCGCCGTTTTGATTGCCGACGAAGGCCGTGTCAGCTTCAAGACCGGCGGCGACGAATTCGGCAATCGATGCGCTCGTAACACCAGCGTGCTCGCCTTCGTCCCAGGTGATGTTCAGCGCTTCGACAGCCGTTTTCGCTTGCCACCAATAGTCCGCAATCACCGCCACCGTTTTGTTCTCGAGCGTCACGACCTTTTTCACGCCGGGCATCGATTTGATTGGCGTCTCATCGATCGACGCGACCGTGCCACCGAAAACCGGGCATTGGCGAATTGCGGCGTTCAGCATGCCGGGCAGTATCACGTCCGCGCCATATATCTGTTTGCCGACGACTTTGTCGGCGGTATCGAGGCGTTTCAATGGTTGCCCGGCAACGGTCCAGTCGGCCGGATCTTTCAAGGGCACATCGGCTGGCACATCGAGTTGGGCGGCGGCATTGGCGACTTGGCCATAGGTGGTGCTGCGCTTGGAAGCCGCATGCGTGATCACGCCTCTGGCGATGGAGCATTCGGAGGCTGGTACGTCCCACGCGCTGGCTGCCGCGCTGCGCAGCATCTCGCGTGCTGTCGCGCCACCCTGGCGTACGTAGTCATGGGATTCGCGAATGCCACGGCTGCCACCGGTGGCGAAACTTTGCCAAATCCGACCGCGCTCAAGACTGGTGCCGGGGGTCGGGTATTCCGTGGTGACATGCTGCCAATCACATTCGAGTTCCTCGGCGACCAGTTGCGCGAGCCCGGTCAGAGTGCCCTGGCCCATTTCCGAACGCGCGATGCGGATAATCACTTGCTCATCCGGTCGCACGACCACCCAGGCGTTGATTTCGTCGGTGAACCCGGTTTGTGCTTGTGCGTCGCTGATGCCAAGGGGCAGGCGTAGACCCAAAGAGAGGCCGGCACCGGCGCTGCCAAGAACAAAAGAACGGCGTGTCAGTTTTTTTATGCTAGTCATAATCGTTCCCGCTCAGGCCGTGGTGCCAGCGGCGCGATGAATGCCGGCCCGAACGCGCCGATAAGTACCGCAGCGACAGATATTGGTCATCGCCGCGTCGATATCCTCGTCGCTTGGTTTCGGTTTCTCGGCCAGCAGCGCAGCGGCGGCCATGATCATGCCGGTCTGACAATAGCCGCATTGCGGGACGTCGAGTTCGACCCAGGCCGCCTGCAGTGGATGCGAACCGTCGCTGGACAGGCCTTCGATAGTGATCACTTCATCGGTTTCGCTAACCGCGGCGAGCGGCAGGACGCAAGACCGTACCGCCGCGCCATTCAGGAGCACTGTACAGGCGCCGCACTGGGCGATGCCGCAGCCGTACTTGGTGCCGGTGAGGGCGAGTTGCTCGCGCAATACCCACAGCAGCGGTGTAGCACTATCCGCTTCGACTTCAACGGCGTTGCCGTTCACGTTTAACTTGGGCATAGGAGCTTCCTTATTTGTCAGTGGCGGCCGGGCGCATAGCGCGGAGCAGGCCCAGCGTCGATGCCGGCTATGCTAACGCAGGCACGGCGTGGCGGGCGAGCCGTGGAGTGCTATGCTCGGACGACGTCGCGGCGCACGAGTGCCGTGACCCGGACATCTCAGTGACGCATTTCCGCAGGAGGCACTTATGGCCAGCGTACAACCCATCCAGACACCTGTCGTACCCCAATTCAAAACCGCCGATCTCAACTGGCACATTCTCAAAGGTGGTCCAGAGTTCGATTACCCCATCGACTACAGCCTGGCGTTGCTTGGTGCGCAGCCGGAGCACGGCCGCATCGACTTTCTGGTGCGTTGGGAAGCGGATGCCTACTGCCACTTTCACTCACACCTGGCGGATACCACGACCATGGTGCTGGAAGGCGAGCACCACATCGTTGAGACCACCCCGACGCAGACCATCCACAAAGTCCGCACGGTCGGGCATTACGCCTACAGCCCCGGCGGCGATGTGCACATGGAATACGCCGGACCGGAAGGAACGCTGGTGTTCTTCAGCATGGCTGCAGCAGACGGGCGTTTATTTGAGGTACTGGACCGCGATCACAACATTCTGACCGTCACGACGATTGACGATATCGTCGCTGGTCGACTGGTTGAATAAAGTCGTGGCGCGCGTTGGCTAAGGCGCCATCGATGAGAGGTCGGCGCCGAATTCGCAATGAATCGGCGCTGCGCGCCGGCGGTCGGTAGCGCGGATATTATTTTCGCTTTCGGCCACCTACAGACAGTGCAAAAGGCAAATAACTGACACTGGTATCCCTATTCGGCCGCGTAATCACCGCTCCACCTGGCCGACTGGCGCGTTGTACGCCGGAACGCAAAAGTGACGCACTTAGCCAGCATGCGAAGAAAGCACAGGGTCAATCCGATCTTGAATTGACCGGCTTAACGGAATCGAGACTAAACCAGTCACCCATCCAAAAGAAAAGACCCTGCCAAAGCAGGGTCTTTTACAGCAGCGTAGTCGCGGTTTGGATCTAGGCGCCGTCCTTGCGACGTCTTGCAAAGCCTAAGCCACCAAGACCCAGACTCATCAACATGAGAGTGGCTGGTTCGGGAACAGCGTTGCCGATCGTCAGTGTAAAAGTGTCGGCGGATGGCAGCACCCAACTGTAGCTTCCCGCCGTCAGGCCTAGCGACGCGATTGTTGAGTTCGAGTAGGTGGATGAAGAAGATAGTGCCGTTCCCGACACGTAATCCAGGGGTACGATCAAAAGCGTTCCGGACACGCCCACCATATCTCCCGAGCCAAAATCTGCAAGATTGAGAGTACTCGTGCCGAAGGCGCCAGGAGACGTCAGGGATCTGTACACGTCCACGGGCTGCGACGGTTTGGGACCGACACACAAAATCTCTAACGCGGGTCGAGCAAGTCCCAGGCAGGATGTGTTGTTATTTAGAGTAAGCCCTGTAAGGTCCAATGTTCCCGATGCCGTGAACACGACATCCGAGCCCACTTGCGATGCGTCAACCAATAGAGTCGCGGATGCTGTTTGAGCAGCGGCAATTAGGGCCACGCCAACAAACATCGTCGAAAGCTTCGAAACAAATCGTCGCACGGTGAATTCCTCCAATTCGCCCCCGTCTCGCCTCAGCATCTGGTGTCGAGTTGCGATGAATCAGTTCGGCACAAGCGGACCTTGTGGCGTTCATCGGGGTTGCTGAGGAAGCAGCAATTTTTATGCCAGCGCCTATAGACAGCGCTTTTTAGAGTAGCGGAGAGCAATTCTGTAAAGTTTATTGACAGAAATTGGCCTAAATTGTAGGTCTTATTCGTAGAAAAGGCCGGGGACGGTCAGATAATGCTAATGTTTTCAGAATGATAGCTAAAAACATAGGGTTGTAAAATTTTTTGACAGTGAGCGCGCGCGCGACGGGTGCCCCCGGTCGCCGCAGTCGAACGACGCAATGCCGGCGAAGCGCGCGGTTGAAAACCTAGCGGCGCCCCCCGGCCTCGAGCTTAGTTCCGCAATACGCGCAAGACTAAACAAACCTGACGAAGGTATCCTTCCCCAACTCTGAGTCGACCTTGATGCCTAAGATTACACATGGGATGGATTGCTTTGCTGGAACACATATTCTCGACAAATCCTCTCGACCGCGCAGAAGTTGAACGGCGCGATTCCGCATGGTTGGCGCAAGCGCTTGGCCATCCGGATAGTCGATTTTTACCATTCCATCGCTTGAATGTTTTGGTCCGGCGACAAAGCGACGCTGCCGCGACTTTGGTATGGCTGTCGTCGACGTCCTTACCTGCCACCGATGACGACAGCCCGCCGGTTCTGCTCGGTATATCGGATGGCGTCGCGCACTTCGCCTACGATTTGTCGCATGTGGGTGAACCCGAGCAAGCGCTGGGACTCGATGAGGAACATCGATTCGAAGATTGTCGCTCGGCGGCCATGTCTCTACCGACGCCTTCGACCGGGGTTGTCGCGCAAGCTCGGGCACAACTGAATTGGCATCGCAATCATCGTTACTGCGGTACCTGCGGGGCTGAAACCATTGCCACGAGAGGTGGCCAGGCGCGTCGCTGCGCGGGTTGCAACAGGGACCACTTTCCACGTACAGACCCGGTCGCCATCATGCTGATTGTCAATGGCGACGACTGTCTGTTGGGCCAGCCGAAAGGGCCTCTGGTGCGCACGGGCATGTATTCGGCGCTAGCCGGTTTTATTGACCAGGGCGAAAGCATTGAAGAAGCGGTACGGCGCGAGGTGATGGAGGAGGCGGGTATTCGCGTGGGGGCCGTAAGCTACCATTCGTCGCAGCCGTGGCCATTCCCGTCCTCACTCATGATTGGCTGCCATGCGCAGGCGCTGTCATCAGATATTCATATGGACAGCAAAGAAATGCACGACGTGCGCTGGTGCAGCCGCGCGGAAGTTCAAGACGCGCTCGACAACAATTGCCCAACCCTCAAAGTACCCGGTCCAATCGCGATTGCCCATCATCTGATTGCGGCTTGGGCTAACGACGAGGTTGGCTTTTAGAGAGCTACCCTAAAGCGCAAAACAGCAGCACGACGGATCGCTAAATGTTCGATCTACGGCGATGCCTGGGAATCCAGCTTGATCAACAAGGGTGGCAGAAACAGCAATACCGTGAATAGCGCGCAGCCGATGACAATCGCCACAGATATGCCCATGTTCGAGTTGACCGAAAACAGCGAAGTCGCCAAAACTGAAAACCCGGCGACGAGTACGATTGAAGTCACAATCAAAGCACGGCCGACCGTGCTGAAAGCATATTTGACTGCCTGTTCGGCGCTTAAGCCGTTTTCCCGCCTGGCACGCAGGTACTTGCTTAGAAAATGCACCGTGTCATCAACCACGATGCCAAACGTCATACTCCCAACGATGGACAATCCCATACCGATTTCGCCATCGATAATGCCCCAAATGCCATAACCCATCGCGATTGGCGCGAGGTTCACGATGAAGCTCAGCGCACCGATCTTCAACGATCGCAGCGCGATCACGATGACTAATGAAATCAGTGCCAACGCGATCGTTGTGCCGTACACCATCGTGGTGACATTGCGCATCGTCATATGCGTGGCCATCATCACCATGCCCGAACCCTGGTCGTGACCAATCGCAGGCGCGTGTTTGTCCAGCCAATCACTGGCACGGGCCGTGAGCGCGAGGGTTTCCTGCATCGCAATGGGTTTCAGCGTCACTGTCACCCGCGTGCTTGATTTGTCGACGTTGATTTGATTGTTCAGATCAAGCCCATAGGGCAGCGACATTTCATAGAGCAATAGATATTGCGCCGCCAGGTCACGCGAATCCGGCAATTTATACATGGCCTCGTCATCACCATGCATGTTCTTATTCAGACGCCGCATCGTATCGGTGATCGAACGAACGTGTTCTGTTTCCGGCTGCGTGCGCCACCACTCGGCAAATTGATCGGTAAGGCGCAGGAAGACCGGCTCACTAATGCCACCGGCTTCACCGGAATCCAGCGAATAATGAATCTGATAAAGACCGGTTAAGTTATCAAGCATGAAATCCGTGTCGACGCGGAATTCCATTTTCTTATCGAAGTAATGGAAAAACACTTCATTGAACTGATTGCGTGGCACGTTGGCGATAAGGACCACAATGCATACCGCGCTTCCCCACAGCAAACCGCGCCTCTTGCTCACCACGAAATCACCGAAACTCTGAATCCAGGTATCTTCTATTGATCGTTGACGAATTCTGCCGGTCGGCAATATCGCCAACATCGCGGGTAAAAACGTGATGGACAATGCAAACGAGATAAGTACTCCCGTCGCAACGGTTGTGCCCATTTGCTGAAAGGGTGGCGAAACGGAGAAGTTCATCGCCAGAAAACCAATTGCGGTGGTGATGCTCGCCAGGGAAATCGGATGCAAATTCAGGCGCAAACTCTCTTGCACCGCATCGTGTTTATCGTGGCCTTGGCGCAAAGCGTAAAAGTAGGCGATCAGGATATGCACTGAATTCGCCACCGCGACGGTCAGAATAATATTCGGCGCGGTAGCGCCAGTCGGCGTTATCGGGAAGCCGTAGTGTCCTGACATCCCCATCGCGCCGACAACGGACATTGAAAAAACGAACAGGGTCGTCATCGTGCCCACCATACCGCCGGCAAGGAACGCGACCAGAAGAAACATCACGCCGAAGCTAAGTGGTGCAAGCACGCTCATGTCACTCATTGCCGCTTCGCTAACCGCGTTGTGCATGGCGGTCATGCCGGAAATATGAACCTCGACGTTCTCATCCTGGGCTTCAATCCCGGCGGCCAGTTCGCGCGCACTGGCAATTGCGGCGGGCAGTTCATTAGCTTCGTCGATTCCCGGCAGAAGCACGTTCACGTTAACCGAGGTCACGCGCGCGTCGTCAGCCAGGAGCAACTTGCGCAGCTGCGGTTCAGCCAGCGCGATTCGTTTAACTTTAACGAGCTGGTCATCGGTGAAACTCGTCGCAGTCTTAACGAGATCCGCAACAATCAGGTCGTCATGGTCCGCTTCTGTATGCTGGAAATTCGTAATCGAATCGACTCGATTCGCGTATGGGATCTGCCACGCCTGCTCGGTCAGCGTTTCCACCACGCTTAAAAAGTCGCGAGTGAATACGTCACCATGTCTCGGTGCGAGTACGAACACGATCGAATCGTCTTTGGTATAGGTGTTCTCAAGACTTTCATACGCAACCAGGTTCGGGTCGTCGGGGCCAAAGTACACCCGGTAACTTTGCGTCACGGTAAGGTTTTGCAGGCCAGTCGCAGCAAGCGCGATGAGGGCAAAAGATACCGCGATAATCCACCAGCGCGTGCGAACGACAAATGCCGCAAATTGAGATTCAAGTTGATTCATGCCTGTGCACCCGCGCCGGTGAAGTTATCTGCGGGCTCGCAACGTTCGTTTGCGTTCGGGTCCGCCCCGAGTGGAGGACGACAGAACACGATTAGCCCGTTGGTTTGGCAGCGTACAGCGTTAGAACGTCGGTCTCTACATACGGATATCGATGCGCCGCTGGTAGTACACGCCACCGGTCAGGATATCGAGGAACGTAGTGAGGGCGCCCGGCCGCGAGGCGCCGGGCAGCGAATGGCGAGATGTGTCAGTAGATAGGTCAGTTGCGTGAGCAAGCACGCGACGCCGCAGATGGGCGTCGCGGTAGTTTTTCAACGTCCAGTCAGGCCACTTCCGCTACGGGTTTTGCATATTCAACGTCTTTTTCGATTTTCAATAGCAACGGCGGCAGCATTAGAAACACCATCGCCAATGCGAGCGTAATGATGATGCTGGTCATCATGCCCATGCCTGAATTCAACTGAAACTTGGACGTCGCCAGAACTGAAAATCCAAGTACCAGGGTCATCGTGGTCACCACCAGCGCACGTCCCACAGTGCGAAACGCATAGCGCACGGCATCTTCGGAGCTGAGCCCTTTCTCGCGTCGCGCGCGTAAATACTTGGAGAGAAAATGCACGGTATCGTCGATCACGATGCCGAAGGTCATGCCGGCGACAATCGACAGCGACAAGCCAACCTGGCCGACGAAAATACCCCACAGGCCAAAGCCGACCGCGGCCGGCGCGAGATTGGGCAGCAAGCTGACAAAGCCGAGTTTCGGTGAGCGCAGGGCAATGATCAGGATGCCGGAGATAAGTACCAGCGCGACGGTGGTGCCGCCCAGCATGGCGACGATATTGCGCTGGCCGATGTAGGAGAACATGAGGCTGATGCCGGCGCTCTTGGTCTCCATCACGCTGGTGGTGTTCTCTTGTGCCCATGCCAGCGCACGGTCGTTGAACTCGATCATCGCGCGACTCGATAGCACGCCAACAGTGGCCGTTACTTTGGTTGCCGACTTATCCACGTTGACCTGATTGTTTAAGTCCAGGCCATACGGCAGCGACATCTCGTACAGCAGCAAATACTGCGCTGCCAGATCGCGTTCTTCCGGTAGACGATAAAAAGTATCGTCGTCACTATGCATGTTCTTGTTCAGCCGCTTCATGATGTTGGTGAAACGGTCGACGTGGACAACCTCCGGCTGGTCTTCCAGCCACTGCGAGAATTTTTCAACGTCGCGTTGAAAGCCCGGATCGCTGATGCCGCCGGATTCTCCGGTTTCCATCGAGTAGTTGATGAAATCGAGGCCGCTCAGGTTGTCGATCATGAAATCGCTGTCAGACCGGAACGTCAGTGACGTGTCAAAGTAGTGCAGGAAAACGTCGTTCAGTTCGTTACGTGGCAGATTGGCCACGGAACCAATCACTACCAGTGTCATGGCGATCAGCATCGGTTTGCGCCGTGCGATGACGAAGTCAGCCAGTTTCGACATCAGTTTGTAGTCGTCCTCAGCCTGAACTTTCACGCGTGAGGGCAACAGGGTCATGACTGCCGGCAAAAACGAAATCGTCAGGATGAACGAGACGATGACCCCAATTGTCACCAAGCTGCCGAGATGCGCGAACGGTGGCACTTCGGAGAAGTTCATGCTCATAAAGCCTATTGCAGTCGTCGCGCTGGCGAGAAATACCGGCTGCACGTTAACGCGCAGACTTTCTTCCATCGCTTCCAGTTTGCTTTCGCCCAGATGCCGACCGTGGATATAGGTGACGAGCAGATGCACACAGTTGGCGACTGCAACAGTGAGGATAATGATGGGGGCGGATGTCGATATCCCGGTCAGTGGGAAGCCGATATAACCGCCTGTTCCCATTGCGGCACAAATCGAAAACATAATCACCAGAAATGTCACGAAGGTGCCGAACAAGCCGCCCACCAGCAGCGCAATCAGGCCCATCATCAGCGCAAAGCAGAGCGGGATCAGAAACGTTGAGTCATCCATGGCGTTTTCGAAGAACGCCTGGTCCATCATCACCATGCCGCTCAGGTAGACATCCAGATTGGGATTCTCACGCTTTAAATCGGCGACCATCTCGCGCACGAAGGCGGCGATGACCCCGGTGGCCTCGGCACGGACGTCGATCGGCAACTGAACGGTCACATTAACCCCGGTGACATGACCGCTCTCTGATATCAGGCGATTTTTCAATGCCGGTTCGTCGAGTACAGCTGCCCGAATGGCCGCAAGATCGGCGTCACTTAAGGACAGCGCATCTTTAACCATGTCGCCAACCGCGAGATCATCGTCTTCGGCCTTGGTGTACTGAAAATTCGAAATTGAGTCGACGCGATTCGAGAACGGCACCTGCCAGGAGGCCTGCGTGAGCAACTCGATCGCGGCCAGATTCTCGCGCGTGAACACGTTACCGTCGCGCGGCGCGATGATCATCATCACGTTATCGTCTTTTACATACGTGTTCTCGATGCTTTCGAAAGCGAGCAACTGTGGATTATCGTCGCTGAAAAATGCCCGGTAACTGGTGTCGAAACGCAGATACCCAGCCCCGTAGCTGAGCCCGCCTACGGCCAGCACGCACGCGACAATAATCAGCAGGCGGTTGCGCAGGACCCATTTTGCATAGGCGGCTTCGAAATTGTTCATAAGCGTGTTCCAGTGGCGCCATCCACGTGGATGGGGCGCGCCAAATCTATCGACAGGCGAAATAGTAGTCACGGGCAGCTCGGCGACCGAGGCCCGCTGCGTGCGTGCGGGCGCGAATTGTAACCGCAGTTCCCTCTGAATGCGCACCTCTACAGGTGCTTCCCCACGGTGCGAAAGTAGCTGTCGCCGTTGCGTGTTCGGTACTTCAGGCGGTGCCAGAAACAGCGCGGTCGTTCGCGGCGTTTGAGGCGCGTGGCGACACGCGTTGGACGCTAGTCGTCGATACCGACGCCCTTAATTGGCAGAATAGCGGGTCTAAACCGCTATTTTGCATTCTCGAGAGGTTCCTCCATGACGCAATCCAGACTCCGCTTCGGCGCCTTTATTCCTCCCCACACGCCGCCCGAAGAGCATCCTGCGCTGGCTCTTGAAGAAGACATGGACCGTGTGGTGTTAATGGACAAGCTGGGCTATGACGAGGCCTGGATTGGAGAACATCACTCCGGCGGGTGGGAAATCACCAGCTCACCGGAACTGTTTATCGCCGCCGTTTCGCAACGCACGCAAAACATCCGCCTCGGTACGGGTGTCGCATCGCTTCCTTACCACAACATCTACACGCTTGCGGATCGTATCCGTCAGCTCGACTATCACACCAAGGGGCGCGCGATGTTTGGCGTCGGTCCGGGTTCTCTGCCGTCTGATTCGTACATGATGGGCTTAGATACCTCGAAAGCACGCGACCAGATGGATGAGGCCATCGACCCGTTGGTGCGCTTGTTGAACGGCGAAGAAGTGACTGCGAAAACCGATTGGTACGACCTGAATAAAGCGCAATTGCAATTCGTTTCCTATAACGAACGCGGCGTTGAAATCGCCGTCGCCAGCCAGGTTTCCCCGACCGGTGCCACGGCGGCTGGGAAACACGGCGTTGGCCTGCTTTCCATCGGTGCGACGTCGACCGGGGCGTTCAATGCGTTGGCTTCGAATTGGGCAATCGCCGAAGAAACGGCGCACGAGCACGGTAAAACGGTTGACCGCTCTGGCTGGCGGTTGGTCGGCCCCGTGCACGTCGCCGAAACGCGTGAGAAAGCGCGCGAGAACGTGCGTTACGGCCTCGAGCGGTGGATTGACTACATGACCAAGGTTGCGGCTTTACCGCTTGCTCCACCACCCGGCAGTGACCCGGTTGATTACATGATTGAAACCGGTTTTGCGGTTATCGGTACGCCGGACGACTTCGTTGCGCAAATGGAGCGTCTGCAAAAACAATCGGGTGGATTCGGTTGTTTCCTCAATCTTGATCATCACTGGGCAGATTGGGCACAGACCAAGCGCTCTTACGAATTGATCGCACGTTTCGCGATTCCGAAGATCAATCAACTGAATCGCAATCGCATGAGTTCGGAAACGTGGTTACGCGACAACAATGCGGAATTTAAGGGCCAGCTGACTGCCGCCGTGCGCGCCAAAATGACCGAGCATGCGCAAGCCAAGGGCGGCGACAAATTGTCCCCTGATTTGGTCAAGCACTTTGAGGTCAAGGAAGAACCCGTTAGCTGAATCGACCTGGTGGGCGATGAAAGTGGGCGACATGGCAACTGCCGCTCGTCCGCTTTCGTTTTCCAGGCGGTTGAAAACGTAGCGAGGAAGCGGGGCCGCAAAAGGGCGTGCGGCGAACGACGAGACAGACCAGATCGATAGGTGATGAGTGAGCGAGCACGCGACGCAGCAGACGAGTGCCGCAGTAGTTTTTCAATAGCCGGTCAGTCGATGGTTCGCGCTGTAGTGTCGTTACCGGCGGCAACTAAACACTTGAACGCCTGACCTCGGCGAGGGCTGGGGCGAGTATTTCCAGCGCAGCGAAAGTGCACGGTTCCAGGACCATGCTGAGGGTCTCAACGCCGAGCGCTTTGAATTCAAGCATCTTGCCGGCTAACTCAGTGCTTGAGCCGGTGAGTGGATGGGCCTGCGGGAAGGGAAACGCGGCAGCTTCGGTTGATACCCCAACAGTGACATTGCGCGCCAGCGTCGCAACATCGCGCCCGTGCCGTTCGCACGCTGCCAGCACCCTTTGCCAGGCCGCCGCGTAGGCCGTGGGGCGGCTGTCGCTGAAAGGCAGCATGCAGTTCCAGATGTCGGCATAAGTCGCAACCAGACGCAGCATGCGCGGGCCACCGCGTAAATTCCCGATCAGAATTTCCGGACCCGCTGCGCGCGGTCCACGTGGCAACAGGGTCGCCTCAGAGGTCGAATAAAACTCACTGCTGTGAGTCAAGGTCTGACCGCGTAATAGCGGGCAAATAATCGACAGTGCTTCTTCGAAGCGCGCGATGGGCCGTTCAAAAGGAAAACCATAGGCGGCGTGTTCGGTCACGAAATCTCCCGCGCCGAATCCGGCAATCACTCGTCCCTCGCTCAGATCATCGACGGTGTCGATCATGCGCGCCAGCAGCGCCGGATTGCGCAAGCCGGTATTGCTCACCAGCGTGCCAAGCTGCACTCTACTGGTGCTTACCGCGAGCGCGGCCATCACTGTCCAGCACTCCCACGCACCCACTTTCACGCCCCGGTAGTCCTCCGGGAGTTCGATATCCATAGCCGCGAAATCGACGAACGGCTCGTTGTAAAAATGGTCGCTGACCCATAAGGAATCGAAACCCACTTGCTCAGCGAGTCGGGCGAAGGCGACGATGTCGCGGGTTGTCGGCGTTTCGCCACCGAGTGAGCCGCTCCAGGTCGGCAGTAATAGTCCGATATTCATGCGTTGGGTTACCTCGCTGGCATCGCTGTGCAGTGGTTTTCGCGCACGTTCGAGTATGGCGTATCGCTCGCTTCGATGTCGCTCTGGTGGCAACGCCAATCTGATTTACAATCCGACGACGCTCGTCGTTTTAGTTTTAGAACTGAACCATGGTGGGTTGCCCAGCTGGCGCTCGCCGAGGGCGACCATACTGCTGCCGGGACCTGCCTGGAGAGGGCGCAACAACTGTTCACAAACATGGGCGCTCCATTTTCGGAGCTGTTCAACACCTAGCAGACGTAAAAGACGATCGGTTAAGGGGCGCGGCAACAGGCTTTGCTACGCAGGGATGTCCGTCTGTTAGACGGATAGCGATTACGGGACGGTTGGTGTGGTCGGCTTTGGTCAGCCAAGGAATTGTTCATCTCCAACAAGATTTGTGTGAATGCTTTGACGCTATAATCGCCGCCGGAGATGCACCAGATGCACATCCCCTTGTAGTCCGCATGGCTCGCTTTGGGCCGGCAACTTTCGAAAGACCACGCTTTAGACCCGGCAGAACTTTCCGCTTTGGTTACGCTGTGTGTCTGCGAATCCAGAACGGAATTTCTCGTCACAATGAGCTCCAGCAGCGAAGAAAACCTCCCCAAGAAAATTGGTCGCTATGAATTACGCCGAGTCCTTGGCGAAGGTGCCTCTGGAATCGTTCATCGTGCCTACGACCCAATCATGGATCGCGTGGTGGCGATTAAATCGGCGAAAGCCGACAGCCTGAGTGCGGAACAGATTCAGCTGGTGATTGACGAGTTTCGCCACGAGGCCCGAATCGCGGGCAAGTACGCCCACGAGAACATCGTTGGCATTTACGACGTTATCGAGGCCAATGGTCTTGACCACATCGTGATGGAGCATGTGGCGGGGCGGGCAGTCACCGAGTACCTGGCTTCAATCGGCCCCATGGCGCCAGAAACTGTATTGCCAATCGTGCAAAAGTGCGCCGTGGGTCTCGCCTATGTGCACTACCACGGCATTATTCATCGCGACATCAAGCCTGGAAACATTCTTTATCACCACGCCGGGAATTTGGTGAAGATTATGGATTTCAGCATTGCGCACGAGATCGATAAGCCGGGGGAACGTCAGAATGGCACTTTGGCCTACATGGCACCCGAGCATTTTGATACCAGCCGACGCATTACGGCACTAACCGATATTTTCGCCCTCGGTGCGACGATGTACCGCATGCTGGTCAAACGATATCCGTTTACCAATGACGATACGGTCAGCCAGATCCTTTACGCCCATCAGACGCCGGTGTCGGAAATACGCAGCGATGTGCCCAGAGAAGTGAATGACCTGGTCGAACGCGCGATGGCAAAAGACGATATCGATCGTTTTCAATCGGCCGCAGAATTCGCCTACGCGATCGAGAATGTCCTGGCGCGCCACTATCCGGAAGTACTGAATGCCACCAACGCCGATAGTTACATGACGCTATAGCGACCTGGCAGCGGTCGTCTTCGCCAAACGATTCCAGGGGCGTGCGGGGTTCGTCCTTCAAGTTGAAGAATACGCGCACACATTTTTGGCACGCGGCTCACAAGGTCCGGTTGCGGGGTCCGTTCAGCGCGTCGGCCGAGTCGCACCGATCTACTTTCTTGGCAGAATATTCCACGACGAAGCTGGTCCATAAGACGTTCCGGCAGATCTTTGAGAACGATTGTTCTTCGAGATCAGCGGCAGATGCGGTATGTTTCGCCTGAACCGGTCGCTCGACTGGCAAAAACACAAGGAATCCAACATGGCCCAGGCATCAGCACGACATATCCTCGTCGACAGCGTAGAAAAATGTACTGAACTTAAACAGAAAATCGTCGACGGTTCCGATTTTGCCGACGTTGCGCGCGAATTCTCGAGTTGCCCCTCCAGTCGTCAGGGCGGTGATTTGGGCTCGTTTGGCCCCGGCATGATGGTGCCGGAATTTGATCAGGTCGTATTCAACGATGAGGTCGGCGTTGTCCATGGGCCCGTGCAGACTCAGTTCGGATTTCACTTGCTGGAAATCACCAGCCGAACGGACTAGTTGAGACAGATGTAGGCCCTGCGCCGGGCGAGGGTCGCGTTCGCAGTTCCAGCCGCTATCAGCGCGCAACGGCAAACACTTTAGACAGGCCCGCATAGCGGGCCTGTTCATTTGCGCATCAGATTACGCCATCGGGTTTGGGAAGGGCGGCGCGGGTCGAGTTGCGTCGGTGTGGATGCTAAACGGTCTCACCGAGGGCGCGCGCGCGCTCCAGTCGGTTGCCCTCGTCTTCGGCGACGGTGCGCATCGCAATCAGCAAGAACAGGGTGGCCAGAACATAGGCACCCAGGCCGCACAGGATGCCGGCGCGCAGCGCTTCACCTGCCACCATGCCCCCCGCTTCAAGACTGGTACTAATGCGTCCAATCGTGAACGGGCCGAGCGCCAGACCGATGAACGTGCCCATCAGCAGAAAGTTAGCCGAGGCGATGCCGCGCATGCGCGGAATAACCAGCTCGTTGCTATGCGCGATGGCCGAGCCAATCCAGAACGAAGAGAACATCGTGAAGAAGAAATTACACACATAGGCCACATTGACGTGCGCGGTAGTAAACAGCACCAACGCGAACGGGACAGAGCCGATCGAAGTGACCAGGCCGCAATATAAACGTGCCCGTGGCGTGCGTACTTTCAGCCAGTCGGAGCAAATCCCTCCGAGCGTAATGCCGAGCAGCCCGGCCGCGATCGCCGTCATCCCGAGCAAGTTGCCGACTGTGGCCATGCTTTGGCCGTGGACCCTGATCAAAAACGGGGCAGTCCAATAGCCGGCACCGTAGGTGACAAAGGCGCAAAACGCGAACCCGGCAAGGCCAAACATCATCGTCCGACAACCGTAGATCATGCCGAAGGTCGCCCGGTCACGAAACCGCACGCCCTGCACCCAGGATAGAAACGCATACCCACCGATACCCAGCGCAATCCATTGCTCCGGCGAACCGATGGTCATTGTCAGCAGGGTTGCGACGAGCGCGCATGCTGCGGCAAGCACCAGATTCTGCACGGCGGCCGGCATGCCGCGATCGCGATGGAGCGTATAAATCGTAAACGGCGGAATGACCGCCGCAAGTTCGCGCGCGAGTTCCCGAAACGGATGCGGATGCTTGTCCGGCGCCCGCAAACCTTCGCTTTGTCCTCGTTGCGGCTCTTTCAACGTCCATACCCACAGCGTCAACAACAGACCCGGCAGTCCGACCGCAAAAAATGCCGCCTGCCAGCCAACCAGCCCGAACGGCGCTTCGGCAGCGATGGGGAAGGCGTAATTCCAGCGCTCGACAACCTGGCCGCCGATTAGCATGCCGACGCCGGCGCCGATGTAGACGCCGCTGGAGTAAATCGCAACCGCAGTTGCCCGCAAGCGCGGCGGGAAATAGTCACCGAGCATTGAAAAAGCGGCTGGACTGGCGCTTGATTCGCCGATACCGACGCCAATTCGATACGCTGCCAACGAGCCGAAACCCTTGGCAGTGCCCGACAGGACTGTCATCAGGCTCCAGAACATCAGGCCAATTGAAATCATGTTCTTGCGCACCCAAATATCGGCGAATCGGCCGAGCGGGATTCCAAAAATCGCATAAAACATCGCAAACGCTGTGCCGAACAAAAAGCCCATGTGAGCATCGCTTAAGCCGAGGTCGGCTTTGATGTCTTCATTGAGGATGGACAGGATTTGACGGTCAACGAAGTTGAACACATAGACCAACACAAGCACGAACAGCACGTACCAGGAGTAGGGGCCAGTACCAGTCGGCGCCACTGCGGGCTGCGGATCTACGTTCGGGTCGGCCGCGTCTGTCATGTTGCGTTCCTGTCGCACGGATACGTTTGGGCACGCGAGTGTACGACATCATTTAACGCGCTGTGCGGGTCGTGTGCTGCGTTATGCTCGTCGTTGCTACGCTGTTAATTACTGATTCCAGCTCGCGCTGCGTGTAAAGCAACCAGGCGTAGCAGGCCAGCACGCGTGGGCGCGAGGATTGAAGGTGGGGAGAACACAATGCGATTTCACCATATGGCGATTTTTGTTACCGATCTGGACGAAGCGATTCATTTGTGGCGCGACGTGATGGGGTTTGAATTAGCGGTCGAGACGACTATTCCGGACGGCCCGGAGCCAGGACCGACGACATACATGTACCCGAAACTTCTCGATGACATTTTCAAGGTGAAGGGGGCGCGCTCGAAGATGGCGCTACTCAGTTCGAAGGAAGGCGCGTTGATTGAATTGCAGCAATGCGAAGTGCCGGAGATTCAGAAAACACCGCCAGAGAATCTGCGCTATGGCCATACCGGCTTCCACGAGCTGGGCCTGATGGTTGATGACATCGACGCCTTCTTTGCGAAGGTTCGCGCCGCCGGTTACGAAACGCAAACCGACTACGTCTGGCAGTGCGCCAATATCGGCCGTTCATTTCTGTTCTATGACAAGGACGGCAATATGATTCAAATCTGGCAACACATGGGTGACGCCACCTGGAAATAGCCGGTCTGCGCGGGACCTCGGTTAGCTGACCAGATTATTGGCGCGGCCGGGCCCGCATTTGGGCGAGTCCTGTGCTGACTCGCCCAACGCGCCCGTTCGCGCTTAAAATCCCGCCCCTGTCAGGTCATCGGTCCGTGTATTCAGCGGTCTGCATGACTGACGTCTGCCGCTAGCTTCCGCCCGTGACGGGCACCGTGCTGCGCTTGCAAGCTTTTACAAATTCGCCATTACAGGACGCATAAATGTACAAAAAAAGTAATCCGGTCACCCATCTTTGCACCAGCGACGTCGACAATATTTTGATCCGTGAGCGCAATCTGTGCGATGACTTGATCGGCAAGATGACCTTTACCGACTTCATCATGTTTCATTTTTTTGGCGCCGAACCGACGCCTTTGCAACGGACCATCGTCGACGCGGTGCTGGTGTGCATCATGGAACACGGCATGACGCCGTCTGCCGTGGCGAGCCGTATCACCTACCTCGGCGCGCCCGAGTCCCTCCAGGGTGCGGTCGCAGCCGGCCTGCTCGGTGCCGGCTCGCGCTTTGTCGGCACTGCCGATGAATCTGCGGCATTGCTGAAACGCATCAACGATCAGCCGGTTGAACAGCGCGCCGCCGAGGCGCAGGCGATCGCGGAGGAATTCACCGCCGCGAAGAAATTTCTGCCTGGTTTCGGACATCCGATTCATATCAACGGTGATCCCCGTGTGAAGCGTCTTGATGAAGTGGCTCGCGCGGCGGGTGCCAAGGGCGACTACATCGACGCCATGTATTTGCTCGGCGACGCCATCAAAGCGGCGAGCGGTAAGAACATCGTCATTAACGTCAACGCAGCGATTGGCGCGGTGCTGCTGGAAGCCGATATCCCGCCGACAATCACGCGCGGTTTTAACCTCATTGCGCGCTGCGCGGGATTGGTTGGCCATTTGCTGGAAGAGCAACAAGAGCCAGCCGGATTTCATATCTGGAAAGTAGCCGATGAGGCTGTGCCCTACGTCGCGGAATAATGCATGGCGGCGAACCCGCATGAGCCTAACCCCATAGTGGCGAGGAGTATCCATTGACCGTGAAGCAAGCCCAACAACAGCAGCCCCATGGTGCAACTGAGAATGATGACGTGATCGCGATGTTGCGCGACAGTGCGCGCGATCTGTGTGCGCGTGCTTTGCCGCGGGCGCGACTGCGCGAGCTAAGAACAAGTTCGAACAGTTTCGATCGCGGTGTGTGGGGGCAAATGGCCGAGCTCGGCTGGCCGCAATTGCTGCTCCCCGAGAGCCGCGATGGTGCTGGCTTGGGTATGGCCGCAGTTGTGGCTGTGTGTCGTGAGCTTGGTGGCGCGCTCGCTCCGGAGCCGGTTATCGAAAGCGCTGTTGGTGCGGCCAGCGTGCTTGCGCACCTGCCGCAAGATGGACTTTTGCAGGACCTGTTGGGCGGCGGCGAAATGGTGCCCGTCGCTGCCTTGGGGTCAGTATCTACGGTGCCGTTTGGCAACGTGGTTGCGACTTCGAGCACGTCAGGCTTCCTGCTCAACGGGCACTGCCTGAATGTTCCACTGGGCGCGGATGCTGATGGCTGGCTCGTGCCGGCTCTGCTCGAAACTGACCCCGCATGGTTGTGGGTGACGCGCGCAGCGTCCGGGGTAATCGTCGAGTCGTTGCCACTTGCAGACGGGGGGCACGACGCCCATGTTCGGTTTAGCGACGCGCCAGCACGGTTGTTGGGGCACGGCGCGGTCGCAAACGAGGCGCTCGTGGTCGCGCGGGCGCGGACCGGACTTGCGGGCAGCGCGTACTTGCTTGGTTTGAGTGAGACCTTGTTTGATTTAACGCTTGAATATCTCGCCAATCGGCGTCAGTTCGGTCAGGCCATTGGCAGCTTTCAGGTTATCCAGCACCGCATGGTCGACCTCTATCTGCAGTTACGCCTGTGCTCGGCAGTCATCCAGCGCGCTGCGGCGACTATTGATGAGGGCAGCGAAACCGGCGCCGCAATTGCGGCCAGCAGGGCGTGTTATCGCGCTTGTGGCACTGCGATGGCGATGGCTCGCGAGAGTATCCAATTGCATGGCGCGATCGGTACAACCGACGAATGTGATGTCGGCTTGTTTGTGAATCGCGCATTAGTCACCACGGCGCGTTTCGGGCCGGCGGCCGCGCACGCACGTGAGCTGGCGCGAAATTCGAACAAACTGAGTTCCGATCCCGAAAAGGGGACAAGCCATAGTGCAGTTGACGCGGGCTTTACGCCGCCCGACGGGGATTGGAATCAACTTGATAACAATCACTTTCGTGCTGTGGTGCGTAAGTGGTTAGAGCAGAACTACCCAGCCGAGCTACGCAATCCGGCTGCGCGCTTGCACTGGCAAGCGTGTCGCGAATGGTACGGGCAATTGTATCGGCGTGGCTGGGCGGCACCCGCATGGCCAGTCGAGCATGGCGGCATGGGTCTCGCGCCGGAGAAACTGCTGATCTTTATCGAAGAACGCGAGCGCTGGGGCGTTGCGCGCACGCCCGATCAAGGCATCATTATGATTGGTCCGTTGCTCATGCAGCACGGCTCAGCCGAACAACAAGCTTTTTATTTACCGCCAGCCTTGAGTGGCGAGCACATCTGGTGCCAGGGCTACTCGGAACCGAACTCCGGCTCGGATCTCGCCTCCCTCGCGACCACGGCCGTACGCGACGGCGATGAGTTTGTGATCAACGGCCAGAAGATCTGGACCACGCTTGCGCAAGATGCGACCCACATGTTTTGTCTTGTGCGGACCGACCCGCAAGCTAAACCGCAGGCTGGTATCAGCTTCGTGCTGATCGATCTCACGGTGTCGGGGATCACGATTCGACCGATCACCAACATCGCCGGCGATGCTGAGTTTTGCGAAGTATTTTTTGACGACGTGCGCATCCCGGTCGCTAATCTGGTCGGCGCGCTAAACGACGGCTGGACGATCGCCAAAGCTTTGTTGAGCTTTGAGAGAATCTTCATCGGCAGCCCGAAGCAAAGCCAGCATGGCCTGAGTCGCCTGCACGAACTGGTCGCCCAGACGGGTCTGCGGGATGATCCTGTGTTTGTGGATCGCATGACGCGCTTGGAACTCGATGTCGCCGATCTTGAGGCCCTGTATGGCGAGTTCGCCGACGTCATCAAGCGCGGCGGGACGCTGGGGGCTGATGTCTCGGTCCTCAAGATTTGGGCCAGTGAAACGGTGTGTCGGTTGAGTGAATTCATGCTCGAAGCAGCAGGTGATGCGGGCGGGCAGCGTGGCACGATTGAATTTGGCGAGGGCTCAGTCGATGTGCTCAGCCACTACTACAACGCGCGTCCGACGCCTATTTACGGCGGCAGCAATGAAATCCAGCGCAACATCGTCGCCAAGCATGTGCTGCGTATGCCGTCGCGCTGAGTGACTGCTCGTTCGGCGCGGTAGTTGCTGCCAGCTAGTCGCCAGGTGGTGTCAGGTGGGTAAGAAAGTGCGCGTAGATTTCTGCGCCACTGGCGTCGAATAGCTCCACGGGGGCCTGTTCGGCGATTTCGGCTATTTGTTGGTTAAGCACGCTTTGCACATGATGACGTTCTGCCCGACGCCGCCAAGCCAGGTCATCGCGGTTCGCTTCAGTCCAGGCGCGATGGCTGGCCAGCGCGCCGAGCAAATCCCCTAGTTCGTTGCGCGTTGCTGAGGTCGTCACGACGGGGGGCTGCCAGCCTCGCCTGGAGCCGGTCGATAACGCGAGCACGCCCTCGATCTCGCCGACGATGCGCTCGGCATTTGGCCGATCAGATTTATTCACCACGTACACATCGGCCATCTCGAGAATGCCGGCCTTCATCGCCTGTATCGAGTCGCCGGATTCCGGGACCAGTACGAGTACGACCGTGTCGACCAGCGCCTTCACGGCATGATCGGTCTGCCCGACGCCGACTGTTTCCAGGAAAACTTCGTCGAAGTGATGGCGGTCCATAATTTGCAGCATCTCGGCGACGTTGCCGGTCAGCCCGTCGTGCGCCCAGCGACTGGGTAACGAGCGGATAAATAAATCCGGACTGTCCGCTACCTCGTCCATGCGGATCCGGTCGCCGAGAATCGAGCCGCCCGAAAGCGGACTGCTGGGATCAATGGCGAGTACGCCGACACGCGCCTCCGATTCGGCGCGTGCCGCAGCGAGCTGGGCAATCAGCGTGCTTTTGCCGGCACCGGGTGGACCCGTAAAGCCAATTCGATAGGCGCGGCGTTCGCGATCCGGTCCGACTCGGTTGATGAGTTGGCCGGCAGTAGCGCGGCTCGCTGCAGTTAATTCGCGACTTAATTGGCGTCGATTGAGAGGTGGATTGTCACTCATTGGGGGCGGGGCATTCGTTGCCGGCCTCAGGCAGTTTCGGTCAGCGCGAGCTCGAGTTCCGCTAGCACGTGATCGATGGTCATTTCGCTGGTGAAGATGCGCGCGGCCCCTGCGTCAATCAACGCCTGATGATCTTGCGGGGGAATCGTGCCGCCAACAAAAATTTTAATGTCGGCAGCGTCGCGCGCCGCGAGCTCGGTGCGTGTCTGGGCCAACAGTTCATGATGTGACCCTGACAGGATGCTCAAACCCAGCGCATCGACGTCCTCGTCGACCGCGACACGCGCGATGTAGTCGGGGCTTTTGCGCAAACCCGTATAAATGACATCCGCGCCAGCATCACGTAATGCCAATGTGATGATTTTCGCGCCAATGTCGTGGCCATCAAGGCCAGGCTTGGCCACCAGGATGCGTTTACCGGCAAGACTCATCGCGTGTATTCCCCCACGTACAACTCAATTAGCCGCGCAATGGCGGTTCCTGAAATTCACCCCAGCGATCCTTCAGCGTCGTTACCATTTCGCCGACGGTCGCATAGGCGTGGCAGCAATCGACGAGATACGGCATCAGATTCTCGTCTTCACCGTCCGCCGCGCGGCCGAGCAATTCAAGGCTCCGCTCGGCGGCCGCATTATCGCGCTGGTCGCGCACGGCGTTGAACTTGTCAATGACCGAATTGCGCATGCCTGGGTCGAGTTTGAACACTTCACCCACTTGGACTGCTTCTTCTTCCGACGCGTATTTGTTGACCCCAACGACAACGCGTTCGCCGCTGTCGGTCTGATTTTTCTTCACGCGCGCACTGCGCGCCAGACGCATTTGTATGTAGCCATCTTCAATCGCTTTGACGGCGCCGCCGTAATCGGCAATCTCCGTCATGATGGCGTCGATCTGCGCTTCCATACTGTCTGTCAGGTACTCGACGAAGTAGCTGCCGCCGAGCGGGTCGACGGTGTTCGCAATACCCGATTCATCAGCAACAATCTGCTGCGTGCGCAAAGCCAGCTCCGCGCTTTGTTCGGTTGGGATCTGGAACGCCTCATCGTAAGCGCAGGTAAAAACAGACTGCGCACCACCGAGGATTGCGGCCATATTCTCAATGCCCACCCGCACGACATTGTTCAAAGGTTGCGCGGCGGTTAACGATGAACCACCACACACCACACCGAAGCGGAACAAGGCGCTTTTCTTATCCACAGCGCCATAATGGCCCTGAATCAAGCGCGCCCAAATGCGCCGTGCAGCCCTGAATTTTGCGATCTCTTCAAAGAAATCCATGTGTACATAAAAGAAAAAGCTCAGACGCTTCGCGAAGCGGTCGATGTCGCCACCACGGCGTAGCAGTTCGTCGACATAAGCGATGCCGTTGCACAAGGTGTAGGCGATTTCTTCAGCGGCCGTACAACCGGCATCGCGGACATGTGCGCCGGCGATACTGATGGGGTTGAAGCGCGGTGTTTGCTCATTGGCGAACAAGATCGAGTCGGCAACGAGACGCATGGATGGTTTTACCGGGAAGATCCAGGTGCCACGCGCAACGTATTCCTTGAGGATATCGTTTTGAATGGTGCCGGTCAGGGCCGCTCTCGGAACGCCGGCTTTATCTGCGGCCGCGATATACATCGCAAGGATAATGGCTGCTGTACCGTTGATGGTGAACGAGGTCGATATAGCGCTGAGGTCGATATCGCGGAACAGGATTTCCATTTCGGACAAATTCGACAGGGACACGCCGACCTTGCCGACCTCCGCGACTGCAATGGGGTCGGTCGGGTCGTAACCGCACTGCGTCGGCAGATCGAGTGCGACCGACAAACCCGTCTGCCCACGCCCGAGCAGAAATCGATAGCGTTCATTGGACTCTTCGGCTGAACCGAAGCCGGAATACTGGCGCATGGTCCAGCGACGACCGCGATAACCATCAGGAAAAATACCGCGCGTGAATGGCGCTTCGCCGGGTACCCCGATAGATTCGGGGTTGACCTGCTCAGGCCCAACGACAGCTGGTACTTCGATGCCGGACGGGGTGGAAAAGGACGGTGCGGCGGCTGCCGCGTTTTCGGGTCTCAAGGTCGTGGCCATGCCCGTGTGCTCCCTCAGGACTTCTTCAAAATATTATCGGCGACAGCCCAGTGATCGGGATGCACCCAAGTCTCAACAAACGCGTCTCGTTCGACGACATCAAACTCAGCGCGGCTGCTCCAGCGGCGGGCCTCGATGGCCATGCCTTTGTAAGCGCGTAATACCTGAGCCGATTTTTTTTCCAACGGATCGATAAATCCCTTCAGGGTCTCTTCCAGTGTGCGTGTCGCGCCGGCAACTTCGTCGAAAAGTCCGATCTCGATGGCCTTCTCAGGCGGCACTATCTCGGCGGTGCAGAGCAGCTTGAGGGCGCGTTTGCTACCAATTAGTTCCATTAAATCACCGCCGCCGCCCCAGGCAGAAGAGATGTTTAAGCGTGATTGCAAGAACCCGATGCGCGCGTGTGCCGCCGCCACTCTGAAATCGCAGGCGACGGCTAACTCAGCACCCCCACCGAGTGCATCACCATTGAGCGCGGCGATCACAGGCAGCGGAAAATTGCGGATTGCGTCCAGTGCTGCGCGCGCGCCTGCCGCCATCTCGCGGGTCGCTTCGGGCGTACGTACGGTGCCGAGATCGGCAAGGTCGCCGCCGGCTGCAAATGATTTGTCACCCGCCCCGGTAATGACTGCGGCAAGCAGTGAATTGTTGGCCGCCTGTTCGGTGAATGCATCCTCGATGCATTTCAGCAGCGCGCGACTCAGAGCGTTGCGTTTTTCAGGTCGGTTGAGCAGCACTCGTAAAACGCCACCTTCCTGTTCAACCCTGAGCATTTCTTGTTCCACGCGATGTCCCTCCCCGGACCGGCTAGCTGCCGCAAAGCGGGCGTGAGCCGCGCAGGCTGAGTATCGCATAGCTTGGTTAACGTGAATGCAGCCCGCGCAATTTTCTCCACACGATAAAATTGGAAGCACACGCAGGACTACGCTAACTTGCCGTGTATGAAGTGTCTGAACACGCGGTTCACCGATCTCCTCGGTATCGACCACCCGATCATGCAGGAGGGGCTCGGTCCATATAAGACTGTGCAACTGGCGGCAGCAGTCTCAAACGCCGGTGCCCTCGGTACAGTCAGTATTCCAGGAATCAGCGAACCACCGGCTGCAGGCGCAGTAAAATTGCGTGGCTACATCGAGCAGGCCTGCGCACTTACCGACCGTCCGTTCGCGGTGAATGTTCCGGTGGGGACCGACAAACATGGCAACGTACCTGCGTTTAGCGCGGCCTATGTGGGCGCCGTAGTTGAGGCAGTCAGAGACGCCGAGATCGCAAAGCGCCTGCGTGTTATCACAACCTCAGCTGGCGCACCGGCAGCCGCACGACAAATGATTGCCGGCAGCGGATTGGTGCATGTCCATAAGGTGGGTGGCACCCGGCAGGCGGTGCGTGCGGCGGCGGACGGAGTCGATATGATTATCGCGTCCGGGTACGAAGCCGGTGGTCATACCCATGCGCGACCGGTGCACACTTTCGTACTCGGCCCCAGTGTTACCGAGGCAGTGGCGTGCCCGGTCATTCTGGCTGGCGGTATCAGGGACGGTCGTGGACTGGCGGCAGCACTAGCGCTCGGCGCAGACGCTGTGGCACTCGGAACGCGCTTTGTTGCCAGCTACGACAATCCCGACTGGCACGCCGCTTACGCGGAACGGATTATGGCGGCGAGTGAGGGCGACGACATTGTTTTCCAGGCGCTTTACGGACCCTCGCGAGCGCTGCCCAGCGGCGCTCTGGCGGAACTCGCTGATATCGAGGCGGGCGGCAGCATGGACGAGGAACAATTGACCGCTTTCAAAGACAAGCGTCTCATTGCAGCCCAGCGCGACGGCGACATGGACGGTGGTATCCTGCCGGCCGGTCAGATTTCGGGCGCCATCAATGACCTCGTTCATGTCGCTGAATTTGTTCCCGGCATGGTCGCCGAGGCACTCGCAGTGCTAGACCGCCTGGGGACATTGCAGAAGACCGTTTGACGCTTGAGCGAGTCTGGCTGGTGTGCGCTGAGCACAGGTCACCGACACGGTGTCATCTATGCCGATGCCAAGGTCTGTCAGGTGAAGCAGCCTGGTGACAGGCCGCACTGGTCTGATGCGGCGGACCTCGGGTAGCGAGCTACAGAAGTATTAGCTCCGGTACGCTAACCCGGCATCCCCGCCTGGGGCGCTACGCGTCGCCAAGCCAGGCGCCCAGATCCCAGCCGTCGTAGACCGTCCAGATGTAGTTACGGGTTGCGCCCTCGCGTAAGGGGTGCAGTTTCGCCGCGTCCGCCGCAGCATAGAACTCATCGAACGCCGACTTATCCGGAAACTCGACAATGATCATGTGAGCACGTTCGTTATCGCCTTCGAGCATCGCGAGCGGCGCGTGGGCCGTGACCACCGGGCGGGCACCAAACTTTGCCAGCAGCGGACCCGCCTGGCGCATGTAGTCGCGGTACTGGTCCTCTTTACCCGGAATCAGGTCGTATAAGTTAAGCACATAGATCATTTTGTCTCCCCTCGCGGTGTCGGCACTTTTAGTGCGGCGCTCAATTAACGCTGGCAACGGTTAGTCACTGAGCTTACGCCGAATTCCGCTACCGTGAACACGTCTTCATTGGCTGCGTACAATGCCGCGACCAACCACACAGTGAGCGGACGACAATGGATTTAGGAATCAAGGGTAAATGCGCGGCGGTTGCCGCCGGATCAGCGGGCTTGGGTCTGGGTGCCGCGAAAGCGCTCGCAGCCGAGGGTGCTCGAGTAGCAGTGTGCGGCCGCGACGCTGCGCGCTTGCAGGCAGCGCTCGCAGCGATTGGCGGTGACGTCATAGCGATTGAGGGCGATGTGTCCACGCCGGACGGCGGCCGGGCCTTTGTTGCTGAGGCGGCCGAACGTCTCGGGCAAATCGACATCCTCGTGACGAACGCCGGTGGCCCGCCGCCTGGTACTTTCGACACCACCCTGCCGGAACACTACAGCGCGGCGCTGGATATGAATTGTCTGTCGATGATTGAAATGTGTCGGGCGGTAATTCCGGCTATGCGTGAGCGAGGTTGGGGGCGCGTGTGCGCAATAACCAGCATCGGCGTAAAGCAGCCGATTGGATTTCTACTTGCCAGTTCGGTGGCACGAGCGGGTTACACCAGTTTTTTAAAAATCACCGCGCGCGAAGTTGCCCCCGACGGCGTGACCGTCAATTCCTGCCAACCGGGGACTCACTGGACTGACCGGGTCGCCAAAATCGCCGCGACCAAAGAAGATGCCGCAAGCAATATTCCGGTCGGTGTGACAGGCGACCCCGATGATTTTGGCGCCGCCGTCGCATTTTTGTGTTCCGAGCAGGCCAAGTTTATTACCGGAACCGGCTTGCTGGTCGACGGTGGCCAGGCGAGCGGTCTGCTCGACTAGGCGCCCCAGTTGTCGCAGTGGGCATCACCGTCACCCGCGCGATGATGCCGACAACGACGCTGACAAAGGCGTATGTGCGGGCGGGGTTACGCAGCTTCCTGTCGGGCAATCAGCCTGACTGGCAGATGCTTCAGGCCACCGACAAAACTCGATTGGATGCGCTCCACGGGACCGGTGATTTCGATGCCTTCGTAGCGTTCCAGCAGTTCTTCCATGGCGATGCGAATCTCGATTTTGGCGAGTGGCCCCCCGAGACAAAAATGCGGGCCGGCACCAAAGCCGAGATGCAGATTCGGGTGGCGAGTGATGTCAAACTTGTAGGGCTCATCGAACACTGCCTCGTCGCGATTGGCTGACGGGAACCACAGCATCAGCCGTTGACCGGCGGTAATCTTTTGCGCGCCGATTTCGGTGTCCTTTGTCGCTACTCGCATCAGCGAAATTACCGGGTCCGACCAGCGCACAAACTCTTCTGCGGCAAGGCGCAATCGTTTCGGATCTTCGCGTAGTAACGCCATCTGGGCAGGGTTCTGCAAGAGCGCTAGTACGCCGCCGGAGAATGCGTTGCGGGTGGTTTCGAAACCGGCCAGCATCAGCTGCACGCTGTTGTGCGCGACTTCCGACGGCTTCAGCGGTCCACCGTTAATCTGCGCGTTGCTCAGCTGGGTGATCGGATCGGAATGGGGACAACCCTGACGCGCCGCGTGCTGTTTGAGTCCGTATTCGTAAAGAAGGCGATAGCCGTACGCGACCGTCTCCGCTGCCGTGCCCCGTTGGTATTCCGGGTCGCTGCCGCCAATAGCCATCTTGCCCCAGCTCAGCATCTCGTCCCAATCCTCCTCGGGCAGATTCAGAATCTCGCAGATCACCGCCATCGGAATTTTTACCGCGAGGTCGCTGACGAGATCGATCTCGCCGCTGGCAGGTAGTTGATCGAATATTTTTCCGACCAGACTTTTCACGCGGATTTCGCTGTCGGCGAGCGCCTTGGGCAGGAACGGTGGCGACATGACTTTGCGGACCGGGCCGTGGCGCGGCGGATCGATGGTCAACACGTTTTCGCCAACGCCCATGGCGTCTTTGGCAACCTCTGCCATGGCAGGGTCGACTGCAGGCATAACGCCCTCGCGTTCAGAACTAAACAATTCGGGCTCATTCAGGATGCGTTTCAGATCCGCGTGGCGAAAGATTGACCAGTAGCCGCGCCCGTCCGGGCTGCTCGTCCAGTGGACCGGACTGTCGCGGCGCATGGTGTCGAACAATTGATAGAAATCACCGTGCGAAAAGAAGGCGGGGTCGTTCAGTTTTTCGTCGACGTTCATCGTGGCGCACCCTGGATGCTGCAATCAGATAGACAGGTTATGCCACATCATCGGCAAATATTCGATAACGCCAGGCGCGCCCGTTGCTCATGCTGGGTTCACGGCGGAGTTAGCGGTGGCCCAAGTTTGGCGCGGTCATGGCCAAGGCGGGTTAACCACCAGGCCGCGGCAAAGATGATGCTGCCACCGAGCCAGGTCCACGCGTCCGGCAATTCAGCGAACATCAGCCAGCCAAGCACGGCAGCCCAAATCAAACGGGTGAAGTTGAAGGGCATGGCAATCGCGATATCGGTCGCCTGCAGGCCGCGGTTATAGGTCCGGTGCAAGACCAGGCTGACCGCCCCAATCAGCACGAACAAAGCCCATTGCGCGGGCGACGGATTGGTCCATACGAAGGCCGCCGGGATCAGCAAAATTCCCGACTGGATCACGAACAACCACGCCGCGACGCTGTCGGGTGGATCTTTGCGCACCATGGTCTTGATCAAAATGGACACCACCGCACCCATAAAGGCCGACCCCAGCGCATAGGCCATGCCAAGACTAATTTCAGTGAAGCCCGGCCGAATGACGACCATCGCGCCACACAGACCCAAACTGATCGCGAGCCAGCGTTTAACGCCGATAACTTCACCGAGCAGCAGCCCCGCCAGCGCCGCGCCAATCAGCGGTTGCAGAAAATTGATGGCGGACATGTCCGCGATGGGAATGAGTGCGACAGCGGCGAACAATAGTGTGACGTTGACCGAAGAGACTGCTCCGCGCAGCAGGTGGCGGCGAATCTGACTGGTGCGCATGACAGCCGGTCCGTGCCGAAGCAACCACGGCAACATCAACAGTGCGGCAATGGCGTTGCGCAAGAAGGCGATTTGCAGGACTGGAATGTCAGGCGCCAGATGGCGGCCGATGGCGATGGAGCCCGCATAACACATGGCCGCCACGGACATCCATACTGCGGCACGCAGCGTTGCAGGGAGCGCCGCGAAGCGCGTAATCAGAAGATTGTTTGACACCTGTTCACCAACTCAAGCGGTCGCGTTGCGCCCGTAAACGACCGACTAGTTTAGTCATGTCGTGCGGTTGCGCATTGATCAAGGCCCATTCTGTCGACGCGATCGGTCCCAGTCCGGGAAGTTCTGACCGCGATCCAACAATGGGCACTGGTTCACGACGCATTTCCAATGCCGCCAGAGCGATCGGGGAATTGCGACTTGCACCTGGGCGTTGGCGCGCAGTCTAGCCCAGGACCCGTCAACGGCCATGCCTTGATCTGGGTTGTATGTAGGTGGGGAACTATTGGCAGGTTGTCATGAACACTTGGAGAGCAGGGTTCTCCTGGCGACTGAATTGGTTAGAATGCCCGGCTGCCAGCCGCGCTACTCGGCGGCGACGTTGTGATTCAGTTCGAAAGCGCAGCCCTGAGCCTTGGTCACGTGTATTTTTATGACCGCATTGGCCGGCCAGGTCGGCGCCTCGAACGCTACTCATCGACTCGGAGAAAACTGTGCCTGCAACACCAGCTGCCGCTTTGCGCTCATTGACCTCAATTCTTTCGCTCTCCTTACTTGTTTCGAACTCTGCGTTCGCGATGGACGAAACCCTCGTCACAGCCACGCGCGTGACTCGCGACGCATTAACGCTCCCACATGCCGTTGGTATCGTCGAAGCGGACGACATTCAGCGCCGCCAGCTGATTGGTCTCGATGAATCGATGGGGCGTATTCCGGGCGTTTATTTTTCCAATCGCTACAACTACTCGCGCGATCTACGCATTTCCATTCGCGGCTTCGGCGCGCGCTCAAATTTCGGCGTGCGTGGCATTAAAGTCTACGTCGATGGCGTCCCTTCAACCGTAGCTGACGGCCAGACTGCGCTCGACGATCTGGATCTGAGTAACGTCGAACGGGTTGAAGTGATTCGCGGCCCTTCCTCAGCGCTGTATGGCGCTTCCGCTGGCGGCGTCATCAACATTTTCACTCAGGACGGTCCGGAAACGCCTTTCGCAGAAGCTGGCGTATTGCAGGGCTCCCATGATTTCGATCGATATCAGTTCAAAACCGGTGGGCAGCACGGCAAGCTGAACTATTTCATCAACGGTTCGTACCTTAATTTCGATGGCTTCCGCGAGCGCTCTAACGTTGAACACAGCACCGTGAGCGGCAAGTTTCGCTACGATTTCAGTGACGGTTCGACCGGCCAGATGATTATTCGTGCAACGGATTCGCCGACTGCCGACGACGCCGGCGGCCTGACCGCAGATGAAGTTGCGCTCGATCGCGGCCAGGCCCGCCAGCGCAACGCTGATTTGGATAGCGGCGAGACCGTTGAAGATCAGAAGGTCGCGTTTTCCTGGAACAAGACCATGGGCGTTCATCAAATTAGCTTGCGTAATTACTACAACTGGCGTGATTTCAGCGCGAAGCTACCGCTGCCGCCATTTGCCGGCACGGGCATCATTCAGTTCGATCGCTTCTTCTTTGGTGGCGGTGCGCAGTACAACAACACCTCGTCCCTGTTCGGTCACGGCAATCGCTTCACCTTCGGCGTTGATGTCGACTCGCAGAGTGATGAGCGCCAACGCTTTAACAATCTGTCCGGTTCGCGTGGGCCACTGGCTTTCGATCAGGAAGAAAAGGCCGACACGGTTGGCGTGTTCATGCAGAACGAGTTTGCGGTGACCGAGCAGGTCAATCTGCAGGCCAGCGTCCGCTATGACGATGTTGAGTTCGAAATCGAAGATCGCTTCACGGCGAATGGCGATCAGTCTGACACCATCAGCTTCAGCGAAATTAATTACATGTTCGGTGCCGCCTGGAGTCCAATGCAAGCGCTGAATCTGTACGGCAACTACGCGACCGCGTTTGAAACACCGACTTTTACCGAGTTCGCCAATCCTTCATCGAACGGTACGCTCGGCGGTTTCGCCAACGTTGCGCCGCAACGGACCAAGGGCTTCGAGTTTGGCGCCAAGGGCATTTTGTTCGATCGGGTCCGATACGAATTAGCGTATTTCGACATGGACATTGAAGATGAAGTGACCGCCGTGACCAATATCGGCGGTCGCGCGTTCTTCAATAACGCTGACACCGAACGTTCGGGCATCGAGTTTGGTCTGGGTGCGCAGATTCTGGAAGGGCTCGAGTTCAACTTCGCCTACACCTATAACGATTTCGAATTTGATCGTTTCGCGAGCAACCTCGCTGCCGAGGGGCAAACACTGCCTGGCGTTCCCGAGCACTATCTGTATTTGGAATTCGACTACGTGCACAAATCCGGCGCTTGGGTGAAGTGGGACTGGGCTTACATCGGCTCGATATTCGCTGACAATGTGAACGCCACCAAGGTTGATAGTTACGATGTCTCCAATCTGGTGTTCGGCTACGACTACAAGGCCGGCAAAATAACGCTGTCACCCAATTTCGGCATTAATAACCTGTTCGACGAAAGCTATAACCAGGAAATTCGGATTCAGGCATTTGGCGGCCGCTTTTTCGAACCGGCGCCCAAGATGAACCTTTTTGGCGGCGTTCGCCTGCGCTACGATTTCGATATCTAGCAGGCTGCTGGCCTACGTAGCGAGGCTGCCTTGCAGCCTCGTGGCGCGCTCAGCGCATCATTGCTCGGCGTACCAGGTGTGGGGAGTGCCAATCTCGTTCGCTGAAGTCGGGCCGGTCTCGCGTGGCCCAGCACGCTGGGGGCAAATGCCGCGGGCACACGCTATCAGCTTACCGTGGTAGCGCACCGGATTGGACTTTTCAGGGCGCACAACTTGAGACTGTCGCACGCGTTTTAAATCCTGCTGCGCACGATCTGGGTTTGGCAACGGCCTCGGCGGGTGTGCAATCGGCGTGACGCGGAGTAGTATATTGCGGCGCAGCAAATGACTGCGCGTTGACACTGGGGCTGCAGGTTTTGAGATTGATGACGTCTTGCTCGCTTTCACGACAATTCACGAGCTTGCTCGTCGTCTGTCTATTGGGTGTCACAACGGGTGCGGCACAGGCTGCAGACGAGCCACCACCGCCAAGTGTTTCGGTGTCGCGGCCGGTGGTCAAAAGCATCACCGAATGGGACGAATTTACCGGACGTTTCGTCGCCAAGCATCACGTCAACGTGCGCGCACGGGTGTCCGGCTATCTTGAATCGGTGCATTTCGAGGAAGGCCAGAACGTCGAAAAGGGGCAGCTCCTGTTCGTCGTCGACAACCGGCCCTTCACAGCCGAAGTGGAGCAAGCGCGGGCTGAATTGAAAGGTGTCCAGACACAGGCCAAGGCCGCTCAGATTGAATATGAGCGCGGTCAACGGCTCGCGTCGTCTAAAGCCATGAGCCGCGAGACAATGGAAGAGCGTCTGGCGACGCGCGATGCGGCCGACGCGGGTGTCGCAGGCGCACGGGCAAGTCTGCGCAACGCTGAGCTCGATTTGAGCTTCACCGAAGTACGCGCACCGATCTCCGGGCGTAGTTCTGATATCCGCGTCGACGTTGGCAATTTGATTTCTGGCGGCACGGCGACCTCGACCGTTTTAACCACGGTCGTTTCACTCGACCCGATCGAGCTCGAGATTGAGGCGTCCGAGGCCGAGTTCCTGCGTTATAGCCGGCTCTCACAGGCGGGTACGCGTCCGTCCTCGCGCGACCAGGCCAATCCGGTCGATGCCCGATTGCTCGACGAAACAGACTGGCTGCACCACGGTGAAATGACCTTTGTCGACAACGCGATTGATGTGGATAGCGGTACGATGCGTGGCCGCGCTACGTTCCCTAACCCGGATAGATTGCTCCTCCCCGGCATGTTCGCGCGGGTGCGATTGTTCGGTGCCGATGCCCATTCGGCGGTTCTGATTCCGGACCAGGCGGTGGTCGCGGATCAGGCCAGTAAGCTGGTGATGGTCGTTGGTTCAGGCAACGTGATTGAAGCGCGAAAGGTAGTGCTTGGGCCTTTGTTTGAGGGCCTGCGCGTGGTTCGCAGCGGACTGACAGCTGAGGATCGCGTGGTTGTGAATGGCATCCAGCGCGCCCGCCCCGGCAAGCCGGTCACGCCGAGGGAGGTTAGCATCGCGGGTCCAGCGGCCGACTAATCCCATGCGACTGTCACATTTTTTCATCGACCGGCCGATTTTCGCTTCGGTCGTATCCATCATCATTACACTCGCCGGCGCCATCGCCTATTCCGGCCTGCCGATCACTCAATATCCCGATATCGTGCCGCCGACCATTCAGGTCACAGCCGCCTATCCCGGTGCGAGTGCGGAAACCGTCGCGGATACCGTAGCGACTGTTCTCGAGCAGGAAATCAACGGCGTCGACGGCATGTTGTTCATGAAGTCGGAGGCCACCGGTGATGGCAGTCTGGCCATCAGCGTCACTTTTAAGCTCGGTACGAATCTCGATATCGCGCAGGTGCTGGTGCAAAACCGCATCGCGATAGCAGAGCCGCGCCTACCTGAAGATGTCCGTCGGCTCGGTATTAACGTTAAGAAAAATTCCCCCAATTTGCTCATGGTGCTGCACATCCTGTCGCCGGATGGCTCGCGTGATACGCCCTATTTGTCGAACTATGTGCGCACGCATATCGTCGATCGGCTCGCACGTCTGGAAGGCGTCGGACAGGTTAACGTGTTCGGCGAACGCGCTTATTCCATGCGTATCTGGATCGACCCTGAGCGCGCGGCAGCATTCGATCTGACGGCTAACGAGATTGTGGCCTCGGTGCGTCAAAACAATGTGCAGGTGGCCTCTGGCAGTCTGAACAAACAACCGGTGCCAAAAGCAGCTGCCTTTGAGTTGTCGGTTGAGAGTCAGGGGCGCTTTATCGAACCGAGCCAATTCGAGGACATCGTAGTCAAGCGCAGTGCGTCCGGGCGCGTCACGCGTTTGAGTGACGTTGCGCGTATCGAACTGGGCGCACAGGACTACTCAACGCTCGGTTATATCGACGGTAAGCCAGCCTTACCTATGGCGCTTTATCAGCGCCCCGGTTCGAACGCCATTGAAACATCAGCGGCGATTAAGGCCCTGGTCGCTGAAATGGCGAGCGAGTTTCCCTCAGGTGTAGCGCACACCTTCGCTTTCGACCCGACCGCCTTCATCGAAGAATCAGTGAACGAAGTTTACGTGACTATTTTCGAAGCCATGGTGCTGGTGGTACTGGTCATTCTGGTTTTTCTGCAATCCTGGCGCGCGACGATTATTCCGGTCGTGGCGATTCCAATTTCTTTGATTGGCACGTTCGCCGTACTGCAGTTATTCGGCTTCTCGATCAACAACCTGACCCTATTCGGGCTGGTGCTCTCGGTGGGGATTGCCGTTGACGACGCCATTGTTGTGGTCGAGAACATGGAGCGCTTTCTGCGCGATGGACACTCGCCCAAAGAAGCGGCGCACAAGACCATGGACGAGGTGGGTGGTGCGCTGGTTGCCATCGCGCTGGTATTGACGGCGGTGTTCGTACCGACCGCATTTTTGGAAGGCATCTCCGGGCAGTTTTATCGCCAGTTCGCTTTAACGATTGCTGCTGCGACGATCATTTCCGCAACGGTTTCGCTCACGCTGACGCCTGCTCTCGGCGCCTTGTTATTAACCGCGCATGACGCGTCGCGCAAACGTTCCGCTATGCACAAACTGGTGATGGCGCCGTTCAATCTTTTCGCACGGGGTTTTAACTTCGGCTTCGAGCGTTGTTCGAACGGCTACGCACGCATCACTCATCGCTTGCTACGCGTGGCTGCATTGATGCTGGTGGTCTATGCCATCCTGATTGGGCTAACTTTTGTCCAGTTCCAAAACACGCCGACCGGCTTCGTCCCACAGCAGGATCAGGGCTATCTGATTACCGTTTATCAACTGCCTCCAGGTGCTTCGGTCACCCGTACCGACGAGGTCATTCGTCGCGCCACCGATTACATGATGGCGATGCCCGAGATGAAGCACAACGCAGGCTTTGCCGGATTCGACGGCGCGACCCGCACCAACGCACCCAATGCGGGTGCTATTTTTGCGCCGCTTAAATCGTATGGGGAGCGAGCTGCGCTTGGCCAAAGCATCGGCGACACCATGGCTGAAGCGCAAGCGCGTTTAGGCCAGATAGAAGAGGCCATGGCCTTCGTTGTACCGCCCCCACCGGTGCGCGGCATCGGTAATACCGGTGGCTGGAAAATGTACGTGCAGGATCGCGGTGGGCACGGCTTGCGTGCGCTCGAGGCGGCCGCTGGTGAATTGATTCAGCGCGCCAACGAATCCGAAAAGCTAAAGCGCGTGTTCACGTCCTTCAACACCGCAACGCCCAAAGTCTATGCGGAAATCGACCGTCTGCGGGCCGAGAAACTCGAAGTGCCGGCCGAGCGCGTGCTGGACGCGCTGGAGATCTATCTCGGTTCAGCCTACGTCAACGATTTCAATTTTCTCGGCCGAACCTACCGCGTGACGGCGCAAGCCGACGGCAGTTATCGCGATGAGCGCAATGACATTCTCAAACTACGCACACGATCTGATCGGGGCGCAATGGTGCCCTTAGGTTCACTGACGAGTTTCCGTGACATTACCGGCCCTTACCGCGTACCCCGATATAACCTCTACCCGGCCATTGAAGTGCAGGGCGGCGTAGCGCCGGGCTACTCAACGGGCGAGGCGATTGCGGAGATGGAAGCAATCGCTGCTGAAGTTCTGCCGGATGGGGTTGGATTTGAATGGACCGACCTTGCTCTGCAGGAGAAGCTGGCGGGCAATACCGCAGTTTATGCTTTTGGGCTTGGCGTGGTATTTGTTTTTCTCGTCCTCGCCGCGTTATTCGAAAGTTGGATGCTACCGCTGTCGGTCGTGCTGATTGTGCCGATGTGTTTGCTCGCCTCGATTACCGGTATTGGTTTGCGTGGCATGGACAACAACATTCTGGTGCAAATCGGATTCATTGTTCTGATCGGCCTGGCGGCCAAGAACGCGATCCTCATCGTCGAGTTCGCGCGCCAGGCGGAAGCTGATGGACTTGATCGGATTGCTGCCGCCGAACGCGCGGCGCGAACGCGTTTGCGCCCCATCCTGATGACCTCATTCGCCTTCATCATGGGTGTGTTACCGCTTGCAGTCGGTACCGGCGCGGGCGCGGAAATGCGCCAATCGCTCGGCACGGCTGTCGCCTCGGGGATGCTCGGAGTGACTTTCTTCGGTTTGGTGTTCACGCCCGTGTTCTACATTGTGTGTCGCAAGCTGGCACTGGGTCGTCAGGAACGCGTCGCACGCCGATCTGCGACCACCGGTGGTGCCGCGTGACTAAGCGCCGCATAACTTACGCGCTAATGGCACTGCTGCTTGCTGCCTGTGCGGCTGTGGGACCGGAGTATGTCGGCGCACCGCGCAGCACGGCTGACTCGGCCAGCACCTTTCCATCGTCCGTTAGCGAGAGTGAGGAGGTGGCTGCCGTCACCGTGGCAGAACAACCGCCGCAAGCGTGGTGGCGTCAGCTCGAGGACCCGGCACTCGATGCCCTGATGACAAAGACCGTAGCAGTGAACTACGACCTGCGCATTGCCGCTGCGAACGTGGCTGCCGCGCAGGCGCTGCTCGATCAAGTTGCGACCCGCCGCCGTCCGAGTGTAGACGTTAGCGCCGAACTGGAAGAACGTCGCAACTCCTCAGCCAAACTCGTCATCGCCGATCCGGATACGCGCTTCCCGGCCACCAGTTCGGGGGAGTTCAATACCAGTTTGTCGTGGGAAGTCGACTTGTTCGGTCGCGTACGGCGATCGATTGAAAGTGCCAGTGCAGAACTCGGTTCGCTGGAGGCGGTGCGCAATGGCGTGATGGTGTCGGTGTTGGCACAGGTTGCGCGCGCGTACGTCGATTTGCGCGGTGCCCAGTTGCGCCTCGGTGTCGCGACGCGCAATGTGGCCGTGCAGAAGCAGACGCTGGAATTGGTCGAACTGTTGTTGCGCGAAGGTGCGGCGACTGAACTTGACCGTGCTCGTGCGCGCACGCAACTACTCACGAGCCTGTCCACTATCCCCACGCTTAAGGTCGCCAATCGGATTGCGGTCAATCGATTAACGACCCTCATCGCGCAGCCCCCGGGCGCACTCGATTCGACCGTTAATGCCTGGCAGCCGCTACCGCAACTCGTGAAACTTCCTGAGTTTGTCGCAGTTGGCAGCCCAACCGATTTACTCCGACGTCGACCCGATATCGTTGCTGCTGAGCGCGCGCTTGCGGCAGCTTCAGCGCGCATCGGGGTGGCGACCGCTGATCTGTACCCGACCATTACTTTCGGCGCGAGTGCCGGGGTCGCTGGCGCACCGTTATCGGGGTTTGCCGCTGCAGGTGGTCCATTCTTCGCAGTAGGTCCAAGCTTGAACTGGAATATTTTCGACCGGAGTGCGACTTACGCCCGCATCAGTCAGGCGGACAGCAATGCGGCAGCGAATGTTGCGCGCTTCGAAGCAACAGTCACCCGGGCGCTCGAGGAAGTGGATAGCGCCATCAGTGGTTACAGCAACGAGCGCGTACGTGTGCGTCAGTTGACGGCTGCTGTTGCCTCAAGTCGCCACGCAGCGGATTTAGCACGGTTGCGCTATCGCGAAGGTGCGGAAGATTTTCTCGCTGTGCTCGATGCCGAACGCAATTTGCTGGGACTGGAAGATTTGCGCGCGCGTTCGGAGATTAATGTTGCACAACGTTTGATTGATATTCATCTCGCGCTCGGCGGCGGCTGGGAGGCGTTACCAGCGCCCGCCCATCAGCCGTACCAGTAGATTCTCCGACATCATTTCACGGTAACCGTGGTGGTGCACACAGTGGCCCGCGACGAGGGCTGCGCGCGAAGGCTATGTGCCCGGAGCGTCAGGCTGTGAGAAACGTTGCGGCGAAAGCTGCCACAGAAATCGTCAGCGTCTGGAAGGCGTAAGTACCGCTTTCAATCGCGCCACGTGAGCAGATGCGAAGCCCTGGCACGACCAGGCTCGAATAACGGCGGCATGGCAAGCAGGTCGAGGACGGTCGGTCCGGCAGAACCACGTCGTGGGGCGCACCGCGCCACCACGATTTCAGTTCCTGCAAAGATTCGCTAGCCCTCGAGCTCTGCGCTAAAGGCCTCAAGATCGGTCGTCGGCGCACTGCAGGTGTGTCCGGTGCAATAGTAGGCCGTCACATCGGCGCCGGCCGTTGCTGTGCGGCTCGCCAACAAACCCGGCAGCGCCGTTGCTGAATCAGGAATGACGTAGCAGCGCGCGCGTAACGTCGACTTGTTTGCCAGGGCTTGCCGCCATGCGCTGACATCCGCGGCAGCGCTGCAACGCAGGATGGCGCGTGGTGGCGGGTTGTCGTGGTCGACGACTGCGCGCACCAGTGTCGCGTGCGCGGACGGCCAACCGCCGGCCTCAGTCATGCCGGCTTTCAGGCCACGCTCACCGGCATCGCTATAGCGTGCCTCGCCGAGCAGGAAGCCAAGTTCGAGCAAGCCGCGGATGACGGTACTGTTGCCACTCGGCAGGGCGTCATCACCGTAGGGTTTGGCTTTCTGGATCAGCGTTTCGTGGTCATCGGAGGTAAAAAAGAAACCGCCTTTGTCCTTGTCTTCGAAATGCTCCAACGCCACGTCGGCGAGTTCCATGGCGAACTGCAGATCGGCATCGCGCCAGCGCGCGGACAACAATGTGAGCAGTGCGTCGATCAAAAATGCGTAATCGTCGAGGTAGGCGTTCAGATGCACTTGCTCGCCGCGACTGGAGGCCAGCAGACGGCCGTCTTGCCAATGCCGTTCGCGCAGATAGTCGACTGCGCGGGTAGCCGCGTCGAGGCAATCTTCGCGACCCAGATGCAGGCCGGCGAGCGCCAGGCCGCGAATGGTGAGTGCGTTCCAGGCGGCCAGCACTTTGTCGTCGCGTGCCGGACGTTCGCGCGCCTCGCGCGCTTCGAACAGTTTGCCCCGAGCTGCGCCGAAATCCGCATCGATGACCTCCGACCAGGTACTTGCGTCGGTCGCCGGCGCGGCCAGGCGCAGGTGCCAGAGTTTCTCGAAATTCGCTTTTTCATTCAGGCCATAGCTTGCTGCGAACGCCTCGTAATCCGCACCCAGCAATTCGCGCACGTCATCATACGACCACGTATAAAAGCGGCCTTCTTCGCCTTCCGAATCGGCATCAAGGCTGGAACAAATGCCGCCATCGTCGAGCTGCATCTCGCGCATGATCCAATCCGCAGTGCGATTCGCAATGTCGCTGAACCAGGCAGAACCGGTCTGGCTCGCGCGCTGCGCATACAGGGCCAATAGCGGGCCGTTGTCGTAGAGCATTTTCTCGAAATGCGGGATGGTCCAGTCGGCATCGACCGAGTAGCGATAAAAGCCGCCGCCAATGTGATCGAACAAGCCGCCGCGCGACATTGCAGTGAGGGTGAAATCGAGCATCTCCACAGCGCGTTCGGATTTCGCCGGCTCTGGGTCGGCAGCAGCGTCGAAAAGGAGTTCGAGTCCAGCCGGATGTGGAAATTTTGGTGCTTCGCTAAATCCGCCACGCTCACCGTCGTAGCTCGATTCAATTTGCGCACAGGCGCGATCGAAAAGCAGGGTATCGATGTCTGCCGGAGCGGCGCCACCCAGCGTTTGCGCCAGGGCATCGACCAGACGGGATTTGAATTCCTTCATCTGTTCTTCTTTCGTGCCGTAGCCTTTGGATATGCCTCTCAGCACGTCGCGAAAGGCTGGCGCGTCTTTATTCGCCTGCGCGGGGAAATAGGTGCCGCCGAAAATCGGCAGGTGATCCTTCGGGTCGAGGAACATGGTCAGCGGCCAGCCGCCGCGCTGGCGGGTCAGAAGCTGATTCGCACATTGGTAAATGCGGTCGAGATCGGGGCGCTCTTCGCGATCGACCTTAATGTTGATGTAGTTCTCGTTCATGATGCGCGCGATTTGTGCGCTCTCAAACGATTCATGGGCCATGACATGGCACCAGTGACAGGCCGAGTAACCGATCGACAGCAAGATTACTTTGTTTTCGCTTTTGGCGAGCGCCAGCGCTTCGTCGTCCCACGGATGCCAATCCACCGGATTGTTTGCATGTTGGAGCAGATAGGGGCTGGTCTGATCGCCAAGTCGATTCATAATCGGGTCCTGAGTGAGAAAGCGGCGCTACCCTAGCACAGGTCGCCGACTGCCAATAATCAATGAAGTTCTGCAGGCATCGAGAGTCGTTCGGCGCGTGGCCGAAATCGAATCACGGCGGACTGCAGCTCTTCAGTAAGTGACTGTCGCTAGTGCGACACTTTCGCGCCAGATGGCCCGAACACCAGCATGACGTTGCCGTCCATGCCGAAAATGCCGTAGCCAGAGGTGAAATAGAGCCAGCCGTCGACAACCGTCACGCCACCGCCATTAAACGACCCGCCGCGCCCGGCCACACCGTTCACGGTTTCGAAATCGCGATTCGCATCGAAGTCCCACACGATCTCGCCGTCAGCACTCCGGTACACACGCATGTGTCCATCCATCGAACCGGAGAACAAGAGTCCGGGCAGGGAGCTCGAGGCCTGCGGTTGGCCGGCCACACAGCCGCGTGTCTCGAGGCAGCTTAACGGCAGAGCACTGCGCTCCCAGCGTTTCTCACGGGTGGCGAAATCGAGTGCGATAACACCGCCCGCAGCGCCTTTCGAATCGGTGTTTTCCCAGACATCGGAAATCGGCACGTAGATGGTCGTGTCATCGGCGCTCATGCCCCATTCAATCCCGCCGATGATACCGCCGGGTGACAATCGTTCCTGCCACAGCAAGGTCCCGTCCGCTGGATTCAGGGCGTGTAGCACACCGGACTTCTGGCCGGCCAGCAGGATATCGCTGCCATCCGGCAGCGTGCGCAGAATGGCCGAACTGCCGAAGTCGAGATCGGGTCCGCAGGCCGCCAGAATTTCCGGATGGGTGTCCTCGTCGAGGCATGCGTTGGTATAGGCATCATCTGGCGTTGCCTGCCAGCTCCAGACGATCTCACCGCTGTCGATATTGAGCGCCACGACCGCATCGGAGTTCTTTGATGCCGGACGTGAATACGCATCGCCCGTGGTGACGTACAGCAATCCCCTTTTCGCATCGACGGTGACCGGGCTCCAGACGCCGGCGCCGGCCGGGCCATGAGTTGGTACACCGTGCGGCGATGTGCCCGTCGCACTCGGCAATTCAGGTATGACATAAGTCTTCCACACCACCGCACCATCGGCAGCATTCAGCGCGACGATGCTGCCGCGAAACGTGCAGCACTCGTAGTTAACAGCACTGGCGTCGTTCTCTTCAAAAGAGGCGACGGACACATAAACGCGCTCGTCACGCACGACGACCGATGCAGTCACCATCGCTGCCGGATGCAGATCGGTGTGATGCTCCCACAGTAATTCGCCGCTATTGGCATCAATCGCATAGACCCATGCTGCCCTGTCACTCACATACACGACCGGGCCGCGTGGCGTGTGCACAACCGACGGGGTACCACGAACCGCGCCATGCGTATCGAAACGCCAGTGGCTGCAGCCCGTCGCCGCATCGAGCGCATAGACGCGATGTTCTGGCGAGCCGATGAACACACGACCGTCAACCACGGCCGGCTGGGTTCCTACTGTTGCTGCGCCCGCGAAACCGAAGGCCCATTTCAGTTCAAGACCCGCAAGGTCGGATTCCTCGAGTCCGGCAAAAGCGGCGGTCTGAAAGCGTGCGTTATCCAGACTCGCACTCCAGCTTGACCAATGTGGCTGCTGCCAGGCGTTGGCTTTCATCGGTGCCTGACTCGAGCACTGAATCAGTTTTTCGCTCAGGTCGCCACTCGCCCCTGCATTCCATTCGACCCCGGAAATATGCTTGGCCAATGCCAGACGTTCATCCGCGGCTAGAGGTAGAGCGAAGAACGCCATCACGCCGTTCGACAGTGCTTTGTAGATGCGTTCCGGTGGAATCTCGGTCATCGATTCGCGAGTCATCGCCCGTGGTGCCGGGCTGGGGTTGTGGCAGGCTGCACAAACTGACTGGAAAGTATGCTCGGGATCGTAGGCAGGGGCAGCGCTAGTGGTCTGACTCACGATCAACAATAGTGCTCCCAGCACGACGCGATTCTCAGCTCCCAAATAACTCATACTCTGCTTTCCGGAATTTACAGCGGCCAAGCCTAACATCGCGTAGGCGCTTATGGTTCGATGGGCTCAGATTTGTCCGGTGATTCAGCACCTTTCATCGATACAGGCACATAATTGGCGACACGCTCGGCGCGCGGTGGCGGGAGCTTCGTGCGGATGTGACCGATCGCGTGATAGTCGCTTATCGATTGGTGACGTGAACAGTCGATTCGGTTCATTCTTATTGCCGCTCCCCACACGGCGGGTGCTGCACTGGTCTGGCAGACACGTGCCCTGGCCCGAATCCACTCCAGATCAAAGGGAGTTGCTCCATCAAGTTAATCCATTCGCAGGGGAGGGCGTACTCGTTCCTGCTCGGCAGTGCGCTGTGCGTGGCGTTGTTGTGCGTGCTGGCACGCTTGCTGGTCGATATCGGGCAGCCGCTATTCGCCGATGACATTTGGTGGCACGTTGCGCTCGGCCGAAATTTCACCACTTTCGGTGGCTTCCCGGCTACTGAACCGCTGTTATTCACCTCAGCTGGCCATCCGCAGTTCTATCATGAGTGGCTTTTCCAGCTCTGTGTTGCCGCGATCGATGCCGCCGGCGGCATGGCCCTGTTACGCGCCATGCAAGTCGCCCTGGTGATGCTGTTGTTGCAGCAAATTTACCTCTTTGCTCGGATTCAGGGACTCGCTCGTACGCTGGCGCTGGCAGTGGCGTTGGCTGCGATCTTTTTCGCTTTCCAGCGTTTGATGCAGTTCCGGCCGCACCTGTTTTCCATGGTGTTCTTTTATGCCGCGCTGAACGTGTATTGCGTTCCGGTGCTTAACTGGCGACGCGTTGCGTTGCTGTGTGTTGTGGTCGTGCTATGGGCGAACTCGCATTCGACGGTGATGCTGCTGTTCCCATTTCTTGCGGTTTATCTGCTGCTTGACGGCGGACATCTGGGGCTCCGTTCACGAACTCATGCCCTTGGATTTCTGGCTGCGCTGGCGACCGTGGCGATCAATCCACAGGGCCTGCGCCTTTACGTGTTCTATTTCATTCATGATCAGAACAACGCGCTGGTTCGGATCGTCGATGAGTGGGGGAAGATCACGGCGATCCCAACTGGAGTCGACAATATCCTGCCGTGGTCATCGTCATTGTTGCTATGCGGATTTGCCGCAGCCGTGATCGCAACGTTGGCGATCGCTATCTCCTATATGCGCCGAGGGCTCGCGTTTCATCGCCTTGATGAGCGCGATCTGCATCTGTTCATCTGGGCGGTTATGGCGCTTGTTGCGAGCGCGATCGCAGCGCGGTTTCTGTGGCTCATGCCGCTGGTGCTGCTGATGCTCGTACGCGTTAGTGTGCCCGCGGCGTGGTCGCGCAATACGCGTGTGCTCTTCGTACTTGCGAGTTCGCTACTGGTATTTGTGCATCAGACGTCGGCCGGCACCGTCGGCTATCGTTATCAGCTCAGCGCCGATACCGGTGCCGCTTCTGAAGTTGCCCTTTCACCGGGCCGCTTGTCGCCCACTTGGCTGAATCGAGCCATCGCGAATAGCGGCTATATCCGCGCCGTGCTGGCATGGTTCGAGCCGCATGGTCTGCAAGGTAAATTTCAGCCTCTGGCGATGCGCTCGATCGCGAACAGCGGTTACCGAGGGCAGTTATTTACGCCC
>Ga0209630_10000250_pt1 | contig 63300 bp, 65 predicted proteins | sample COG_01_FD_184745 | JGI IMG/M metagenome (GOLD analysis project Ga0209630, IMG submission 184745) | Pelagic Microbial community sample from North Sea - COGITO 998_met_01 (SPAdes) (version 2) | ecosystem: Environmental > Aquatic > Marine > Neritic zone/Coastal water | place: Helgoland, sampling...
GGTTCTACAACTGGTTCTACAACTGGTTCTACAACTGGTTCTACAACTGGTTCTACAACTGGTTCAACAACTGGTTCTACAACTGGTTCAACAACTGGTTCAACAACTGGTTCAACAACTGGTTCTACAACTGGTTCAACAACTGGTTCAACAACTGGTTCAACAACTGGTTCTACAATCTTTTTCTTTCGTGGTTTTCTTGTTTTCTTAGGTTCTATTACAACTGGTTCTAGTTCTTCATCAATGATTGGGGGTGATTCGTCTACAACTTTCTTTTGTCGCGGTTTTCTTGTTTTTTTCACTGGTTCAGTTATTACCGGGTGTTCATCTACTACTTTCTTCTTTGGTGGCATATACTAACTTAAAATCTTTTATTTTATGTAATTTAACATAGTCTAATTTAATAGTTTATCTAAATTAAGATTGCTAAGTCGATTGAGGATTACCAAACCTTTAAGGATAACTGTATATAGGTCAAATGGCGATTGAGCGTTCAATGACAGACAGCGGTTGTCTATTATAATATATCAACAAATTATGGTCTTTTTTGGTTAAAACATTAAAAAATTCAGTCGTTGTTAAATTACTTTTATTGTATTTTTGTTTATACATATCAAATATATATTCTAATTCATTATCCGATTTATAATAACCATATTTTGTTAGTAATGTCTTATCAATTAGCATTGTGTTATATCCTATCGTAGGTTGTTTGACATTATTTAATTGGGTTTGTAGTATGAATTCTATTTTTGATATATCTTCTATTTGACCAAGGTTCATTATTGCGGTTATAACGGACGTATATATTATTTTATACCCGTATCTTATAATATCATTAATCTGTGTCACTAATTTATACGGTAATGCATAACTCGTAGGGTCATGATATGTTATATAATGACCGTTACATTGTTTTATTATATCATTCTTTATTCTATAATGTGATAATGTTCTTTTTAACCTAAATGTTCGTATATTAGACCGGTGTTGTTGTATACGAGTTATTTTTTTAAATGTATCATCTGTTGAATTATTATCGACTATTATTATTTCAATATTAGTGTAAACCTGATTTAAAATTGACTGAACCGAGTTTACAATTGTTGTAGAATTATTTAATGTTATTATAATAACACTTATTTTCCTTAAAGATGATTTAAATGTATATAATGACAAGTCCCAATTGCGTTCATTGCTATAACTGGTTATATCAGTTGTCGAATCGTGCATAGAACTAGTAAATACATCGGCAATAGCAATAAATGGATATATTGTATAATCATGTTTATTATAATCCCGTAATGGTCCGGTATCGAATGTTATATTGTAAAATTGTATTTTATCTATCATAAACTGAAATACATTCTTATTATACGCAATCGCATAACTCCCATCACATGGTAATGTTTTATATAAAGGTTTATTTATTATGTGATCTTGATGGTTATTTATAGTATGCCAGTTACTTCCTAGTCTTACAATCTCCCATTTAGGGGGCATTAATCTAAGTTTATAATAAAGAGTTTTACAAAAATCATTTGATAATAATACATCGTCGTCAAATATTATAATATATTCATATGATTTGGACAATGCATCTTTAAATACATTTAACATTGACTTAAGATATCCTATTTGTGAGCGATTCTTTAACATCTTGGTGTTATAATATAATTCTTGTTTAGAACACCCATTGTATTTTAACGGATTTGATAAATATGATTGTAACAATATATTACAATGATCATCATTATTTCCATCCACCCCTTCAATGAAATCGAATTTTAGATTATGTTCTTTATTATTATGAATAAATATGTCTCTCTTTAATGTGTCTTTTTTTAGATTTATAACATATATCTTATCAAAAAAAAGATTTATAATATTACTATAAAATGTGTCTCCAACAGGTTTTATATTATCATTTATTAACTTAAATTTTGCGGTTTTATCAAGTTTATGATCAGTATAATATTTATGAATTACACCATTAAGTATGAAAAATCCATTTGCATTACCTTCAGCTGTTATATTATGATTACCATCGACTATTTGAACAGGTGTTAGTTCTTGCCCTGAAATCTTTATGAATATAATTTGTTTGGTATCTAGACCCTTGTTTATTGTATAACCGTTATTATATTTAATAAAAATTGATTCTACCTTTCTTGAATGTATGAATTCTTGATATATAATATCCATTACATATTGAATATATTACTTATTTGTTATACGAACCCATTTGTTATACGAACTGTTATTCTATAACTACCTTGAAATCTAGTGATATAGTATTATAAATATTATAAATATTATAAATATTATAAATTCGTTAAGTTACAACGAGTGTATGGGATGGGTATAGCAGCAAAAGAATATACCGAATTTTGAAAGAAATATGTTAGAAAATGTTATATTCAGTTTCACAGTCCTATGTTCATTATATGGTGCTAATAACCAATATGTATAATATATAAAATAATATTGTATAAAAAACTAATACTAATTTATGTTTCAATTGATATATATAACTCCAAATAAAAGATATATATTAGATAAAATTAATAACTATTACATATATAATAAAGAGAATAACATAGACAATGGTTTTATATTATTGAAAACATCATATCAAAATATACGCATCGCATATGTTATATTAGGGGATGTATCAATTAACGTAGATATATGTGCTACCATAGGCATAACATATAATGATTCTAAATTTTATTTTATGAATTTATTTATAGTTGATATTAAACATATATCATATATATCTTATGATAGACGATTATTATTTAAGTTTATAAAGAATCAATCACAAATCTATTATTATTTAACAGATTTCAGTAATACTAGTGTGAGTAATCTTAAATATAATATATTCGATAATATCATTATATATAATCTTCAAGACAATTATGACATATCACATCTAAACTTGATTTCAAATAATAACATCATGATATATGAAGACGCAAAGAATATATTTAAACCGTCGAGATACAATAACATACGCAATGATATTTATATAAATAATATAAATCATGTTGTATTACTACACTGTAATAAACATATATTGGAACGATTTAAAGAAATTAATACAACTACTAAAATAACATATTATCCTTATCCGGTTAATGTAAAATATATTGATAATAGTGATGCATGTGATACTAATAGCAATAAAAGGTATGATATATTATATTTTGGTAATGCTGAATCGGTTATATATCCATTGCGGAATCGTATATATAAATTATTAGACTATCCTATATTAACAAAGTATAATATAAAAATCATCGAATTCAATGGATATACATACAATAAAAACAAACAATTTATTATAGGCGAAGAACTAATAAATCTTATAAAAGAATCTAAATATGTTATATGTACATCGAGTATATACAGGGTACTTCTTCGTAAATATATTGAAGTAAATTATAGCGGTACTATGATAATAGGAGATAATTCTTTAAATATAGTAAACCCATCTAGTATTATACATATAGACAATACAATGTCAGATGATATAATACTAGACAAGATGTGTAATGCTATAGATAATTATGATAAATTATATAACATAATACCAATAGCAAATGGTTTGCTAACATATGATAATTTCTATAATGATTTAATAACAGGTGATTTTATATGTAAATATAATAGTCTTATAACATGACATATGAATATATCAACGTGAAACATTGTTAGTAAGTAATAAGAACCATACCTTTTTCTTTGATGATACTCTATCAAATAAAGCATTATCAGTTGTTGTTTTATTCCATAGTAGAACAGGGCATAATAAGCTTCGTTTGATTGTCCAGTTCAGTTTACCTATTAAATAATATGAAATCCATATATCGTCCATTAACTTAATATCTTCGTGTGGTAATTTAAAGAAGTCATTATTATCGAATATAGATGTGTCTATAATAGACCCACCTGGTCCTCCGTAATTACCATACATGTATTTTGTATTTGTATTCTTTCTTACATCATCATTTTTGATGACTGAATCTTTATTGTAATTTAATAATATAGTATCGTTGCTTGCATTTTTGTAATCAATTTGATGGTTCTTGTGTTTGAATAATTTAACATACCATGTGATGAAATGCTTTGGTTGTCTCATATTATACATTTTTTCAACCCATTTAGATTCATATACCATATCATCATCTATATATATAACATATAATATACCCATCTTATATAATTCTTTCGTATATATGAATCGTTCGAATACATTGTTTTCATTATTGTAATGTTTTAGTGTTTTTTTTATATTAGTTGATGCAGTATTTATAATATTATTTAGATTATCTATTTCTTGGTTGTTATTATTCAATAAATGTAAATGAATACTAGATGAGACGGATTGATTATCAAGTGATTTAAGGATATTAGGTATATTACACACTCTCTTATATGAACACATTATAATATGAATGTCTTCATTCGTTATTCTACTACACATAATAATATTTAGATTATATACTTTCGATTATAACCGATAAGTTTTTAAAAAATATTATTTATAATATATATATATATGGCAAAATACAATATATATTATCATAATGACAAAGGAACTAAAGTTCTATTGAAATATTATGATAATAAGTGGAACATTGATAAATATTATGAATCAAATATATTCTATTTGATGGAAGATAAAAACAATTATTCACGTATAGTTAAGATTGCTGAATGTTCAAAAGAAGGACACTTAATAAGAATAACCAACAATTTACGAAAATATAGATTAGAGTTTGATACAAATAGTTTTAAAATAAAAGACGATTTTAAAATTAAAAATAATAAACTAGTTTCACAACATAAACTAGTTGATGCAACTAATATTTTAAAGTCACATGTGTTCGATATTACAAATTCACATGTTTTAATTAATTCTCATAGTAATTTTAACTTCACAGCGGGTGATACTATAATGATATCAAATTATATGAATATTTTAATGAAAAATAATAATTATATTACACTTATATCTACATATAAGTTTGATGAAACAATTATGACAAGAAACTTACAATATGATAAATATAAAATTATACAACCACGTAATATAAGATATTCTAATAATGATTTGATTAATCAAATAGATATTAATCATAAACATAATAATATAATATTTATACGAAATCATGAAATATTACCTCAATTAAATACAAAATCATATTTAAATAAAATTATATTTTATGGATTAGATATTCATGTACCAGAAATATCAAAAATGAATAATAGATTTTTATATATTATTACACAAAGTGATAAACTAAAACAACTATATATAAATAAAGGGGTTTTAAAAACTAAAATTGGTATCGTGGAACCAGTTGCTTATAAATATAATTTTAAATTACCTGTACGAAACGATAACCAAATTCGTTTAATTTATTGTGGTACTTTACGGGATGAAGAAAATATTTTAGAAATCATAGAAGAATTCAAAAAAATACATCTAGAACGTCCGGAAGTAGTGTTGAGTATTATTTATTGTAAAATACATGGTGATAAAGATTTCAAAGATAAAGTAAATGCTCACATTAAAAATGGTGTAAAGGGAATAACATTTAAACATAATTTAAGTCACAAAGATGCATGTTATGAAATTGCGACAAGTGATATTGGTATATGCTGGCGTAAAAATGGATATGGAGATAATGGAGAAGTGAGTACTAAGGTGAAAGAATATGAATTATATGGGCTGGAAATATCAAACAAAAAGATTAATATACAAAAAAAAAATGTAAGTATCATTTGTTGTACAAATAGACCTTCATTTCATTGGAATATTTTACAAAATGTAAATAATTTAAGCAAGGATAATTATAATATAAAATTGTTAATATGTTTAAATAGTAAATTTTTAGGTATCAAATATTATAAGAAATTTTTTGATGATAATAATATAGAAAATGAAATTATAAAATCTGACAAGTCATTAGGAGAATGTTTAAATAATTTAATTTTAAAAAGTGATACAAGATTTATAATTAAAATAGATGATGATGATATTTACTTGCCGGGATTAATTAATAATTGTATTCCACATTTACATGATAATCCAGTTATTTCATTGTCGAAAAAATATGTATATTGTCCAGAAAATAATAAATTATTCATTAGAGAAACGAATCTAGGGTATGGTAGTTTATTAGGGTTTGATAAATACAAAATTAAAAATTTTAAATCAATAATTGGTGGAGAGGATACACACTTTTTAAAAAATAATAAAGTAAAACTTTTAAATTTATTAAAATATCATGTCCATATTAGACATTTAAATGTACAATTTCATACTGATAAAGATAAAAATTATTTTAATAAAATGAGTAAAATATCTATTAATAATTATATAATAAATACTTTAAAGGATTATGGATTATATGATATTAAAACAATCACAGAAAAAAATGATATTACAATTAAAAAATTTCTAGATGGTTATTCTAAACCTAATCTAAATTTAAATAATTATAAAAAAAAACTTAATGTAATAGGAATACTTGATGAATTTTTATATAATACTTATAAAAATATTTTTAACATTCAATTACTGAATTTAAATCAAGTAATAGATAAAAAATATGATTTCTTTTTTTGTGAAAGTTGTTGGAATGGTAATAATGGTAAATGGAAATGGAAAATTTATAGTAACGAATGCAATCCAATTAAAAAAGAAGTTGATAATATTATAAAACAATGTAATAAATTAAAAATTCCAACTATATTTTACAATAAAGAAGATCCTGTTAATTTTGATAACTTCATTGAAACAGCAAAACATTTTGATATAATAATAACAACTGATATTAATTGTGTAGAAAAATATAAAAAATTAACAAAATCAAAAATATTTGTTATGCCATTTACGATAGATCCATTTACTATAAATAATATTGGAAGGAAAAATGATAATAATGAAAGTTTTTTTGCTGGTAGTTATGTATATTCTTTATCAAATGTAAGAAAGCGTAATACAGATATTTTATTGGATAAATTAAAAACAAAAGACTTTATTTTGTTTGATAGATCGTTAAATGAAAAGCAACGTAAAGAATTTTATAATAACCAATATTCACTGAACATGTTCAAATCTAAATATAATAAATATATACATACAGCTATTACTCATGATACGTTAATAAATATTCATCTTAAAAAAAATTGGTGTGGTAATTTAAATACAGTAAAAGATTCAGGTACTATGTTTGCTCGTAGAATTTTAGAAGCATCTATTATGAAAAATAGTGTTGTAAGTGATTACTCATTGGGAGTTTATAAGAATTTTAAATATAGTATCTATAAATTAGAAGATGAATTAAAGTATAATACGAATGAAGATATATTATTAAATCAAATTAAAAAACAAATAGGTTGGAGAACTGTGATAGAACATTATAATAGTTATAACCATTTTTCAAAATTATTAAAAGAAATTAATATTGAAAATTTCTATAACCCTTTTTCAAAAAAATATAAAATATCTGTAATATGCTCAACTAATCGAATAAACAATTATTCGATTATTTTGGAGAATTTTAATCGACAAAAATATGTTAATAAGGAACTAATAATAGTCTTTAATTTAGATATGAATAATGAAATACAAAATATAATTAATAGTAACAAAAATTCAAATATTAAAATTAATCAATTTGATGAGAAAGAAACGTTAGGATATTGTTTAAATAAAGCAATAGAATTATCAAATGGAGATATAATAAGTAAATTTGATGATGATGATTATTATGGCGAAACTTACTTATTAGATATGAATTATAGTATGATTATTTCAAATGCTGATTTAGTAGGAAAATGTGCTCATATGGTTTATGCATTAGAAACTAAAGAATTATGGATAAAATTTTATAAAATTAATTATGAAAATTATACTTATCAGGTAAATAAATGGAATTATATTTGTGGAGCCACTTTATTCTTTAAAAAAAATGTATATGAAAAATGTAAATTCAAAGAAAGTAATACAGGTGAAGACACTGATTTCATAGAACAAGTTAAAAATAATAAATTTACAATTTATGTAAATGATTTTTTTAATTATTGTTATATTCGAGATAAACAAGAAAATCACACATATAAAGTAGATTTAAACACATTTTTAGGTGGTGAATCCATTATGATAAATAAATATGATAAAATTCCAATTAACTTAATTGATTGTTAATTTGTTATATAGTATTCTTATCGTCCAAAAACAAATGCAATTGAAAGTTGGTTTAATCAATTTAAGCACCACTTCTAAATTAAAAATATTTTATATTATAATGTTTTTTATTATCTTACTACTTCTCCCATCCCATAAATACATACTCCCTTTACATTCTTTTAATTCAGAAAGATTACTCTAAAGGCCTGAAAACTAAATGTGCCCAATACTGGTTATATCTATTTATAAATTTTAAATCAAAGTCATGGAAAATTTTTGTTATTTTACAAAGATTAAATGATTGTTTATGACCATATTTATCACTTTGTTGATATAACGGAAATTTCTCGTTAAATGGAACAGTAATAACTAATTTTTTTTTTACTATTTTTTTAAGATATTTTAAGGATTTATAAAATAATTCTTTATCTAAATGTTCCATAACTTCTGAAATTATAATTATATCAATACTTTTTCTCTGAAAATTCTTATTTATATCAATAATATTACTTTGAAGATATTCTATTTTATCATTAAATACTAAATTGTTATACCAAGAAATATCCATAGAAATAACCCTTTTCTCTTTTAAATTAAAATTTAAATCTAAAAGTTTTTCAATTTCACCATGACCAGTGCCTATATTTAGTAAGCTATTCCAATTATTATTAAATAACTCGCTTATTACTACTGAAAACCTCACTTTTTCATAAAAATCAATTTTTTCTAATTTTAGTTTTATAAAAGATTCTTTATAAAAATATTTAATTATATCTTTTGAATCTACTTCTAAACTTTCATCAAAAATATTATAAATTCTTTCATAAATTTTTATACTACTCTTCCCATCCCATAAATTCATTGAACCTTTACACTCTTTCAATTCAATTTCACTAATTTTATGAATCATTTGGTTTGTTCCTTTATTCTGAATCAATGTACTAGGACGTTCTGTATTTTCACGTAATGTAAAACAAGGGATATCTAATGACGTGCTTTCTTCTTGTAACCCACCACTATCCGTCACTAAATACTTACAATTTGCCATTAGACAGGTAAACTCCAAATAACCCAGTGGTTCATCCAATATTATATTTTTATTATCGACCACCTTCTGTAAATAATCCAGTTTTTTCAGATTATTTTTAGTTCGATGATGAATTGGATATACAAGTATTTCAGTTTTGCTTAATTCCTCAAAATCATCAAATATTTCTTTTAATTTATCTAAATCATCTACATTACTTGGTCTATGTAATGTTATTAGTACATATTCTTTCGGTTTAATATTTAATGTTTCGTGATATTTAGTATCCAATGCTTGTTGTAAATATTTCTTTTGTGTATCAATCATTGTGTTTCCAACTAAGTATACATTATCAGTCTTATTGATTTTTTTCAAATTATCAACACCACTTTGTTCTGTTACAAAGTAATATGTTGTAATATGGTCTGTTAAAATACGATTTACTTCTTCTGGCATTGTCATATCACCACTTCGCAATCCACTTTCAACATGTGCTAGTTCTATATCTAATAATTTGGCAGATAATCCAGCTGCTAATGTACTAGTTACATCACCGAAAACAATTACTAAATCTGGTTTTAATTTTTCAAATTCGAGTTTCAATTTATCACGGATTTCACCAAGCTGTCCTAAATCACCGGTATAATGACTTAATTCTTTAATTGACGTATCTTTATCTTGTAAAAAATCTTTGTTATTAACATATAGTTTATTATCATAATCACCTGCCTTTGTTTTTTTAGTTAAACTTAAGTGTATATCAGGATGTGGAAATTTTAATTCATCGAAAAAAACCTTACTCATTTTCTCATCAAAATGCTGTCCTGTATGAATCAGTGTTAACTTAAAATCTTCTTTTAATGCTTCATATACAGGAAATGCTTTCATGAAGTTTGGCCTTGCTCCAATTACTAATACTATATTCTTCATATAATATATAATATATTTTAGTATTAATATATTTTTAGTATTTTATATCGAAATACAACCAACCTATCACTCATATGCAATTATCATTATCATCTCTCATTTCATATCGTTCTTTTATCACGGCTTCTAATACTTTATTGGGACTTTCTTTGCGTTTCATATAATTACATAATGCGAGTGTATCCTTTGGGAAACAATAACCACCATAACTGAGTTTACCATCTGTTCCTGGTACATTTGTATGCATTGGATTTATCCATTTATTTTTGAGCATTAAGTCTTTTACATTATTATAATCTATATTACTATTCTGACACAGTGCATAATATTCATTGAATAACTGTATCTTAGAAGCATAAAAGTTATTTACAAATATCTTCATACATTCTGATTCATTGCTGTTACACTGTGATATTTCCGCATTTGGATAATGTGTCTTATATAACTTTTCTAGATTATCTACTAATTCTTGTTTACAATCTATGTGTTTACCCAATACAATATGCTCTTGATTATGGAAATCATGTAATGCCGTTTTAGCAGTTAAAAATTCTGGATTATGTAATAAATTAAGATGGTATTGTTCCTTAAACATATTATACATTTTAACTGTTGTTTCTGGTTCAATAGTTGATTTTAATACGATCAACCCATTATATTCAGATATTACCAATTCTCTCAATACGTCAATTATAGATGATTTATCATATTCACCAGTTTCATTTGAATATTGAGTTGGTAAACATAGAAACATGATTTCTGTTTCTATACAATCGCATAGTGTCCCAATTCCACCATCTTTATATTTATCATACCCGACAACATTAATGCCTTTTTGTTGGAATGATTCATACATTGACGACCCTACAAATCCTAATCCAATAATACTTACGTTCATATATATATATATATATTATTTTAGATTATTGATTACGCTCATTGCAATATATAAATAATTATGTTAGGATATCACTGGACGTACGGCAATATTTACATACATATATAAAATTGAAATATTATATAATATTATAGTATAAACTAGATTTAACATGTTCACACGCCCTAGTCTCGCCCTTCCGGTAATACTGCCATTCACCATTGACACGTGCACGGATATTGATATCGGGTATATTAACTCGAAACGATACGTGAGGAAATCAAAAAAGAAGCACCCGGGTGAGTATAATGCAATGAACATTGTATTTCACCCCAATCTTATTCAGGGTATCATCGACGACCCTGTTTATACATATATTCCTCATTACGACGACGCAACAGACGTATTTGAAAACAAGAACCTAATATTTAATCATATCGTCCAAATGTTCATGGGTGTTAAACACCTAAGTGACAATGACATAGTTCACAGTGACCTTAAACCAGAAAACTTTCTACTTCTCAATAATGGAGTCATTAAGATTATTGACTTCGGGGCAAGTATACAATGTACGTCAGGTCTCATTAGAGGCAATATGAATATTAGTTCAACCCATGGCTATAACCCACCCGAGATATATAGTAGTTCATCTTTCAATCCGTTTAAATCAGATGTGTTTTCAATGGGCATCGTTCTATTTGAGTGTATTGCGAAAATGACACTAGTCGACACAGATGGACCATATTGGATGTACGCCGATTTTCCAAATCGAGTATTTCATAATTTTGACAATATTCTAGATGACTTTAAAATCACATACACCGGTGACCTTAAACCAGAACTTATTGGAGAAATCATGGACCTAATTAAGATAATGGTTAAACACATTAATGTAGACAGAATTACAATGACAGAGGCATCCCGTAGAATTAACGAGATCGTCTATAAATATGATGCAGACGACCAGTTCGTATAAACAAGTCGGTTCATACCCTTATATAAAGGGGTATTTATAATACTATATATGACCGAGTTTGTCTATACTATAATGTATAGTTCTTTATTCTTTTATATATGTAACAAAATATGTAACAAAATATGTAACAAAATATGTAACAATGTATATATAAATAAAATATATAAACTTACAGAAACCACATTCGACTCGCGTAATACAACATATATATGCACGGATACAAATACATTTATAAAGAAATCATATAAACATGAATACGAGACTCTTATAAAACTCAAACATGTAGACGAAGTTATAGATGTGATTCGACTAGACGTGATTCGTATAGACGATGAATACATTTATTATATTACAATGCCATATTTAGAAACATGGAAATGTTTATATTTATGTAACAATGATATAAAAGTCTTTACCCGGTTATTTTTAAAAATATGTTATGGATTAGAAAAAATACATGCTGCCGGTGTATTACACTGTGATATAAAACCAGATAATATAATGGTTTCTCCGGAAGAAGAAATTGTATTTATAGATTTTGAAGAAACGGGGGGCACAAGTGGTTATATAGCACCTGAAATAATACATGATAAATACGACGAATCAATATATACAACAATGGTTGATATATGGTCACTTGGTATGACAATGTTAAATCTATATATGGATGATTATACAAATGATATATATGAATGTAATAATACTAATATTGAACAATATATAAATAAGATGATGATACATAGTTCATCAACAGGCGCCGACCGTGAAATTGCCGGATTATTAGTTAAGATTTTGCGTATTGTTCCCGCTGAACGAATTGGACTAATACACATAATAGAAGAGTTGGAACTGATTAAATCAAAAATGGGTTGATTTTATTTTAACATTGTTTTGTTTTAACATTATTTTGTTATATAGTATATTAATCTATATAACAAACTATATAACAAACTATATAAAAAAACGATTTTATAGTTGTATATGCCTAAAAAAATAATATTGTGTGGTGAAATTAGTGATTTATACAATGAATGCTTTATAAATAAAAAGTGTCACCATGATAACAAGAAAATAGTTAGACACAACGGTATGATTATAGATTGTGTCCACATACGTATTTTATATAAATTATGTAAGTAATAAGTTGAATTAATCAATGTCTAAATTAATTTTGTTATTTAATCTTTTTAAATTAACAGATTTTACTTCCGTTTGCCCCCCAAAGATATATTCCATGTATTTGTCGTAATTATTATTGTCCTTGAACACATTATTAAATCGTTCTTTTACTACTTTATTAGATATTGCCTTTTTCCGGTTTGAAACAGAGTATTTCAACTTGTCACCCTTTTTAGTATTGAGATTATCAATGTTATGAACTCCCATAAATTTTAGGACTTCGCCCCCCAATTCTTTCTTTTTTTCTTGCCGTTCTTTTATTGCATCTCTAAGCATTTTGATTTCATCATCTATACTCATCCATGTTTTAACCTTCTCCTTAAAATCTCTCAATTCAATTTCATTTATAATAACCACTTCTTCTTCTTCTTCTTCTTCTTTATGAAGCATTTCGTTTATTTTCTCCATATTTGGTGGTATTTTTTCAGCAAATTCAGAAGTCGGGTCTTTTAAAACCAGTTGATTGTATACTTCAAGCGGTCCGTAATTACTCATATATATACATTAATATAATTTTATTCTTATTTATATTTATATTTATATTTATTAAATATATCATAATCATTGAACAATACCAATGTTCCAATCTTCATCTGCTTTTTCTCTTTCTAAACATTTCTTTCTATCGTCATATGATATATTACATGTAGTATATCCTAACTTGTTATAGCATCCACTACGATTTAGGATATAACGACTAATTTTAAATTCATATCCAATATTATTCGTAGATACTTCAATTATTTCAAGTCTATTATTTGTATTATCAAATTGACGGAATACTCGCATATACTTTTTAGTTAGAAAATCTTTCTAATATCCGAGTAATTATATCTGTTGTTGATATTCCATCTGTATAATCTAATCTTCTAAATATACCCATCTCTTTCGGTACTTTATATTGATAGTCATAATAATCGTCTTCGCATGGATTATGCGCATGGACAACAATGTCTATATTATACTTTTCTATAAACTCACGAGTAACAATATTGGGAACATTTATAATGACTTTATCTACATATTCAGAGTTTAAAATATTTAAACGACGTTCTTCTGCTGTTAAAATAGGTCTTCTCTTATAGTTTTCACATTCGTCGTCACTTAAAACACCAACATATAGTATATCCCCTAATGATCGCGCGTGTTTATACAATTTAAAATGCCCATTATGAGTTAGGTCGAATACACCGTCCACATATACTATCATTATATATAATAGTATATATAAAAATATTGAAGGATTGAAGGATTGAAGGATTGAAGGATTGGAGGATTGGAGGATTGGAGGATTGAAGGATTTGAGGATTGAAGGATTTGAGGATTGAAGGATTTGTTAGTTTAAACCAATGTCTTTGTTAGAGTATGCTTCATCACATCCCAAATATTATCAACCATCTTAACTTCGAATGACTTATCAATAAGGTCTGGGTAATCCGACTTAATCTTGTCAATACATTCTTTATTGTCACGTGGACAAAGTGCTAGTCTAATACCCGCCCTCTTTGCACCGTAAAGTTTATCAGATAATCCACCAATCTCCATTGCGTTTCCATTTAAATCAACTTCTCCTGTAATCGATACATCATTACGAATTGGAATTTGCGTAAGAGATGATACAATTGCTGTTGTAATCGCCAACCCAGCACTTGGACCATCTTTCGGTGTTGCTCCTTCGGGGCAATGAATATGAAACCCAGTAGCACCCTGTTTCTTCCATCGTGTTTCGATATCCTTCTTGTATTGTTCTGGGATAAGATTCCATGAAAGAGTCTTTGCAACCCTCATGCTCTCCTTCATAACATCACCCTGTTGCCCGGTAAGTTCAAGATGGAGTTTTTCAGTTGTTGGAATACTAGATACCTCAATATTAATAAGTCCACCGGTTCCATTTGTAGTAGCATACATCCCGTTTACAATTCCAACTTGTGGTTGTTCATTGATTTTGTCCGGTTTGAAAGTATATTGTGTTTTTAGGAGATCATTGATGATCATATTCTTTGTCAATGTGAATGGAAGATATACATATTTATTAAGAACTGGTTTTGATACCCATTTGCGGAGATTAAGTTCCCGGACGATGTCGTATATGATTTCTTTGAACTTTCTAACACCACCTTCGTTTGTGTGTGTATCAATAATATAACGAAGAATATTATCAGTTAATACAAAATCACCAGTCTTATAACCCATATCTTTGATAATGGCAGGGACTAGATATTTTTTGGCAATATGAACCTTTTGATCTGTTTTAAACCCAGTTGTTTTAATCTCTGTGATTCGGTCTCTAAGAATTGGATTAATGTTATTTCCATCATTATACGAAAAGATGAATGTAACCCTCGAAAAGTCGAAATCAATACCGGTAAAATACTTATCATTAAAATGCTTATTCTGTGACGGGTCGATTAGGTGCATTAAGATGTTAATAATCTCATCTCCCTTATCTGTTTTACTTACCTTATCAAGTTCATCAAAATAGATAATAGGATCCATTGTTTTTGACTTCATTAGAACATCTACCAATTTACCCCATAGAGAACCTTCGTATGTATAACTATGTCCGTCCAAATAGGACCCGTCTGTTGCACCACCAAGAGCAATGTAACTAAATGGTTTATTAAATACCTTTGATACACCTTGTTCGATTAACGTTGTTTTACCATTACCCATTGGTCCTTCAATCCCCAATACAAGTCCACTACTCTTTGGATTATTCAAATTCTGTGCAATAACTTGAAGGATCTTATTCTTTGCCTTATCATGTCCATACACAGCACTATCTAGAATACTCATTGATTTAGTCATATATTGTTGAATTGATGCGTCGTCGCTAGTATTAGAACATTCAAGCGGGCTATATAAACCGAATGGAATATTTAAGAGTGCTTCAATCCACGAATTAAGTTTATAATTATCACCACCAAAGAGACTTTTACCGGATAATTCAACCTTTCTAATTACTTCTGCCTTAACTTTAACCGGCATATTTGACTCTAATGCGAGAAATAGATATGGTTTTGAACTATTATTAATTTTAGAAATTTCATTTAGTGTTTTAATAAGACTTTTTTTTAAACATGTTTTAAGTGATTTGAAATATGTAAGTTCTTTCCTCTCACCCTTATTAGACGAATTCATATAGTTGATAAAATCCATATCTTCGCGAGTGTTAACTTCTTCTTTCTTAGTACGTTTTGTTAATTTATTGGCAACATTTTCTTCATCGTCTCCATATTCGTCATCGTCATATTCCTCATCGTCATCTTCCTCGTCGTATTCTTCATCGTCTCCACAATGTTCTTCTTCATCTTCAATGTCATCTTCAATGTCATCTTCAATGTCATCTTCAATGTCATCTTCAATGCCATCTTCAATGCCATCTTCAATGCCATCTTCATCATGTTCTTCTTCATTATCTTTGTCACATCGCTTGGTGACGGCATGTTGTTTATGCTCAATTTTAACAAAAAGTTTTGTTTTCTTTTTTGAAGGCATCTTGAATAATCCGTGATGATTTAACTCTTTCATAATGATATCACGTTTATTATTAATAAACAGTGGGATACCATTTCGTGAAATACTGAATGAATCAATTTGATCTAGTAGTTCTTCTAAAACACTTTTTAACATGGACATGCTTAGTTTGAAAATCTTTTTAGAGAATTCCTTTGAATGTTTACTATCTTTTACTAGTGAAATGTCACTAATTTTATCAAACCCATGTATGGTTGGGTTATTTTCACATTTATTTAATATAAATAATAGAGTTCTATATTGATTAACGAAATCCTGTAGTTCATAATCCGGATACTTCTCATATTCAGTTAGAAGAAATCCATAAATATCGTATTTGATAAGTAAACTCCAATGTTCCATTGTAATTACATCTTGTCCTACCGGTTTACGTTTCTTTGAACGCGTAATTATGACATCAATATTTTTACTGTCAGTATTATCACCCCCTTTATTATCATCCCCATTATTATCTCCTTGAAAAAACATATTATATTATACTATATAATATTCTTTAAGTCTATTACTTGATTCGTAAGATATAATATAATAATTTATGGAAGAAAGTTAATGGATTATGGTTATATATTATATATAGTATCTATAATAATAGTATTAATCAGGGTGAATATATATTATATGAGTAAAATGGATAAAGATATATTCTTTTATTTAGTCGCAGATAACGATAATGTATTATTGCAAAAATATAGAGACTATTTTCCGTTATGTAATCATATACCAGTGGCGTGCGATTCATATATATTTATGGTCGTGTATATATTATATATACCAATTGTATGCTGTATTATCTTATTGAAACATTTTAAAAATATATATTATGATATGCGATTATATATAAAACACCCCCTTCTATTATCTAAAGGCATGGCATATAATGCAGTATTACCATATATAGCACGAGGTAGTCAGTTAACATCAAAGACATTCAATAAGATATATTGGGGGCGATTATTTAGACAACTGGGGATTGATACCCCATCAATAAAGGGAACTATAAAAGACGGTGTTATTAAATATCAAAAGGGTGTGACAATTGATAAAAATTCAAAATACATTATAAAAGAAGTATATGGATGTTGTGGTAATGGAGTTGTAATGTTTGATAAAAATAATATACCATCAACTGGTTATTATATTATACAAGATTATATAGAATTAGAGGATACTCATAAAACATATAGAATAATAACAAACTCAAATAATATTACATCTAAGTTAATGGAAGTATATTCATTAAGCAATAGTATACTTGTTACAAACATATCACATGGGGGTCAAATAACGATGATAACTAATAATACTAACAGTATTTTGAGGAATGCAATTAGACAAAGTATAAAAGCACACAACCGAGTTAATAGTATTCACAAATGTAATACTATTGGGTGGGATATTATTATAAAGGATGACCACGCATATTTTCTAGAAGGGAACATTGGAGTCTGTGTGAATAAGGATACATATATCAAACATGTTGATTATTTTTATAAAAATAATGTATGACTAAAGTGTTTTACAATAATGTCAAGTATTTATATCTTGTACACACCCAATCAACGGATGCTGTATATATAATAGTATGCACTGTCATTAATATATAATAGCAAACACCTTTGTCTAAATATAATATACAATTATATCCAATCTTTCCTATATAATAAACTCTACTATGTATCATTGCAATCCAATGTAAAATAGCCAATGACTTATAACATAATGGATATGTATATTTCTTATTTGAACGTTCCATATAATTAATATAGTTATACAATAATACTGGATATTCGGCATAGAATAAATATTCAGCACCTATCATTAAATATTTACCAGTATATATTGATGATGAGAACGCACATAATGTAATAAGATGATGTAGTTTATATTGTATATCTTCCACAATAAATGTATCAAATAAGAAATAAAAAAAAGAAAAACTTATTATATTTTTTACAATTTCATGATTGTAATCTTGTTGAACAAAATCATAAATAAGATTATCCTTGTATTTTAAGATAGGATAGTATAATATAGGTGCTATTGTACTATGAATAGATGACATATATAGATCGATATATTTACATTGTCGTAGATATAATCTAAAACCAACTGCTATAGTCCAAAATAAACATAAATCCATCATATCTAACATTATATAACGATATGTCGATATATTTAAGTTATATTTAAGTCTAACTTAAATATAAATAAAATTGAATTAAATAATAATAAATAATATTATTGTCATGAATACCTCCATCATCTCATCTCCATCAAACTCACTTCCCAATGAGTTGATTATCAAACTCGTCTATTATCTAGACGAGAAAACAATTTCAGTATTTACTACAACTTGTAAATATGTTAAAGAATTTAATTTCGGTAAATTACTTATTGCATATAAAATTATGCACGAATATAGACAATCATTCTATGTAAATAACCATAACGTTCTCACGTGGTTCGCGGAAACATTAAATCATTGTTATTATAATAACAGTGTAAAACACTATATACAAGACTTAATTGATATATGCGATAAAATCTCAATTTATAATGTTAAGCATCGTATTAAAACTGCAACGAGTATTCTTTATTCTAATTCATCAACAAATAGACATCAATGTATTAGACATCCAATTAATAGAGATACACATCAATTTCGTATTGATGGAAGACCAACAGACAGAAGATATATTAAAACAAAACTACACTGTATTCTCAATATTAATCGATTCACATATTCATATCTTCGTAAAAAACATTTCACTGTTCTTGCATTAATTTATTGAATATAATCTATATTATTTTAGTGTGTTTCAGTATTTCTTTAACACCGTCTATATCATAGTTAAATAATAAGTTAAATAATAACGGTTCATATTTCATAAATGAAATTGTTTGTTTTTTAAATTCTACATCTGTAAATGGTATCAACTTTAATGTATCATTATATCTTTTTATTTTAATTCGTAGTAAATCATTACATCTATTACATATATGTAGATAGTTGGAACTTATGAAGTTATGACTTATACCATCTTTATTATACTTATATACTTCTTTATGTGTAGAACTTGATGTATACCATGTTGATTTGTCATAGGGATTATAATCAGTTAAACAACAATTACATAATGGATTATCGATTTTTTTGTTAACAATAACCATGTCAAATAATTTATTATATAATACGGATTGTTGTTCTTCTCGAAGGTCCATATCACTTAATAACATATCCATGTTGTCTCCTATTCCACCATTAATTTTAATATCAGCAAATATTAGATATTCGACATTATTTGTATGATGTATTAGTTTTTTTAGATTATAGTCAATATTAATTATATTGATTGTTTCAACATTACTTAATGTTGCTTTTAATGTTAAGTATTTTTGAATATATCTATACTTAATTTTAATATCATCTTTCTTTAATAACTTATTAATATCAAATATATTCATATAATGTATAATACTTCATATTCATTATATAGAATTCAATTTACCATGAGTCTGATAATATATCATTTCATTTTTTATAAATAACTTTGCATCTTTTATATTATTAACAATTTTAATTGGTCTCGAATTATTATATAACACAAGGAATGTATTTAATATTGATATAAGGATATTATTTTTGATTATTATAGCAGAAGCATAAACTTGTTTGTCTGTTTTTGTGGCAATTGATTTTAGGAACAAAGCAAACATATGCATGTGTTTTAATTCAATAGATCCTATATTACTTATATTATATATCTTGCCAAACATTAATTCTTCATTTTGATTATAGAATTTATCCAAATAATCGATTGCTGATTGAATTTTAGATTGATCTGGTGTATAAGATACGTCTAAATTATCATCTGATACAGTTAATGATATATATAAATATGGATTCTTATAATGAACGACTAGAAATTTGAGATTATATAGGGTTACCCAGGTTGTCGATTGTAGTATTGTATTTGTAATATTATATATTGGTTCTATAATGTTATTCGTTTGTGTAGTATCATGTGGTGTAATATCATCTAGTTTAGTATCAGTTGTATATTCTTCAAATTCCATTATATATAACATACATAGTATATATTTATTTTCAACGATATGAATTTTATAGTATAATTAATATATTATATATATATATATATTAATGGTTCAAGAAAATACAATGAATGTTAAAACAAAAACGATTATGGATGTTTTTAAACATATTGAAGCATATAAATTATCGTGTAAAATAACAATCATAACAAATATGGATTATATCAAATCAAATAATAAAACAAATAAGTTAAATATACTGAATAACTGTACAATGGCATGTCTTGAATGTATTGAAGTATGTGACTTGTGTCAATATTTTATAGCGTCTAAATCATCGTCTATGAAAAAAACAATCGCATTTACAATTAGTATTTTAAAAAAATGCATTGACTGTTGTGCTAAAACAAAGTTTGATACCATTTTAAAAGAGATTAATATAGAAACAACGTCGAAACAATGTAAAATATTAATCAAAGTACTCAATAAACTAGTGGTTCATTTATAAAAGTTGTAACTTAATGAATTTATATTATATCATTATATAAATTTGGTGGTGCTGATGGTGCTGGTGGTGCTGATGGTGCTGGTACGCTTTGTTTTGCTGCTTTTTAGATTGCTTTTGCGTTTGCTGCTACTTTTGATGCTTTTGCTGCTGCTTTTGATGCTTTTGCTGCTGCTTTTGATGCTGATTTTGCTGCGTTTGTGTTTGCTTTATTAGCGACTGATGTATTATTATTCTTACCCGCAATATCTTTAATTCTGTGTGCAAAATCTCCTATGTTTTTAAGTGTACGAATACCTGGTTTCTGTTCTAGATATTTGTTACCAATAAGATATTGTATAAATGCTATAAACACTGCAACTATAAATAAAATATTTGACACTCGTAATAGTGGATCAGCATGCTCTGCTTTATTTTTATTCAACTCACTAATTGACAGAATTACATATAAAACAACTAATACCTTAAATATTATCCAGTCACTCTTTACCCACTCTTTTAATCTTACACTCATAATATTTTTTATATAAGATTGACTGTTTTTATATTCGATCAATCGTCCAATTTGTCTACATGAAAATATTAATAATGAAAATGAAACAATCAGTAATAATACATCAGTAAATGTTAAGTTTTCATATGGAAGAACACCAATACCACCCCTACAATATGCGTCAATCGGGCGATTAAGTGAAGTGTTATTTTCTGTTTTATAAATATTATAAAAGGTCGACCCTATATAAAAAATTAGTCCAACTAAACCCCATATTATACATACACCAAGTGCCGCAAATATTGGTTGTATAGATAATGTTCTTGCAAATGTATATAAAAAATATATGAGAATCAGCCCAGTTATCAATTTACTTATTCCTTTTGCTTTTATTTCTGGATCAGCCGAAGATAGTCTATTTATAGAACCGATTACTAAATTTATTACCAAATACAATATTAACACTGTAAATATAAAATTTTTCTTATAGTATTTGATAAAATCCCATATATATACCCATGTTTTTATGTCTGCTTTTTCACCATCCTTATTTACCACTATAACTTTAGATTTTAGTATTTTTTTAATTTCACCTAGTAAAAGTGTATCTTCATATATAATATCCTTGATATGTTGATTCGTATCAGATTGTTTATCTTGGTCGGTATGTTCATCTACGTGGTTTGACTGTGGTTTCTCAACAACCATTCTACGGCCACTAAGATATCGTATATGTGTTTCTATATAAGTGTGTCGTTTTTCTAATTTCTCTTGGAATTCATCATCTTTAATATTAAGTTGTTTGACCTCATTAATCACGTCAATTGTCATAATTCTATCTAATAGAGAAATTATTGTAGGAATGTTCTTTCGATGGATTTCTATTAAACCCTTTGCTTTTACACTTTCTCGTTCTTTCATAAAATCCATCCCTGTTCTATCTGTTACAAATGGTATATATGAAGGTGCTTCAGACCCATCGTCAATTATTAATAATTTAAGTTCAAGTATTAATTCAATCATAGAACGACGTATATGTTTTAAACAATATTTAAGTAACCCAACCGGTAGTGTCCTATCATCGTCCAATGGAGTACATCTTTCTTTTTCTAACTCTAATTTCGCCAAACTGATCATCTCACCTCGTGTATTACGATGGACTGGTTTATCAGATTTAATATTGTTACTTGTTACACCAGCATTATTATCTGGTTTAGTCTCTGGTTTATTCTCTGGTTTATTCTCTGGTTTAGTCTCTGGTTTAGTCTCTGGTTTATTCCCTAATTTAGTCTCTGGTTTATTCTCTGGTTTAGTCTCTAATTTAGTCTCTTGTTCCTCAACTACTGGTTTATTAACTACTGGTTCCTCAACTACTGGTTTATTCCCTAATTTAGTCTCTGGTTTATTCTCTGGTTTAGTCTCTAATTTAGTCTCTTGTTCCTCAACTACTGGTTTATTAACTACTGGTTCCTCAACTACTGGTTTATTATCTGGTTCACCCCCTACATGATTCTCATTTCCACCTGTATTAGCATGCATATTGAGTGATTTAGACATATGATTTGGATTATTCACATTGACCATTGTTACTATATTATAATATAATTTATAATATAATTTATATTGTAATGCGGTTATTATATAAAAAAATTTACTTAGATATATATATATAATGTCCACTCCTAATGTAATTAAATCTAAATCACAAAAAAACCAAAAGACTGTATCTGGCAATCCTACAAAGTCATCCAAATCGAAGTCCTCTAAATCAACAAAAAGTGTTAAAGCATCTAAAGAAGTTGCCCCAGTTGTCGAAGTTGTCCCTGTTGTCGAAGTTGCCCCAGTTGTCGAAGTTGCCCCAGTTGTCGAAGTTGTCCCTGTTGTCGAAGTTGCCCCAGTTGTCGAAGTTGCCCCTGCTGCTCCTACGGCAGAACAGGTAGATGCATTTAAACATTTATTACAATGTGTAATTGACCTTCAAAGTCAGCTTAAGAATTTGAATAACGAAATCCGCAGCGTTGAAAAAAACTATAAAAAGCAGATTAAAGATTTACAGAAATCTAGTAAATCTAAAAAATCGAGTATTGTTGACCCAAACAAGAAAAAAAGTTTAAGTGGGTTTGTTAAACCAACTAATATCACCGTTGAATTAAGCACGTTTCTTGGAGTTGACCCAGATACATTAATCGCAAGGACAGAAGTTACCAAACATATTAATAATTATATTAAGGAACACAAATTATATAATCCTGAAACAAAAATCATCACACCAGACAAGAAATTGAAGGCACTTCTTAAATCTGGTAATGATAAACTCACATATTTCAAGGGAAATAATATTCAGAAATATATGAAAATTCATTATGTTAAGATCGATCCAGTTGTCACAACACTCGAAGCATCGAGTTAAACACAGTTGGTCTTTTACATTTTTTTAATTACTTTAATATATATTGGCGACAGAGTACAATGTTTATTTACATATTCGACCAACTCCTTATTATTAATGGTAGATAATTTAAATACCGACTCATTATATGATGTAGTATTAGCCATATTAAATAATTCACGCGCCTTTACATAATCAAACTTATCAGGGACTTTGTATTTTTGTAAAGACCCTGTTTTAATATTCTCTATAATTGATTCAATTGTTTCATATAACAATATATATTTATATGCATTAACTGGTCCAATACCAGTAATCTTACCTGTATAATCACAGCCACATAGAATACACATGTCTACAAATTGATTATATGTTATATTTAAATGTTTCAGTATAACATCAAGAGTATACTCTGTAACATAATCATTATTAGCATTAAAATCTCTAATAAACCTACATCCACCATTTGCCAGTATATCTGTATCCTCTGATAGACAACCATATACTAACCCTTCTTTACATAACTGTGAACATAAATCTTCAGCTTCGCCATTAGATACGATGTATGGTACCCCGAATACATTCATTAGTTCTTTAATTTTGTAAATGTCTTCACTTGTTATTTTAATAATTTTTTTTGTAACCTTCTGTAACTCTTGTGTAATTTGCTCTTTATTCATTCCAGCATCCAATGGTTCTTCAACCACATCGTTCAGTAATGATCCTGTACATGTTTTACTGTCCTTTTCACTATCATCCTTATTAATATTAGATAATAATAGTTCTAGTTCTTCTTTCTTCGTAGTTAAAATATCTCTTTTTTGTTTCCTATCTTTTAAAATTTCTTTTTTCTCATCTGGTGGTTTACCGTCAAAAATATACAATGGTGTAATATTATTTCTAAATAGACGTAGAATCTGTTTTACGAAACCGTCTAAATAATTCCCATTATACATATACTTATACATATAAATACTCGTATCGATTGCTATGACACGACCCCTATATTCAGATAAATGAATTCTCGTAATACCCTGTGGAGCGTTATGTTTAATAATTGATGTTAGATTTTTGATCCCCATTGTTATAATAGTAATGTAACTATTTTATATTATTTTAATCAATTTTTATATTACATCAATCATTCAATTGCTGTCATCCTAAGTGAATTATTTATAAAATATTTGTGTTTAATAGTTGTTTCTATCATTTTATTTAATCTATTATAAGATGGTATTTTAGAATTAAATATTTGTTGTATTATATTTAGATATACATTGCTACAATTCTGTTTTAATTTCATATCAGGTGACCCAATACATTTTGAATTCGTTAATATATCGAACACGAGATTAAAGTTATATAATATAAAACACTTCAGTATATAATATGAAAATACATTGGATTGTTGTACTATTGTATTTGTCGGGTGTGTCATTAAATCATTAATTGATTTAAATTTATAATAATGAAGTATTTGAGCGGTTTTAACAATTGAATAGAATATCTCAACCTCTATATAATATATAATTTGTTTTATATTATATGCGTGTAATTCTGTTTTGTTATGTAACGATTTCTTATTTGAAATAAGAGGTGTGAATAAAACAGAAAATACACAATTATATATACATGCCATTGTTTCGGTATACGACTCGTTCACACCCAAGTATTTATTTAACTTAAAATACTCTCGCATTATTTTACTAAAAACACGTTCGTTAACTATTAGGTCTTTATCTAATTTTAAAGAATGTAATAACTCGTGTATTATAACCTTTTTCAACTCCTCTTTTCTCCATAATATTATGATATTATGATTGACATAACACAATCCACCATTTACATTATTTGGTCCAATCGGTTTATTTCTATTATTAGAGCGTGTTATACTTTTCTTATACAGTGTATTAAATAATCCTATTTTAACTGGTGTTCTATCATTATATAACTCTTTAATTATATATATTCGTATTATACAATCTCTTATGTCATTTATATCCTTCTGTGATAAAGATGATTTTTTATAGAAGAATATAGTTATATATTTAAATTTAAATATGGATACAATATTATAATCGGGAATTGATGTTGATATATTTTGTGGAATCCATTTAGACTGCATTGTATCTTGTATAAAAAATAGAATATTCTCGTTCTGGTTATCACTTACCCCTCTGTCTATATCATGTACATACGATATTTTAATATTTAGAGTATTTATATTTTTTTGTATTTTTAAATTAATAAGACTAGATGACTTATATATGTTATACATAACATTATACAATTCTCGAATATATGATTTATAACTAATACTAATATGTGGAATAATATCTTGTTTTTGATATTGATCTATTATCTTATGTGAATACTTTGACACCATTCTTTACTATATAGTATATTCGAAAATAATATAGACAATATATCTAATTTATGTATAATATATAAAGATTATTAAATATATTATAAAAAATGTATAATAAAAAATTATATACAGATAACATACATGTTACCAAAGAACCACAAATTGTTGCTGGCATTGATAATGATAATGACAACATATACCCTGCGCAACTACACAGTGATTTTATAAATGATAATATAAACCAAGAAAAAATAAATAAATGCTGGGAATATAGTCGTGGTGTAAGATGTATAAGTGGTATAGATGTATTTTTCTGTTTATTAAATGGTTTATTTTATAACCCAATACTATTTTTTTTTATGTGGGTACCATTATGTGGGTATTTAGGCGCGGTTCAATTTAATTCAATTAAAACAATGTTATATGTTATATATTTATATATTAGTTGGTTTAGTAGAGTTATCTCAATATGTGATATATCAGTGTTTATTTCACATTTGCCTATCGTAAATTCAACAATCGTAAATTCAACTGCAATAACACATTTATATGAACGAAATGGAATTGTATATGACCCCCGTATACCATTATCATTTATTTCAATTTCATGTTTGATTCAACTTATGATTGCTGTTTATACAACAGTATTTTTATGTTTGTTATATAAACTCTCATCATCTGAATTAATTATATTACGAACTAGAATATTGGATAGAACATAAGACAATTTTGGATTTAGTCAACATTTATCGGAACTATATAATCCGTATTATTTAATTCATCTGATTTATTACATTGGTTGTCGTCTTTTAATCTACATATTACATCTGGTAATAATGTTGGTAGATTTAATTTATATTGTATATATAATCCTCCATATACAATGTTTCCTGTATTTTCATCTGGGTAAGGTAGTCCGCGCCCCTTAATCAATTGTTTAAATTGAGTAAGAGATACCATCTGTTGGGGTGTATTTTTAATATGAGATACTGTTCCATCAAGGTGTTCCAAATAAAACGTAAATCCATTATATATATCATATAATGATATATCTTGATAAACCAATAAATCACCGTCGTTTATTCGTTCAAATCGAGGATGGTATTTATCATATAGATTTATAACTAAATCCCCTGTTTCTATATATCCTTTTAGTTGATTTCCCTCGTTCTCGAGTTTCATCACCCGTCCATGGTATGGTATTTTTATCTTCTTTGTTTCCTTTCCATGTCCTTTTCTATATCGGTCAATCTTAATATATTTTTCTTTTAACATGAATACATCTTCTAATTTAACATGTATATTATATATAAGGTCTGGTGCTTTTTTTAACATAATTTGTTTTTTCGGTTTGATTTTGGGGGATGGTGTTGCGTTTCTACTTTTAAGATCGTTTATAATATCATTATTACATGGTATATTCGAAAATGTATGAACCGCGAACTTTATACCATCCATATCAGTCGACATAAATTTATTTTTTGCCGATAATAAATCATTCATGTTTGGTATATTATCATCACCAAACAAAGATGTCATTTGACTCTGAAAGATTTCATTAAATATATCAACCGACCCATTGAAATCGAATGTTGTGTCGTCCAATGAACCAGTTATATCATATGTTTTCCGCTTGACCGGGTCAGATAAGATTTGATAAGCACGTGATACCTCTTTAAATTTTTCTTCTGCTTCTAATGACCCTTTGTTTCTATCAGGATGCCATTGGAGTGCCTTTTTTTTATATGCCTTTTTAATATCATCAGTGGATGAGTCGTTTGTTATATCAAGTGTGTCGTAATATGAAATTTGTGAAGCCATTTAAATATAATATATATATAGGGTTTTATATAATTATAATAGACGAAGTAATATATCAACATATTAATTTATTATGATATGTCTTTAATATGGTGCTAAACTCATCAACTATTACATCATTTGATGATGTGTCCGGTAAAAAAAGACAAGTTATTGCGAAAAACCATAAGTTATTCAGTCTTATATAATACATAAGCATTTCATTTGTTTGACATTTATTAATTAATTCTGTTATAAAATACTTCTTTAATAGTAATGTTGTATACTCATCTTCTATTTCTTGTTTGTTTATTTCAAAATAAGTAATATTAACACTTGATATATGATTTCGTAATTTGATAATACCATTCTTATATAATATATATAAATCATGTACACTATACTTTTTGTATTTAATTATAGTAATCGTTGTTTTATATGATATAAATACATTACGAATATTATTATCAAATAATATTTTATTACATTCTGTTATAAGTCTAGTCGTCGCATTTAATGATAATCTCAATAAAGTATCCATATATACACTGTCTGTTGAATCATTAAATAATTGGCAGCATTTATCTACGATAGATTCATATAATGATTCTATTGGTTCTTTAATAATTGGGAGTGATAAATGTTTTTTATATTTCAATATTTTATCAAATATATTTATTATATATTGTTGGGCATCATCTGTCAATTCTTTATGAGAATAAACACATTTTAAGTTATGGTGTTCTGTGTTATGTTGTGTTGGTTTATTATTTACTGATTTTTTATATACCAAATACCAATTATACATACTCTTTATAGACTCCATATACCATGTTTTAACACCATCAATTTCATTATAATATATAAATGCATCTGTTAAGTTGCGGATTGGTTCAAGTGTTAGTATAGATATATCACTTGAACTATTAACACCATTATTAAATACCATTTTATATATTTGTTCTTTATATCTATTCCATACTGATTGTATTTTTAATACACTCTTGTTGTGTATTGAAAACGTATATTTATTTATATGAATGCGATTTAATTGGGTTTTATCACATATGGGTTTATTATCGTCCGGTTGTGGGTTTTCAACAACTAGTTTATTTAACTTATTAATTGACTTAATGTGAATCCCACAGAATGACATATTATTATCAATAGGACACTTGTGAATGGCTGAATTTTTACACTGTGTATTACGAGATGTTATAAACCGACATCTCGGTTTGTTTAAATGCGTAAAATATATTATTGTATTTTCTTCTAATTGCATCATTATAATATATATATTATAATCTTTATAATAATATATAAGATAGTAGTAATTATTGATTGTGATAACAACTGATACACAGTGGTCTAGTATTATGCTAGTTGTCTAGTTTGATCATAATTACATATAACATGATAGTTGAGTAATTGATCTATACTGTTAAGCTCTGTAATATTTACATCAGTTGTACATCCCTTTATGACATACATCCAAATATGGGGGTCTTTAATCAGTTCAAGTCTTGCACCATCTAATACATCTTGTGATGTACAATATTCTTTTAATCTACTCGCAATATAAATTTTGAGATATAGGGTCCTAATTTCAATAATAAGTGTTTGCAATTGCTTTGCATTCAGCGAATCTATATTTAAGTTCACACCGTTCTTTGATACTATTTCACCTGATTCATATAATTTCAAAATTTCACGTGTTGTATAAACGCGTGTTAGAATATAATTTATCATCTTATTGTCCACTAATACGGTGGTTGGGCTACTAACCCTAATATGCCATGCCAATTCATTAACATATGTAATCATCATTGTGGTATCAAGACACCTAAAGATCCGCATAAATATAAGATTAAATGATTCACTATCTAGTTCGTCACAAATATCATATATACGTATATAGAGTGTTTTAGTTGATTTAATCGTTAGTTCAACAGTCATGTATTGTCTATTGTGTAAGATTCTACTAAATGATTTTTGTAGGGTGGTGTTCTGTTTATCTGTTAGATCGATTGTAGTATGAATACACTTAAATTTGGTTTTATTCCCGTTCTGCCTGGTATACCACTCGTATAATCCTTTAAATTCTTCAATAATCGTTAATTCAATACCATCATTGAAAATTGTATATGTAACAGGAACGGAAATAGATAATATATCATCTTGTAAAAACATTGAAATATCGTTGTGATATGACTTTGTTCTGTACGAAACAATAAATCCACGTACAATTCGTTGTATTACTACTACTGAATTGGATTGCTGTTCGATTGGCATGGGTTGCTGTTCAATTGGCATGGGTTGCTGTTCAATTGGCATGGGTTGCTGTTCGAGTGGCACTGATTTTATACGGTGATAACCGCATCGTCCTTGTGTTTTACAAATTCTATTACAGATATTACCTTGTCGTGGTCCGGTCATAATAATCGCATCGCATCTTTGAGTTGACATTGTTCTTAAATTATTATATAAAAATAATTCATTTTTATATTTACGATGGTCCACCGTAACCAAAACTACTTAAAGTATTAGACGTAAATATATATAATAACCACCAATAATAAAATGTCAACTGTAATCAAACCAACCCAATTTAATGCTAAAAATGTTACCGGCACTACGCCAGTTAAGAAAGGAGATAGAATTCAGGCGCTGCTCCTATATGACAATACACCGTTTCTTCTTGAAACACCCGCTCTCAAAGTTCCATTCGGTGTGAACCGCTTTGGAGAAAAGTCCGACGGAAGCATCGATGCTTCGAAGGCACTGGGGGCATATTCTATGAATATGTCAGCCCAAGGGAAGGATAATACACCTGAACGCCAATCAGTTGTAAAGTCATTCTTTGACAATCTCGAAGAGATGGATAGTGTCCTTCTCAAATATGGGATTGAACATTCGAAGGTAATCTTCGGAAAAGTCCATCAACATGAAGCGGTTGTAGAGGCACTTTTCACACCAACTATTAAACGCTCCGAGGATAAGGAGGGTAATCCATATCCTCACCGTATCGCCCCTAAAATCCCAGCAGATTACGACGATGAGTCTAGACCCAATATCAAGGTATATCAGGATACACAAGATGACCTTAACGTAGATGGTTTTACATTTACTGAACTGAAGGAAGTTGTAGGAAAGGGAACATTTGTTGCTGGGATTATTCAACCACGTCTATGGTTTATCAGTGGTAAATACGGTGTTACATGGAAGGTCATTCAAATGAAGGTTCACGCAAAGAAGACTTTCGGCAAACCAACAAGTTATGCATTCTCTGATAATTCAAGTGATACTGAACAGCATCAAAGTGACAATGGATCGTCGAGTGAAACGGATAAACCGTCTCCTTCTACCGAAAAGGATGACAGCAATGTAGAAGACTCAGAGGAAGAAGAGGAAGAAGAGGATGAAGAATCCGAAGAGGAGGAAACAGCGAATGCTTAATCATACCGTTAATACGTCTAACTAATAATATTACCTTTTACAATTACCTTTTACAATTACCTTTTACAATTACCTTTTACAATTACCTTTTACAATTACCTTTTACAATTACCTTAATACTGCCAAGGTTATAATATTTTGATATATTACACGTATATCCTTTTCTTACATTAAATAAAATTGAATAAAAAATTATTATTCAATTATAATCCAATCCACACAATCAACATGAGTATTCAAGTAAGAGACGTACAAACCGAGGAGCAACTTTCTCTCAAAACACCATCATTTGGTGTTACCCAGACGTACAATGGAAAGTTCGTTGAAACCAGTTTTCAAATGAACGGCAAGGACATCAAACTCCTATGCACATCAATGATCACGTTTAATGTGAAATCACCTGATTTTGGATTCAATATCTATCCTATGAAAGACTCCCCCGACAACGATGCATTTATCAGGACACTCAAAATCTTTGATAAACTTGGTCGTAAATTCAATAGCCAAAAATTCTACGTCTCAAAGACGTACGTCCCTTTGTACACACCTAATGTACAATATCCGTACGACTTGTTCGTTTCTTACGGAGACGAGATTGACTTCAAGGTTGGAGACGGACCAATTGAACGTATCATGTTTAAGGACAGGCAAAAAATTGTAAACATGCTGAAACCTTCGTCCGAAGGACAACAGAAAGTTACAAACATTGACTGTGAAGTTATGTTGAGTATCAACACATTTACTTCACATAAGACCGGTAAACAGTCTTATAGATTAAGGATGATAATTGTGAAACTTCACATCATTCCATACATTAAACCAGACACATCACCGACCAAGTTCACTATTTCATTGTCCGACGACGATGATTCTGAACAAGACCCCGAGGACCCCGAGGACCATGAGGACCATGAGGACGACGAATCTGAACAAGACAAACAAGACCCCGAGGAAATCGAACATTAAATAAATTAATATTTTTTACTTATTATAAAACAACTATCTTTTTAAGTCATATTGAAAAATCGTTAACGTCGATGATATATAATTCAAATATAAAATTTGAATTATATTTATAATACGAACAATCAACAATGTCAATGCTGTCCGCGTTACCCGATGAACGTGTCGACATTATTGTTATGACTCAGCGTCGTTTCCTCCAAGATGTTCACATCGAACTCCTCGATTTTTCGTATTACTATCATATACCCGTGATGAGGAGCATTGCCGATATTATGCGATACATATCACTCGACGAAGACGAGGACGAGTATTCAGAGTATGAGTGCCGAGGGCGATCTTGTGGTGACCCGAACTGTTCACTTGAATGGCAGGAGTGTAGTGTTCGCTGTATGCGATGGGACAACGCCGACTAAATCTCCAATCCTATCATATAGTGGTCAGACAGTCTTGTATTTATAAATCTTTTATACCTTGGTTTATATTTAGGTTTTGTTTTTTGTAAAATTATAATATAATCTAACTGAACCTTTTCTTCACTAAATGTCACTATTTTAGTAGGATTGAATACATTGTATTTATATATATCTAATATAGGTTGTATTACATCCATATCATCGAAATCAATATTGAAATCACCACATAATATAATGTTATTTATATTGTTGCGTCTTTTATGTTTTATAATAGAACTAATTTGTTTAATTTGTTTTTGTCTTATAGTATTTGCCTTATTCTTATATCCAAATATAGGGTCGGCATTCAAATGTGTATTGACGATACTATATCTTTTATTATTTATTATAATATCTACTACCAAAGCACCCTTGTGTGAAAATCTATCTTCACCATATGAATATTTAAATATATAAACCTTTTGCTTAATAATAGGATATTTTGATGCTATCAATAATCCACTATCTAATCTAATATATGTATCATTATATGAATATATAAAATATTTATGACCAAAATATTCTTTAATACTTTTAACAGTTGCTGCACTAAATACTTCTTGTAGACATACTATATCGGGACGTTGTTTATATATATATTTATTTATTTGTTCAATTCTATCACATGGCTTACCAAATAGGTTTAGAATTCGAGGCATACACGCAATATTATATGATAATATCTTCATTAGTATATATTACATATATATCTTTTATTCATATTATTTAATAATCACGAATTTGATTTTAATATATTATACAAAGTATATATATTATTATATGTCTGACCACTATACTAAACCTAAATTCCCTAAATATGCTGATACTAAAGAACCTATGATAACAAACTGTTCTCAAAAGTATCCGTGTAAACCGACCAAAACCACTAAATCAAATAACCATCTAAAAACACGTGATACAACAATAGTAAATACTCGAAAACAAAATTACAATAAATATCGTATAAACGATTATCATATAACAACTGTCACAGAACATGGTGATATATCAACAGGGGAAACAAACCAAGAAACATTATATTTGAATACGTTTATAAACACGAAAATCGATGAAATTAACAAGGATGACGGGTGGATAATATGTTAAGTTATTATTTTATTTTATTTATAATTAAATTTATATTATATATTATATAATGCATCTTGTAAATAAGTTGGTCGTTGAATTCGTGGGAACATTCGTATTCCTCGGTGTAATTATAACAACTCTTAAAGACGGTGCACTAGCAGCACTTGAAATTGGTTTAGCATTGGCAACCGTTATATTTTTTGGTGGTAAAATATCAGGTGGTCATTTCAATCCGGCGGTTAGTATTATGATGTTATTACAAAAACAACCCGAATATGGTGTTCCCGAATGTATAGCATATATTATTACTCAAATAGTTGCTGGTATATGTGCGTATTTCTTTATAACTGGTTCGCTACCGGTTAAGTCTAGAAAACATAAATAAATTAACTATAATATATAAATGAAAAATTATATTAAAGGACTCTTTATAGCGGCGATTGTACTAATTTGTTTATTGGTTTTATCAATACTTCTTAGTAAAATTCCAATTTTCTTTAATCTATTCAATTCAAAGAAAACAATTAATATATTACTTATAGGCAATCATAATGGATATATGATGAAAAAGTTATACCACAATGGCGTTTCACTATGGACATATTATGTATTATATGAGTTTATAAAGAAATTCTTTTTAAAAAAGAACATTAGACTATACTTTAAATCAGTATATCCAAAGATGAAAGTGATTAAATTAATTAGATTTATCAAAAAAAATCAAATCAATTATATTATACCAACTGAATCGAGTAATGCGATATATCTATCTACACATAAACAACGACTTCTTAAATATGTAAATATGCTAGTATGTGATAATCCACAAATTATTAAAACACTCGACGATAAATATGAATGTTATAAATTCTGTAAACAATATAATATAGATACTGCAGATACCATTCTTATAAAGAAACGAATAATTACACCCAAGATAACTGAATTTATAGAAAAACATAAGTTCCCATTATATTTGAAGAAGACATTTGATTCTAATGGAGCTCAGGATGTTATTAAAATAATGTCTGTTGATGAATTAGAATCAAAATTATGTAAAATAAAGAGTAAATGGATATTACAAGCACCGCTTGAATCAAACCACGCATCAATAGATGTATTATTTAATAGAGGAGTTGCCATATCTATAACAATTCATAGTCATAAATGCCATGAGGATATGCGGTCTGTATGTAACAACTTCTTTTATCCAAATATTAATAGTATGCAAACACATATATCAGTCCCTGAAAAATATATTGATGATATAGTAGATGTAGTTAAAAATGTCGGGATATATTCTAATTATACTGGGATACTTAATATTGATATGTTAATACATAATCATAAACCATATTTATTAGAGATTAATACACGATTCAGCGGGTCTATCTATATATCACTTGGGACAAATCTACTAAAAGATTATTTTAAGATATTGATGGGGCGAAAGATCAACGAGCATAATATACCACATATCAATTATAAAAGTGAACAGATTAAAAAAGCATCGGATGTCAAAAACTATTCTATAGTTCCCTTTGCTGTTGAACACCTAGGTGTTATATTGAGTATAGATAATATGAATATAAACACATATGCAAGTAGTGAGTAAGATTCCAATGTTTACTTAATCATTGTATTAAGCATATGGTATATATTGAGGGTGGTCTGTTTCATACATTGACACGCGATATGGATTTTTTTGCCCTTTTATAAAAACAGTTTCATTAGTACCTAGTTCATCATTTTTACGAGGAGTTACAACCGGCATTTTGACACCATATTGTCCGATTGTTGTATAATACTCCCATTTATTATCATTTGGGTATTTACGTCTCCCAAACAATGGATATACTTGATTTTCACCACCAAATACCTTATATATAGCACCAACTTGCTGTGGTTCTCCAATAGGTCCTTGAGTAGATATATTAACAGGTGCTATATTTGAATCATCTATTATTAATGATGGCATACTATTTGTTATTGCTACTTGACTTCCACCCATACAAGGAGTTCTACGCGAACCACATCCTATAACTTGTGGTGGAAGTCTAATGTCGTTATATGATTGTTTATAAAACGGAGGACTTTTATACGGATACATTAGTGGGTTAAACACTCGTTCATATGCTTTATCTTCAATTGGTGATTTCCGACCATGTGGATAAATATTGTTTATAACAACTGAATTTGATTCATTTTCCATGTCATTTTCTATTTTGAGTGGTTGTAGTTGTCGTGGTTGCGTCGGGTATGAAATAACACAAATTGCAACAATTAATCCTATAATTATAACAATTAATAATACTAATAAATAAATGTTAGACTTGCGTTGACGAGAGGGCATATAATATATATCAATAAATAAAATTGAAATAAAAATATATAGAGACAATAGAATAATATACATTATCAAAAATGCAGCAACAAACTCAACAAGTCGACCAAATTAAAACCACCCCAACCAAAACAGCCAAGGCAACCACTACCAAAAAAGTGAAATCTAAAAAGCAACCCAAGTCAGTAACTGCTACCCCAGTGGTGGTTCAAGAAACTGCCCCAGTGGCGGTTCAAGAAACTGCCCCAGTGGTGGTTCAAGAAACAACTTCTACTGATGTAGCAACATCGGTTACTAAAAAGGTGTCACTTCTAAAAGCACCAAAGAAACCACGGACCCCATTCAATTGCTATACTGTTGAAAAATACCCAATTCAAAAGAAACTCAATGATGATCTTTCATTTGGTAAAATCCTAGCAGTAATCGCACAAGATTGGAAGAAGATGTCAGATAGTGATAAAGAACCATATACGGTTCTTAGTAATACTGATCGTGAACGATATACAACGGAAATGGAGGTATACCAAAGTCAACCAGATAACATGAAAAAGAGTGGAAAGAAAACCAAAGTTAAATACACTGGTCCTAAGCGGACACAGTCAATGTATATGCTATTCAAACACGACATTTCTACTGAAATTAAGAATACAACTCCAGACATTACATTTGGCGACCTTCAAAAAGAAGTTGGTATGAAATGGACTGCCCTTAAAAAAGTTGAGACCAATGAAGACACAAAACTCTTTGAACACTACCAGAAACTACACAGTGTAGACAAAGAACGGTATGAAAAGGAATTCGCAGAGTGGTCTGCTCAGACTGCAGACAGTTAATTCTTTTTAATATACAACTTACATAATTTATTATTAGCAGGTTCTTCGATTATAACACTTGGGGTTGATATATATCCATTCCCACCATCTAATATTTCAAAGTGTACGATTTTCGTATCATCGTCTATAACTGCTTTTGCCTTACATCCACTTCCACCACCCCCAGTGATTTTAATAGTTGGCGGTAATTTATAACCTTTTCCATTATTTAATATTTTTATATCAGATATAGAACCATCTCTATCTAATATAGCAACTCCTGATGCTTTTATTGCTTTCATGTTAGTCGGACCACAGCTGATATTGGCACCTGTTAAACCAATCTCAGCACCCGTATACATATAATCATCTCCCTCTACTTTTTCGTTGGCATCAAAAAACTGTAGATTAAATTTATTTATATCTATTAAATTATCTTTCTTAGTTGATGGTTTAGTGTCTAGTGATTTGGTGTCTTGTATATTATTTAATATATTTGTAGTATCTAATATTGGTTCAGTTGGTATTGGTTCAACTGGTATTGGTTCAGTTGGTATTGGTTCAACAGACGGAGATTTAACAATCGGTGTATGAGGTGGTATTATCATATTACTATTTGATGGACTTACATCATCGTCATCTCCCCCATTAATCCATTTTTTAATATTTGAAAAGAAATGTTCTTGTTCATCATGTCTAATATTTCTAAATGAAAATCCGGTTATACATAATACTATTAATATAATCATAGCAATTGTAATTATACCAAGAGATATTTTGTTTTTATTTTCAAGTGACATTTTAACAAAATTAAATTTAACCATTACTATATATTATAAAATAAGTTATTTCAAATATTATAAATTGAGTTTTTTCATCATATCAATTATTTGTTTACCCTGTGTAAGAGTTGGACTTAATGTTTTTAAAGTAGAATCCAATTGTTTAACAGTATTAATTAATCTAAATGCCTCACGCTGCGCGGATGCTGGTGTATGCTGGTCAGCAGGTATTTCAGATGCGACTGCACTGGTATCATCGTCTACCGAACTTACTTTCAACATTGATTCAATGTCGATCATACTCATGTCATCCGATGTCTTATCAACTTTTTTATCATCGGTGTTTCGTAAATGTTCCTTCTTTACACTCTTTAATAATTCTGCAATTACTTTTTTCTCATCATCTTTATTATCCTCATCTTTTTTATTATCCTCATCTATTTTATCATCAAATTTTTCCAATACATGTCTATTACATCTAACAAATGATAATATCAATATTAATAAAATAGATGATATTATAGATATACCAACACATGAACTACACCAATATGATATAATGTATATCATTACCCAAATAATGATTGACTGAAATATAGTATTTGTTTGTCTATGTAATATAATTAATACTACTAATAGTATACATATAACTACAACACTTGTAATAAACATTGTATTAATCATATTATATATTAATATAATATAATATAAAATTAGTAACAATTAATATTGTAACAATTAACAAATCTTGTTAATAATGAAAAACAACACAGCACATATAATACCGCGTAACATAACACTCGCTGATTCAATATATGAATTTTCGGAATTAATTAATTTGCTTAATAGTGATAAAACAACAGTTCTAACTATTTTAAGATTTAATACAATAAATAAAATCAGTACAATACATGGTGCTTTTAAACTACTAATTAATCGAGATACCATTGAAGGAGACGATTGAGTAACATTTTGTGATACTCTACCACCTTCTTGTTCAAATGATTCATTAACAACGCCATCCATTTGATGTCCGTACATGGTGTCGTTTATGTTTTCTTCTTCAGAAGAAGTTATATTATCATATGCCTGTTCGACATTGTTGACTAATTCGTTTGGATTTTGTAGTGATTCGATTGAAGTTGATTGTATTGCTTCCCGACTCATATATAAAAATATTTCATTTTTAGATTTTATATTTAACGCATTATTTAAATATAAAATCCATCAGATTGTTTTAGTATTTTAACTCTAATATTTTTCCCTGTATTTTCTATAATAACAACCATTCTATCACCGAATACTTTATAATATCGTTTTCCTCTATGTCCGGATTTATATTTATGTATAACCATAGTGTCTTCATCTATTCCTATAAGACCCATTTTTGGTTTTTTTCTAATAAAATCTAATCCTCTATGAAATCGACGATTTGTTATAAAATGCTGGTCTATAATTGTTTTTACTAATCCTATACCTGGTCCTAATGATGGAGGCATTATGGTTCCTAATATTGAAGCACCGGCACTTGTACCTACTAATATTTTTCCTAAATGTAAAAAGTCAATCAAATATTTTCTAACATTAATATTATTCTGTTTGAGGGTTTGTATATTATTATATATATTATGTTGGTGTCCACCTGTAATAAATAAAATATCGGTTCTTTGAATAAATCTATATAATTCCGTACGTTTATTTTTATAATCTAATAATCTAATAGATTGTATTTTAATATTATATATACGATAATTACGTTGTTGTTTATTAAATCCATTTATTACTTTTGATGTGTTTTTATGTGGTGTCATAAAAGAAGCATCAGTTATAAGTCCTATATATAGGTCACCCTTTGTTTTATGTGATACCATCGATAATATTTTATTGAATATTTTATCTGTTAAATCCCCCCCACCTATTGCTATGATTGACATATATATATATAAGTGATATATATAAGTGATATATTATCAAAATTCGACCTACTTATCTAATGAACACTCTGTTTCTTTTGTTTTTAATCTATAACATTTATTATTTGATTTATATATATTTTGTTGAATCTTACTTGGATTAGGTATATTATATATAATACAATTCCGTGCATTACATGCTACACCTACAATATATGCTAGTAATAAACCTATGATTATTCCTATGATTTTGTGGATAGGCGATACTGTTCGTATAATCATTGCCATATATTACTATATAATATTATTTATTTTGATATAATAACTAAATTATCAACTGGACACATTACCTCTACTTTATTATATTTATAACAAGAATCATTGTCTTTATATACAACCTTCCCGGCATTTTCTAAATTTGGATACTGAAACATAACATCCGGAACTTGATATGATACATAAACAATAAATAATCCTATATAAAATGCTACTAATATATAAAACTGCATATACATTATATAATATTATTAGTTTTACTTTTGTAATTTTATATTTCTATACTTATTCGATAATAAATCATTATATGGTAAAAATCGTTTGTCTATTCTAATAATTTTTATATTTTCATTTTCACCCCCTCTATATTTAATAGGTTGTTTATATTTAATAGGTTGTTTATATTGTTGTTTCCGTTGTGTTAATATACTAACAGATGAATCACCACCTTTAATTACATCGGGTGATACGACTGGTTTATTTTGAGGCATTGTATCAATTATAACATTATTATATTCATCATTGTCGCCATGATCATCTATGATAATATTATCACCACCAGTTGTTATAACATCATCCTCTTCTGTAACATTACCATCCTCTTCTGTAACATTACCATCCTCTTCTGTTACATTACCATCCTCTTCTGTTACATTACCATCCTCTTCTGTTACATTACCATCCTCTTTTATACCATCCTCTTCTGTTACATTACCATCCTCTTTTATACCATCCTCTTCTATAACATTACCATCCTCTTCTGTAACATTACCATCCTCTTCTATAACATTACCATCCTCTTTTATACCATCCTCTTTTATACCATCCTCTTCTGTAACATTACCATCTTCTTCTGTAACATTACCATCCTCTTCTATAACATTACCATCCTCTTTTATACCATCCTCTTCTATAACATTACCATCCTCTATAATATTATATGTTATATAATTAGAATTACTATTATTATATTTATCTGATAGTGTTATATTCTTACTATGAATTGGTTGACTTGGTATCTTCAATAAGAATTTTGAATTAATATCCGTTTGTAATTTGATTTCTTTTGTTAATTTTGTATGTATACTATCTACTAGTTTTTTTTTCCGAATGTAATTTATACATTCATTTATCCATATTAACCAATTTGGTATATCTTCCTTATCTATCTTTAATTCCTTTGATAAATTATGTATATCTTTATTATTAATACTAATCGTATTGCTCTTACTGTTCTTTTTGGTTAAATTATAGTATTCGATTAACTGTGTCTTAGTATGTAGTGTTATATTTTTATGTATAATCTTTTTATAATAATTATCTTTTTTATAAAAAGATTCATTTACATTATATAAACTATCCTCTTTCTCTTTTTGTAACGAATCGATAATATTCTTTTGATGTGCTATTAACTTATATATGTTAATAGTATTATTATCACATTCCTTATATTCTTTCTTAATTCTATTTAATATATCTTGGTTTGTTTTGGTATCATTATCAGAAGCACTAATTACTAAGTTATTTAGATCAATTAATAATTCTTGTTTTGTTGTATTATAATTATTTAATAGTTTATCTATCGTATTATACACCGGCAATTCTATTTTTAAAAACACATTTGTTTTATCGCATTTAATTTCAATATAATCAGATGTTCTTGTTTTGACAAGTGTATCTATATCTTTACATAATTTATTATTGTAATATTTATTTAATGCGTCGTTGTATATATATCTTTCTTTTTTATAAAAAGATATATTCTTATTATACTGTTCTATAAAATCCATATACTATAATTATATATATAAATTTATAATATTTTCATCGTTCAACTATATTTATATTAAACGAGTCATTTATATTATGATAAAACAGTAAATAGTTATAAAATTATAAGAATTTAACTAAAAAGTCATTTAGACACTGTCGATTTAATACCACCCTTTACTTTCTTGATTGGTTTACGACGAGTGATACTTTTTGGTTTCTTAACGATTGTTCGTTTCTTAACACGAGTTAGTTTCTTAACACGAGTTGACTTTTTAACTGATTTCTTTACGGGTTTTGATTTCTTTACGGGTTTTGATTTCTTTACGGGTTTTGATTTCTTTACGGGTTTTGATTTCTTTTTTGAAAGACCGCCTTTAAAGGGTGTTGCTTTTACTAATAAATTATTACTATTCTGAGATGTTAAATTAAAATCTACATCTGATATACTTGGGAATGGTCCTTGAAAACTACGCTTATATAAAGATAAACTAGTTGACGCGGAATGACCTGGTTGTTTACTATATGCATGGGGTGTTGTAGATAACATATAATTTGGATTAGAGTTATTAGCGACGGATTGATTTTGAATGGATGCGAATGAGGAAGTATATGGATTATGTGAGGTAGGCATTTATATTATATATAATATAAAAATATAATATATAATTAAATGAAATATAATATAAATAATATAACACTTAACATAAGATATAAAGATGATGTATTGAATGTAACATTACATAAGTCATCGTCTATATTAAGAGTTAAACATTTAATATATAAAAAATACAATATACGAATTAAACGCCAGTTATTATATTATAATGGAATTTGTTTAAAAAATAACATGTCTGTTATATCATATAATTTACATTCATTATCAAAAATAGAAATAAAACAGTTCGATTTCAAAGGTGGAGATAATTCAGACCCACTTAGTTGTAAGAATGGGGGTAATCAAGCGATAATTACTATTGTCACTCTATTAATGTTCATACTGTTGTTTAATGGATTCTTTTTTAGAACGACTAATCTAATTAATTATGCTATTTTAACTACAATACCGGCGTTTTTTGTATTTTGCAAAACATATAAACAACTGGGTACAATTGCTTTTAGTATATTTATAGGTTATTTGTTATATATGATATCACTAAGTTTCCGTAAAATATCAGGTAGTGCGATGACATGTATATTTATAGCTAGTTATATTTTAACTTATATTATATCAATTCCACGAATTTATAGAGTTTTAAGCACACCATTTATATTATCACTATGTGATTTAATACTTACTGTAATTAAACATTTCTTTATTATAGCATTTATATTTTTAACAATATCTTATGTATCATATGGAATTGTTAATTCAATTGGTGATTGCAAGAGACCATCTTGTGCTATAAATATTGGAGTTAAAGTAGGTCGTCTTATGACAATTATATATTATGCTCATGTTATAGTGTTTTCAGTTATAGACTTTGTAATAAACACATGTAGTAATATTCGCCATGGTATGTTTCTAAATTCAAAATTATTCTATAGAATGGACCCTGGATTTCTTACATTTCCATTATTTGGAATTAATATACCATATATGATTGGAATAGTTCCATCGAGAAATTGTATGTATAATGATTATAATGGATATAAGATGTGGATGTATATGCCATTTGTGTATTTCTCAAAGAAGTCTCGTTCGTTAAAATATTTGTTAATGTTATTTTTCCCAGGGGTTAACTATTGTGAGATTAGAAACGCATATAATAATAATATGATAAGTCATTTCGGCAAGACGTTTATATATGGACTCGATAAACATAGATGTAATAAAACGGATGCCACAAATCTAATGAGGACTCTATTATTTCAACAATATATATCAGATAAGAAGTTGGCCGGTGCTAATCCAAAGTATATAAACGACTTAGAAAAAAAATTAGCAAAAATCGAAGCAAATGGTAAAGATGGGAAAACATCAGTTGCTAAAATACTTGAATTAATTAGGCAAAACCCACAACATAATTTTATGTGCGAGGCTTGTTCTCCATTTATTATGGAGGATTTATATAAATTTTCAGAAACTCGAGATACGGAAGAAAAACATAAAATAAGTGCAGAATCCACGACGGCAGATCTTCCGACGGCATTATACAATATATTATCAGGGAATGATTTATCGTTGTTATATACATTTGAAGCATATAAACTATGCTGGTCTATAAAGAAATATAATTTTTGGAAAAATTATTATGTTATGTTTTATGGAGTGCATGGAGTAGATTATGAAAATCTATTAGTGGCAGACCAATCACAACAAGGTATGGTAGGTCATCCACATACAAAGGCACCCAAATCAGCAAAAAAACATGCAATGGCACCCAAATCAGCAACAGGACATGCAAAGGAACCCAAATCAGCAAAAAAACATGCAATGACACCCGAATCAGCAACAGGACATGCAAAGGCACCCAAATCAGCAACAGGACATGCAAAGGAACCCAAATCAGCAAAATTATGAATTTAAATGCGAAAAGTCAAAAGACATAGTGATCAATACTAATAAGTATTAAGTATAATTAAAAAAACAATGTATATATTATATACATGTCTCAAAATCTACTTGAAGTAGCTGTGTTGACACCTGCCACCTCTAATGCTGTGAGAGATATATCAGGATTCGTTGGCAATGTAAATACCGCTGGTGCACATGTTAAGAATGTTGGAGTCGGTCGTACAGCGGCTGCTGGTGCTATATCGGCAGCCGCGGCTGCCGATTCTACACATGATATGATAAAGGATGTTAAGGGTGAACCTAAACCACGCGCATCAGCTGCCAAAGGACAAGTACCAGCTGCCAAAGGACAAGCATTAAAGGCATCCACAAACGAACAAATGATGCGGGAATCTGAAATGAGGACTGCTATTCGAGAACAACTTGTCCAAGGGGTACAAACAGAACAAGCGAGTTCTGAAATACTTAACCCTCATATAATAGATATATTAGGGAATTATTTACAATCATATCACACAAATATGATGGCTTCATGTGGATTATATACCGCTTGGTTAATTACCATATTATGTATTCTTACAAAAGACGAATTATTTGGGATTGTATATAGATAAACATAACATTATAAACATAACATTATAAACATAACATTATAAACATAACATACTATTATATTATATGAGAATTGGAATATGTGGTAAGATGTGTAGCGGTAAAAGTACATTAGCAAATAAAATAATAGATTATAAGAAATCAACTGGTATATCAGTTACAAAGGATTCATTTGCTGCTAAAATATATGATATAGCACATGATATATTTAAAATGAATACAAAAGACCGCAATTTACTACAACAAATTGGAACTAAGTTTCGAGAAATAGACGATAAAGTTTGGATTAATTATATAATAAATAAACACACTGATAATGTTATTATTGATGATGTTAGATACCAAAATGAAATACTGGCGTTGAAGGATAATGGATATATTCTTATAAAACTAAAAATATCTAGAAACTTCCAAATTAAACGACTACAATATTTGTATAAAGACGATTTTAATCGTCACTATAAAAATATAGACCACGTATCCGAATTATTCGTTGACGTAGCACCAGATGATATGTTTAATATAGTGGTTGACGTAGACAATGAAGAAGCATTTGATAAAATCAAGTATCTATTATGACATTCGTCAACCTATTTTAAATAAAATTGAATAATATTATTAAAATATAATATTATTTAAGATGAACAAAAGAGATCGCACGCACATTACATCACCTGTTCGAAAGAACGATGATGCCACGTTGAATCAACCATCCACTAAAAAGCACGCAATCGAAAAACAATCGTTTGAAGAAATGACGGTTATTGAGAAAGCACACTATATTAATCATTGTTATAGCAATAATGAACAGTGGATGATTGACTATCCACACAGTGTAGTGAGAAAGTGTAATAATATCACCCCTTCCCAAATGGTGCTATATAATTACTATTGTGCATTTGAACCAAAAACTAGACTAAGCGTGATAACATTCATTTCATGCTTAACACACGAACAATTGGCAATTACCGGTATTTAATTTGACTGACCGCCAATTGTTTTTGAGTCATCGGTCGACTTCTTCCGTTCTAACCATGGATCTTCGGCAGTTAGCGAATCATATTCTTTACCAAGATTCTCCAATGCAGCGTTACTAACCTTATAACCCGATTTAGCATCAGAAATAGTTCTAATATTATCAATTTTACCCTTGTCGTGATCAGTATTTAACTGGAATTCACTCCGGTCTGAGTTATTTACACGTCTATTTTCTTCCTTTGTTTTACGGATTTTGTCTTCCTTATCTTTCTCGTAGAAATCCTCACGAGTAGAACAATTTTCTTTATATTTACACATTAGTTCATTCAACTGACCTTCCTGGTATTCTTCTTCTTGAACACTGTCTGCCGCTGGGTCCCATGGCAACCAATATCCAACTTGTCCAACAAATACATTGAAATTCTTATCACGTTTTTGTAGGATTTTTGCCCTAACCTGTGCCTCACGTAGCGTATCATATACACCACGAACCTTAACACCCCTAGTTGATGTTTTAAAATCAAGTGATTCATTAAATTGCTCGTTTAATTTCTCTTCTCTTGTATATATCCAAGTATCATACAAACTCTGAGTTGATTTATAAGAAAGGTTGTCATCCTTTTTAAACATATCTTTTGCACTTGAAATAATAGATTGCCGGATACGTTCCTGGTCTTCGTCTTCAACTGAATTTCCCAACATATATGTTAGGAAATGTGACATCATAAATGTATTTTTTTGATTTATAACATTTTCAGGGGAAATAAATGAAATACATGCGTAATTTTGTCCAGGGATTTTTTGGTCAACTTCGAGGAAATCTTCAAGTGGTTCGCTATTATCATGAGATGTCATATGATTTATAGTATAATGATATTTTTAAATAATTTAATAAACGAGACACATCTATCTTGTTGATATACTAGGTGTATACATATCTAATATAGCAAATGTAACAACTCCAACGATCGCAATCATTGTGATTTCTCTGAAATTTAATTTACATTTTGATTTATTCTTTGGAATATAATATGCGGCAATGGCAATTGTTAAACCCTGGATAATATATTTTAATGCTCTTCTTATCATTTCATTTATATCTAATGGTTTTTGATGTGTCATATATATAACATATATATAATATTTTAATGAATCGTTATATAAAATTTATTATATATATTTAAATAGTATACTATATATATATAATAAACACAATATTATATGAAAGAACTTAGATTCGGCGTTATTGGCAATGTTGACAGTGGTAAATCAACATTGATAGGTGTATTATATTCTAATCAATTAGACGATGGTCGTGGAAAAGCACGAATGAATATTTTAAAACACCCTCATGAAAAAAAAACAGGTAGAACATCTAGTATCTCGCAAAATTTTATTAAGGCAGATGACAATACATGTGTTAACTTTATTGATTTAGCAGGACATGAAAAATATCTTAAAACAACAATTAGAGGATTGTCAGGTTATTATATTGATTTTGCTATTATTATTGTCGGGGCTAATATGGGTGTGTCTAGAATGACACGCGAACATTTATCGATTGTATTAGCACTTAAAATTCCGTTTATCGTTGTTATTACAAAGACAGACCTCGCGCCAAAGAATGTATATAATGAAACATTACTAGACATCTTTAAATCAATTGAACGACGAGATCCATTAAACTTAAAACCTTTGTTTATAGGGAAAAAATATAAAGAGATTGATATTTCTAAAAACTATCCTATTATTTCAGTATCGAATAAAACTGGTAAAAATATAGATATTCTAAAAAGATTTTTATATAAATTAAATCCTAGATATGGCAGCGGTTGTATTTACAACTCACAACCACTAACGCCACAACAACCACTAACGCCACAACAACCACTAACGCCACAACAACCACTAACGCCACAACAACCACTAACGCCTATTGATAATGATATTATTGAGTTTTCAATTGATTGCAAGTATAATGTTAAAGGTGTAGGTATTGTATTATCGGGTAAATGTATAATCGGAAATTTATATAAGAATGATACATTATATATTGGACCTTCAAATGGTATTTGGTTAGAAGTTATTATAAAAACATTTCATAATAATTTCAGAGAAAATATAACATCATTACATGAAAATGAAAGTGGGTGTATTGCTATTAAAATTATAAATGCTAAAAAAGATGAAATCAAAAATTTTAAAATTAAAACTGGAATGATTTTAACAAAGTCAACTAAAGACAAAACATTTAATAACTTTACGGCATCCATATTTATATTTAATAATCATTCTACAACAATTAGAGAAAATTATGAACCGATTATTAATTGTAGAAGAGTAACACAATGTGCGAAGATTATTAATATAAAAAATACCCAGACTAATACAAGTATTATTAGAGGAGGTGACAAGGCAATAATTGATTTCAAGTTTATTTATAAACCTGAGTATATTCAACCAAATGATTATTTCGTATTTCGAGAAGGCAAGACTAGGGGTGTTGGCGTGGTAACAAGTGTTGGTAAAATGTAAAATATAATATATTAATATATATTAATATGGATAACATAAATATAGGTGATTTACAATTATCCGGTGGTGATTTTATGGACTGTTCTTTTAGTTCAACAGGAACGAACTACCAGATTGGATTTTATGTTGGTAATAAATTTACACCAAAAAATACATTTACAGATAATAAATTTACACAAATTGACAAGAACAATGTTGGTAAACTTGTATATAGTACAATACGAAAAGTAAAATCAAAACAAATTTTTTTATTTATATTATTATTTATTATAATCGGAAATTCGTCTATATATTATTACTTTGAAACAATGTCTTATAAAGATGTCGGTGTATTTAGTATTGCTATAAAACTAGCATACCACTGTGTCGGTTTATTATTTATGATGAAAATGTTACAATATATGTATTATACATGTCATCAATCAACATGTTTTAATTCGTATTTAGAAGGATATTGGTCCTATATAATAGATCCATTATCAAGTGATACATCGGTATTAAATATTATACCTGTTCACTCGAATGATATCCAAAATTTAAAAAAAATATTGACTAATCCTGATTTAACGGACGCAGATGTACAGAGTAATTTAACAGAAGATGCAATAACATCATCTACATCAAAAGAAAAGACAGCACTATTTGGAGTAGAATGGGTTGCATTTGTATTAAGATGTATTGTAATATATTTTATATGTTTCCGCGTAACACTTACAGGTGTTCCTATATATGGTGTATTATATTATTATAATCCATTAGCATGGCTTAATATGAGTGGATTCGTAGATATATTTAAACACATGTGGAAACTTGATAAATCAAAATGTAATAAAAAAAATGATGAAGATGCGACCAACCCCGCAATTCTTGAAGGAGAGACTAAACATGCGACCAACCCCGCAATTCTTGAAGGAGAGACTAAACATGCGACCAACCCCGCAAATCTTGATGGAAAGCATGAACGTGCGACCACCACCGCAAATCTTGATGGAAAGCCTGAACGCACTGTAGTAGGTGGAAACGGGAATAAACCAGACAATAATAAATCAAATCCAGGATCAACCAATGGCACTAATAACTCCAGTCATCCACGGACAGATTATATTAAATCCAATGCGATATATTTAAATGACACGTTCTTTCGAACATTTATTGGTTTAAAAGATCATCTTGTATTCGACGCATTTAGATTAAGAAGTATCAAAGTATTTAAAAATAAAAATCCACTTAATGTATTTTTTCAGGCAATGTATATATATAATTCTGGGGTATACTTCCTAAATCCAATCACTGTATTAGTATTATTATGTGGATTAGGATATGTTCCATCAACACCGTCATATTTTATTAATGGTAGTCCAGTTGTAGACGCAATGCATAAACGAATTATACTACCCTTTTATAAAGAATGGATGTTTTATTTCACACAAGGTCGGTGTTTTAAAACAAATCTATTATATGGTGTCATTCGACGATTCTGTACACTTGGACTTGATACATGGACAACAGATGCTATATTTAACAATGATAAATTAAAATTAGTTTGTAATAGTAATAAGTATTTCATATACGCGTTTACAATGAGTATTATCGTATTTTTCCTACAAACGACTCCTATTATAAATATATTATCGTCGCCTACAAATAGTGTTTTAATAATAATATCGATTATATCACTTGTTATAAATTCAATTTATATGGGTTACATATGTTACAAATATAATACCTCAACAGATGGACCATATACAATGTTTAATGATATATCTGAGGGACAAGGCACTGGTGGGAACGTAGTAAATGTAGAAAAAACAACCGAGCGTATTAACATTTTATTCGATGCATATAAAGGAGACGATCCCTGGTGGATATATAGATTTTTACGCAATCGATTTACTAAAAATAGGTCCATATCGACAGAATCATCGACAAAATCATCGAGATCTATATACATCAAATTTGCATGGGATACTATGTACTCTATGCGTACATGTAATGATTCTTCGCAATATAATAAATTAAGTCTTTTTATCAGTATACTATTAATATCAATTATAATAATGATAAGCACTTCTAATATTAATAATAATGCCAAGGGGGTGATAATTGGACTTATCATTGTGTTCATGATTACAACGAGTTATCAATATATATTAGTGTCGAAGAAACAGAAAGAAATGAATACAAAAGTGAACGAACTTCAAAATATCATGAATCGCCCCAAAATAGATAATAAAATTAAGAAATCTATAGCTATATTAATCACTAAATTAAAATTATCAACACTTAACCATAAAATATACGATAAACTAGACAAGATTAGAGATAAATTGTCTGAAAATGTGAAACCGGATAATGAAACACACAAAAATATCAATGAAACACACAAAAATATCAATGATACAATACAAGACTTGACAGAACACCACACTGATGAATTACATGATACAGACACATCGTTTCATGATATAACAAACAGTATTAATAAGAGAACAAATTTATTTATGACATTATTATTAAAGAATGTTCAATCGTGGGCAGTAAAGAGGGCGGAGTGTCAAATAACTAATCCATATAATCCAAGTAATAAAACGACTGTTCTACCAGATGAAATTGATTTCCTATCACCAATGGGAAATTTAATAAACGATTCAAGGGCAGAATCTAACATTGAGACCAACACAAGTGCCTCATTACATACAACTGAGAAACCACAACTAGTAAAAGGTCAAAAGTATAGTGACTGGACACAGTTTTTTATCGGCGGGTCAGATTATGAGAATCAAAGTTTATTTATTACACAGTTTAAATGTGGTGGGAGTGGGAAAAATGAGAGTGGAACTAAACAAGGAAACCATCAAAAGAATGTATGTTCAAAGTTAGACAAGAAAGGTGAAAATACGACAACTGGTATAATATCAATAGACATAAATGATATAGATACGATGCTTAACATAAACGAAAGTTCGTTAACCGCAAATGAATTATGTAGACGGTTATATAGAAACAAACCTAGGTGTCTAACTGTAACTAAATTTCATAGAGAATATAAAACAAATTCTTCTACTGAACAGATACTTGAATTAGAAGTAACGAATGGATGTACAGGTGACCAGAATCATATTACACAGATTGATGATGAGAAATTTATATATGATAAGACATTATATAGATATACAACTGACGAAACGCAAACAGACTATAAAAAGCAACCGCAACCGCAACCACAACATCATACTAATAACGATGAATCTTCGTTAGGACACCATTTACACATTTTAAAAAAAAGCAGTACCAGACGTGAGATTCACGATGCGATTCGTCAAATTAATAATACTTTAATAAAAGATGTTCAACTTACAGAAAAGTTAAAAAATAAAATAATTCAATTAACACGACAGTTACTAAATACCAATAGCATATCCACATCTATGAACGCAAAACTTAGCAACATAGAAACCCAATTGCCGGAATCATACACGACAACACCAATAGTTGGTGGTTATAAACAACCTCGTCATGACCAAAACGCATTTAATTACCGACGTGACTTGCGATCATCTGGAAAAGAATATTTCAGTCCCATTCAATATCTTGATATTAAGGAAAAACGCCAATATAAAATAAACGATATTCAAATAGACCCTATAAACAATAAGATTAAAATATTTGGAATTAATAAAACATTTGATTATACACATGATAAAATCCAAGAAATTGTTGGAGCATATCTTGATGAACGAAAGACAGAAGAACTTGCTACACAAAAAATAGAACAATCTGATGATATGAAATCAAAGATGTCATATAATGACTATGTCAAATATAACAATACTAAACATATAAATGATGATGTTGCAAATGAGACCGCGCATAGATATATGGCAGTTGGTGGCAATAGTAGTGGATTCAAAGAACGCTTCCGGTCGAAATTTGAAGAAACTATTCAAGGTCAAAATATAATAGAAACACTTATTCGTGATAAAAAAAATAAAGTAGCCCCGACTAAATATTCGGATATTATGAAAATTGGTGGAAACCCGGTTATCATTAAGAATGGAAAGAAAGAACGGTATATAACAAGTAGTGGTGTGTTATTACCTATTAAAGACCCTGATACTTCAAAGGAGTATGTCGATATAATTACATTAAATGATGAACCGATGAAGATTACATCTAATGGTAAAGAATGTTATATGACACACGATGGTAGTCTTATAAATTTAAGACAAAATAAAAATATATATACAAGAAAGAAAACATTCAAGAAAAAGAGACGGTAAAAAGAGACGGTAAAAAGTCGTTGATTGTAGAATTATAATATTTCTATATTATATATGGATAGATATACTTACTTGGTATATATGATATACATACTTATATTTATACTAATTATTATATTTTTTATTGCCGTGTTCAATGATAATGACTATAAATTAGGATTTTATAATTATATTGATTCCTATATAAATAATAAATGTTATCCAATTCGAAAAACCCCCGAACCAGTTATAAATGATTTATATGATATTATGTATACGTTTGACAAATTATGTATTGAAAATAAAGTCGAGTATTTCGCATGTGCTGGGACATTATTAGGGGCAGTTAGACATAATAAAATAATACCATGGGATGATGATTTGGATGTTATTCTTGATATAACGGAACGAGATAGATTAACAACACTTATATTTCCGGAACTAATAAAACGGGGTTTTAAAATAGAAAGAGGCAATATAACAAATAATTATAGAGTTCTAAAAAATAATACATCATATCCATTTATGGATGTCTTCTTTTATAAAGACTATGGTAAGTATATTATTCCATATAGTATGTATTATGGTTTAATATATCCGAAAGAAGTATATCTTAAAAAGAAGATGATATATCCTATAAAAAGATATAATCTAGGTAATATACAAATTCAAGGCCCTAATAATGCTACAAAATATCTTAAACAAATATATGGGAAGAAAGTTATGACAGAAGTGGCTGGAACATTTTTTGATCATAATACATTTAAGGTATATAAGTTGTGTAAAATAAAACTAAAAGATATCAATCCCGTAGATAAATAATTGTGGTATAAATCATATTTCATAATCTAAAATAAAATTGATTAAAATATATATTATATATTATAACATTATGGTTAATTATAAACTCTCTCGCAAATGTAAAAACGAAACCAAGAAAAAATCTAGGTTATCGACCAAACCAATAATTAAAAAAACAATCACGTTATATAAAATATGTAATAAATTAAACTGTCGTAAACAGAACAGTTCCACGAATCGTAAAATCAACAAACCTTATATATATGAAAGAGAATCAATACCACAAGTTGAAAGAAACTTGATATGTTATAATCAAAACTGGAACTGTAATTTGTGTGGTGAAATGTTTAAATGTTCTATAATTATAGACCATATTAGACCATTATTTTTAGGCGGGTGCAATAGTCTAAATAATTATCAAGGATTGTGTGATGTATGTAATAAAATCAAAACTGATGTTATCGACAAGAAATTGTATAAATCTTATATCACCGGTGAAATAGATGAATCTGAATTAACAACCACCTATATACTTGATAAACAGAAAAATTATTTTAATTCGAAAGAATATGGATTATATATTTAATTATCGTCTAACATCTAATGGTCTGTGAAATTTGTCATATTTTATCTTTATTGTTATAATATATATAATTAAGATTATAAAACATAATAGACAACTAACTTGTATATAGAACTGTTTAATTGATGCTATAACGATGAATATTATATATGATAATAGTTCAAGGAAAAGTGTTGCGTATGGAATATTTAATGTATATTCGTATTTGTGAAGTTCATATATAAAAGGAACATATGATATACATCTAATTAAAATCCCAAATATTAATATATAACTTAATATACGATCGTTCATATAATATATAGTATAAATTAAATTTAATTTAAATGGAATAAAATAGAATTAAATTTAATTTAAATGGAATAAAATGGAATAAATAGAATTAAATAAATGGTATATAATCTAAAGTAGTTCGTCGAGTCTCCAGTATTCATAACTTCCATCAGACATTGGTCTTTTAATAATAAATGGGATTTTTTTTAATTCTAACTCTTTCATTGCGATTTCACGGGGATCGGTTAAATCACCAACCGGAATGAATGCCAATAATCCACCCGCAATTTGTTGTGCGCGACATCCAATTATACGGGCCTTTTCATATTTAGTCAGTTTTGGTGTTGTTTGTCTTTCTTTATTTAAATCAGCTTCCACAATATCGGCTGACATAATATCATCAAAAATCTCTGGTGTTGTGTTCTGCATTATAGTATACTTATTTATTATATATTTAAATCAATTTTAAATTGAAAATAGGCGGAGTTACAAATAACTAACTCCATGTGGAGTTACAAATAACTAACTCCATGTGGAGTTACAAATAACTAACTCCATGTGGAGTTACAAATAACTAACTCCATGTGGAGTTACAATTAATACATATATATTTCATTTGTTGGTTTTGTTTAATTGTATACATCGCAATTTCATTCTTATCATTGTCTTTATGACTAATACATTCATTATTAATACATTTAATATTTTTAGTTCTAGGTAATGTACAATCAAATTTTAATTGTCTGTTATTATCATGTGTTGTGATTATTGAGTTTGTTTTATAAACCCGAGTATATAAGATATCATTCTTATTATCTGTGATATTACCACATTGTTTACAGATATTTTTCAGTGCATCATCTATCTCTGTAAGAGATAAAAGAGTATCACAGTTTTCACAGAAGTTAATATTCATTTGTTATATAGTATATTTATAATTTTATATTCAATTTTATTTTGTAACCACGTTAATTTGCCACTAAATGCGATATAATATCAGTATGGTCATATACCGGATATGTCTCTACTATATTATCACATATAATATCAAGTCCTATTATAATTGATAATATCAATTTATATATTATACGTTAGATGTTAATTGGACAACTTATATATGAGATAAAATTCATAAATTAAAAACTTAGTATACATTAATATATATATGCCTGGTGGGATTTTACAACTTGCAGCAACTGGCGCACAAGATGTTTTTTTAACTGGTAATCCACAAATAACATATTTTATAGCAGTTTATAAGAGATATACTAACTTTGCAATTGAATGTGTACAGCAATTATTCATTGGTAATGCCGATTTTGGTAAGAAAGTGTATTGTAAACTTGATAGAGTCGGTGATTTAATGAGTGAAACATATTTACATGTTCGACTTCCTAAATTATCAAGTATAAATAGTCCAGACACACCTATATATTGGATTAATTCAATTGGACATGCACTTATTAAATATATAGATGTTGAAATAGGACATACAATAATAGACAGACAATATGGAATATGGATGGAGATATGGTCCGAATTAACGATGGTAAAATCTAAAGAATCAGCATTTAATGAAATGATTGGTAAATATGATAAAATTAAAGGACAAATATCACAAACACATAGTGGAGAAATGGAATTATATATTCCATTATATTTCTGGTTTTGTAGAAATATTGGACTTGCATTACCTCTTATTGCACTACAACATCACAATGTAGTTATTAATATGGCAATTCGTGATATAGATGAATTATGGGTATGCGATGATGTAAACGTTGAACCGGATATAATAAAAATGATAGAATGTAGTTTATATGTTGATTATATATTCCTAGATGATGAAGAACGACGCCGATTTGCTAATAATGAACATGAATATCTTATTGAACAATTACAAATCAGTTCAACATCATTAGACGCTAGTATACATAAAGATAACGAATTAAGGCAAACGGCACAAGGTGATAAAACACTAATAGACATTAAATTTAATCATCCTGTTAAAGAATTCATTTGGATTATACAAAATTCATTAATCCTAGAAATGTCAGATGATGGTAAACATCTCGGCAATGATTGGTTTAACTTTGGTAATATAGTAGATAGAACTAAACAAGGGGATCCTATGTTTAGTGGTAAATTTATGATTGACGGTAAAGATAGAATGGCAACAAGAACAGGTAAATATTTCCGCCTTGTTCAACCATTTCAAAGACATACGAGTGTTCCAGAAGATACATATATATATGTATATTCGTTTGCATTAAACCCGGAAGAACATCAACCATCTGGAACATTTAATTTTAGTAGCATTGATAGTTGTTTATTTGAGGTGACATTAAACGCAGGAATAACAAGACCAGTCCTCCAAATGTTCGCAACAAACTATAATGTCCTGCGAATAATGGGTGGAATGGCTGGTGTTACTTTTAGTAATTAATAAACACTATATAGTATGGTTCTTCTCACCATCAATATGATTATTATGCTCACCTTATAATTTTAACAATACTAAACATTATATATTCTAGATACAATGTTGGTTTATTACACATATATATCTTACTAGTGCTTATTAAATCGATTAATTCAAATTTCACTTTATCCGGGTAATCATCGCCTAATAACTTATATAATATATATTTGATTATATCTGTATATGATGTTTCACATAACATATGTTTGTCTATATAATCCTTTATTCGTTGATAGAAGTGGTCTGTTAGTTTATCTTTCTTTAATGAAATAATTATTTTATCCAAATCCCCCCCGAATTCATCAACGTGCTTTTCATATTTAAACGTACTATCACTGGTTACTATATAAGATAAATTCAAATCATTCACAATATCTCGAATACTAATTTTGTAATTATATTTAGTATTCCGTTTTATAATATCATTTAATATATCATCTGTCGTTTCTATTTTTTCATGACAACAAACAGTTTTAAGTATAGACATTCCTTCGTCTCTTGTAATTCCTCTAACTCTCAAACAGAATAACCGGCTAATAATTGGTTCTATTATTTTATTTTTAAATTTACATACAAATATATATCGGGCGGTTTCATGATATAATTCCAATATTCGTCGCAATGCTAGTTGTATGGCTGTTGGAATATTATCCGCATTATATAATACAACAATTTTAGGTTGATTTGTTGATATATTAAGGGTTGAACTATAAAGTTTAATGAAATTAATCAATATGCGTTTATTCTTACTTGAATGTTGTCCCAAATCAATTTCTATATGGTAATTACTATTTCTGTATTTAACATCACCATTAAGTACACTGTTTGTTTTTATATTATGTACATCGTTGCCATATATTCCTGCTAAATATGACATAACGAATGTTTTCTTACCAGATCCTTCTATGCCATGAAATAACATATTATTTATATACCCGCATCTCGATAATTTAGAAATATTATTATTTAATTCTTTATTATAAGTTATGGTATGTAATGAACATGGTTTATATTTATGTATATACATATATGTATTAATTGTTTTAATATTAAGTTATTTGATTGTTTTAATATTAAGTTATTTGATTAAATAAAATATGTATTTTATGTATAGATATAATGACTATTAAATTAAAATATTTCAATAAATATTCAAAGCTAAATGAACCATGCTGTACTTCAACCAAAAAACATAAATGTATACCTCAGAATACATGTTTTATAATTAAATTTATAATGAATAGAAATAAAATAAAATTGAATAAACCAAAATCCTCTTAAAATCCTCTTAAAATCCTCTTAAAATCCTCTTAAAATCCTCTTAAAATCCTCTTAAAATCCTCTTAAAATCCTCTTAAAATCCTCTTAAAATCCTCTTAAAATCCTTTTACATATTATATAAAATAAACCCTTTATAAAAGTTTAATCGATTCGGATAATAATCGAATGTGGGCCAAATCCTTTGGTGATATTGAAATCAAGTCGCATATGAATAACAAAGTATCTTACCACTAAGAGTTATAAAAGCCCTTCTAATATTTGTATACATGTGGGTAATACGTCGTCAAGTGACTCGTTATGTTGTGTATTCAAAAATTTACTACGATCAATATCAGTCAAAGACTTACTGACGATATCGATTTGGGCGTATTTATGTCGGTTAGTTGCTGTGTTATTTTTTGTATGGTCACCCAATATTTGGAATATAATATATCCAATACTATACATATCAATACTTTTATAGATGCTAGATTTGTTACATTCAAAATTACGTGTGGTCTCTGCGACTCTATTCACTGTGGTTCTATCGTAATCGAAAAATCCATGTCTGTCTATTAAATCTATAGGACGATAGTCTTCCGATAATAGAACCTGATCGCCTATTTTACCATCTTCCATAAAAATAGACGAATCGAAATCACCGACATACCACGACATATCATCACTTACAAATATATTTTCTGGTTTTATATCACAATGTGCTATACCAACCTTGTGTAACTCATTTATTCCAGTTAATACATTGATAATTTGGCGTATTATATAGTCAAGTGATCTGTCGGTGAAAGGTGTGGAAGGATCATCAATTAGTGTCATTAAATCGAATTCATATTTCTTCATAGCAATTGATATTGCATAAACCGGGTCCGAATATTCAAATTTATGTGATATGATCCTACACATAGAAGGTATGTTATATGCACGTGCTATAATTAATGTTCTTAATTCATTTACTACATTCTTCATAAATGCATTACTTGTTTCTCTTTTTACTCTTTTTACTCTTTTTATAACAACCTTTCCCCCATATATATATATATTAGATTTATTTCCGAGGAGACCTTTTGATAGCATATTCATCTTATTATATGATTTATATATTGAATTTGAATTGTTTATATTATCATTAATACTGGGGGTGTTGAAATAATTAATACCCGCCTTGGTGGCATGACCGATTACTTTATCAAGCTCGATTTGTGTCTTATCCACTATGGTTTGTGTTGTCTCCCTTATATGCTGGTTTAATAAACGCGCATTAGGGTGATGTGCTGCTGGTGCTGTTGGTGCTGCTGTTTGTGCTGCTAAAAACAAACTAGGGCGTGATAATAGTGGTGTTGCTGGTGCGGAAACACTGTTCTTACCACCGCCTTTCATTTTAACACCAAATTGTCCTTTCTTAGTAACATACCCTGCTTTTACTAATCTATTATTCTGTTTAGCAAGTGTAGATGCTTTACGACTAACAATCTTACCCTGTTTATTGTATTTCAATTGTTTTTTAGTTAATCCACCAGTTGTTTTTATTGCGTTCCCATGCATAACCTGTGCCCTTGAACCAACTTTTTTAATATCAGTCATCTATATAATATATATAATATATAAATAAAAAATGGTTTATTTTAAATTTTAAACTATGAGTATCACTATTTACATAGTCGATTGACAAACCAAAATATATGAGTTTTGTGATTTCTCAAGAAATGCCGTAATGAAGTGTATTGCGGTAAAGTTCTATAATATTGAAAATGGAGAGGTCGAACTAACAACGATTCTACCATATACAATAGTCTTTGCTATTCTACTTACACCTGATAAAAGTTTATATGTTGATATTATCAAGGCGTGGGAAGATGTAATAATACACCGCTTCATATTGCATTATCTAAACAATATGCTAAATCTAAACAATATGCTAAATCTAAACGACACCCGTCAGTGATCGATATGCTATTGAAGAATGGTGTATATGTTAATAACAACTATTGATCACAATTTTTTATATATATATTCAATCAACTTCATTAAGTATTTATCGTCTTTCAATTTATCGATGTGTTCTTGATTTTTTATAAATTTGTCCGAGTTCTCTTTACTTTCATCATATTTATTTATTTTAAAATAACAATGACGTAAATTAGACGATATTATTGATTTAATATGTTCACAATCTACATCTTTGTGGAATCCATTAATCCAATAACAATACTCGTTGCTTACACATGTTATAGGGTATAATTCTTTATCAACGTTTAGATACATTAATTTAAATAAATCATAATCACCCCCAATACTTGCTCGTTCGAGTATTTTTTTTACAACGGTGTCGTCTAAGTCAAACTTCTCTTTCGTGAAGTTCCGTATAGGCATATTTTTTACATTCTTCGATTCTATTTTTTTATCAATCGCACTAATATAATTATTCATCTTTTCATCTAGGATATCAATCCTAGATTCTAAATTATCAATCTTGTCGTTCATACACAATACTAATTTATATATAGATTGTAGTAATTCTGTGTTATCAGTCATTATATAGTATATATATACATAATGTTTGTATATGTTTGTATATGTTTGTATATAAAACTATATAAAATATAAATACGTTGTTTGTATATGTTTGTATATAAAACTATATAAAATATAAATACGTTGTTAGTATATGACTAGTTTTTCAAGTAAGTATAATACAAAACCCAATAAGGCAGGTGATAACATGTCGTTCACTGAACGGTCAACATCCCAAAATAAATATAGGAATAATGGCAATCACCGATCGCGAGGTAATCAACAGTCCTATACATCACACAAAAATAAAGATAAAGAAAAACAAGTATTGTCTGATTCAGCATCATATAAAGAGATTGTTAATAATATTCCAACATTCACAACAGTTAGTTCTCATTATTTTAATAATAAACATGTTCATCTACCTAAAATATATAAACAAACTGTATTAACAAAACTAAACAATGTTAATCATTTACTAATTTTAAAAGAAATTAAATGGGGTGAATTTTAATGACGCGGATATTAATGAAACGACCATAGGTGTTTATCTGCTATTTTATTATCCGTACAGTTTTCAACACCGATAATAATTTGATCTGTTGTTGTTTTTAATGGAATTAAACATTTTTTATAGCCGGCGCTTCCTGAACTCCCCTTTTTATTAAAAAGGATTCGTCCATACGAATCCCATGTCCAAGAACTACAGTTACTGTGATTTTTAGTTAAGCCGACGGTTTCATACCATGACTTTTTATTACTTATACATGCACTATTTGATTTATATTTAGAATCAGAGCATTTACCAGGGGTGTCGTGTTTATATAAACACGATCCCATTTGATTATTTACACTATCCCATTTATTACGAATTGTCCCATCTTTGTCGTAGAACCATATATGCTTTGATTTTAAAAAACCCGGTTTCTGTATCATATTCGGTGGTATATAATTCCCCTGTCCTGCGTCTCTGGTTAATATCATATTAGACATTACTCCATTTGATAATGCTCCACTTGAAATATATTTACCATTCTTAGCAATCGCCGGTTGACTAATATAATTTTTTCTTTGAATAACTAATTGTTTTGGTTTACTTAACTTCATTGTGTTAACTTGTGCTTCTAATTTCGTTAATCTATCTGCGTCAGATATTAAGTGTTCTACGGTTGATTTACATATACGATATACATTGATATATATACATATAGATAGTATTAATAAACATATTGATATATATATTTTTCTATATTTCATTTACTATATAATAATATAATATTTTAACTAGTATTATTGTTGTTGATATGTAAATTATATTTTATTAATTCGAGACAAGATGTTAATAAATTATCGGTTATAATATCTAGTTTATTTGATTTGATTGTTTTATTATTTAATTTTTGTTTAATTAGTTTCAGTATTTGTTTAGTTTCATCTATATTAGGTGTTTCATCTATAATATTTATCATTTCATCTTTACTGGATTTAATTATAAATGATTTACCTGATGCTTTTTTCTGCCTATTACACAACAGATTAAATGTTAATTCGTCTATATTAATGTCATTTGATTGCATATATATGTTTATTTATTAAAATTAAACTACATTTAAAACTTATATGTATCAGTTCTATTATATCAATATGAATAATTCACCAATTCGTAATAATCATATGATACATTTGATAAATAAGATTCGTCGCTCAAATACAAATTGTATATTTAAACGATTCGAGGCATTTGATAATACCAAAATAAATCAACATATCATAGATATACTTAAAAAGAATAAATATTTATCAGATGATATCCCAATTTATAGTATTATGAAACATAAAGTTAAGTTAAGCATATATATGACACATCTTTTATTATGGTCTACTATATTAACTGAATATAAGAATATTTCACTTAATACTAGAATACATATACCACACTATATTGTATTAGAGGATGATATTAATATAGACCAAAATATTGAACTTAAATTAAAGTCATTGCAAAAATATATTCCCTCCGATTATGATATTTTATTTTTAGGGTACGGCGGTAGATTACTAGGAAAACAAATAAATGAATATATAACTCAACCATCGCCTGGACAACATCAAGATACAAACCACGGACTGTTTGCGTATATAATAAATCCTAATTCGATTGATAAATTAACAAATATATTATTACCGATTGATAGTTTATATATTAAGGGAAATTGGCAGTCAACAGGTAGTACTATACCACATATGGATTGGAAAATAAGATA
>Ga0209630_10000254_pt1 | contig 62793 bp, 45 predicted proteins | sample COG_01_FD_184745 | JGI IMG/M metagenome (GOLD analysis project Ga0209630, IMG submission 184745) | Pelagic Microbial community sample from North Sea - COGITO 998_met_01 (SPAdes) (version 2) | ecosystem: Environmental > Aquatic > Marine > Neritic zone/Coastal water | place: Helgoland, sampling...
CGGCTCGTCGGCCACTCCCTTTGAGCCAGATCCCCTCCATCATGAGATCTTCTTTCAAAGTGCGCGATGCTTTCAACCATGAGTGGGCGAGGACGCCTTCCTGCGGCGCAAAAACCCTATACGCTAACCCCCAAACCCCCCAACAGTGGTTTGCATGACCCTAAAGACCGAGCGCGCCGCTCGCACGTAGCGCGCGGGCACGCGCTCTTGCCGCGCGCTGACACTTGCTGCGCGCTGGTCTTTCAAAACATAGACCGTCAAATCCCTGAGTTAAATCCCCCATATAATGTTTCGTTACCAGAATTAGATTATTTTAGATTGATAATTCCATTTATTATATTTTATTATTATATTTTATTATTACTCCTCATTCTTATATAATATTATAAGAATGAAAAATAATAATATTATTTTTGTTATGATCTTATTGAGATCACAACTAATAAGATCACAAGGTAAATTTATATTTTCGTTACTATGATTATCTGTTGTCAATGAAACGCTTGTTCGCGTCATGATTGACGACATGGAATCGTTAGACGATCTGGTTGACTCGAGTGTCAACGGAAATGCAAGATCACTGTTATTAGCCCTTAACAAAGATGTGCTAGGACAGATCGCTATGTTTTTGAAACCCGCCGATGTGTATTCTTTATCACTGACATGTAAGCATTTTAAAGAAAACGGCAAACTCATGATGAGAACGATGATAAAAGCTCAGCTTGATTGTGTTATGGAAGATCGAACGAAGCGGCTTGATCAGACGGGTACCCTCAAGTCGTTTACGTTTGAAAATATGTTTCCAAGAGACGCCCAAGCCAGAGCAGCTGACTACGATGTCGAAGGACGTTCACAGGTAAGATATGAGGTGACGTTTGATGTGACGCGACGTTCCTATAAAATTTAATCGAAAGTCATTAAATTAATTTTTTTTCAGATTCTTCTTTCAGGATCTGTGGCTGTTCAAGTAGCAGTATTTCCTGACGAGCCATCGATTTGACGCAACGGCGATATAGTTCGCAACGTGTACGGGAGCACCGCATGCGCGAGCTCGATTAGAGAACAACTGTAATCTCTATTGCACAGGAATATCCGAGATCTTCATATGTGATTTATATGTTGACGATACATCAGAAACGTGAAGCTGCGAACCAAAAAACTAGTATATATATATGGTATTCTATCTGATGCTCATCAGCAGGGTGAGACATTTTTAACGTAATAACTCAACTTGATTATTGTTAAGGATAAGTCGCTTATTACGTGAACATATATAAGCGGAATCTTTATACTGTTTGCCCCATGGGGTGATTGTGTGGATCGTAATGATAAAGTCTTTACGTTCTTATATAAAATCGTTATGCATAAAAAAATGTCTCACCCTTATGAAATTCAGAATACATACATATATATTATTATTACATATGTATGGGCAAACGGTGAGGCCAACAGTGGTACCTTCGAAACCACTTATGGTATTGTGAAGCTAGCTAGGTGCAATTAACGCATCGGTATATGTTGCTGATGGCTGATGCGGTGCTGCCAACGGCTGCACCCGCGAGTTCCGTGCCGTGCGCGCTGAAAAACTAGAGAGAAGATCTGGAAGAATCGGTGCGTTTTTCCTTGAGATCAATCTCGCGAATTGCTCTTCAAACAATGTCTGAGTGATGACCCCTGGGACAACACAAACCTTGCCTACCTGTCATCCAAATGGGGAGGTAGATTTCGCCGGAGACAAGTCAGAGGTAGGAAAAATGTTATTTGTTCAAAAGCTTGTAATCCCAGTGCGTCGCATAGGGCCAGAAGGGACCAAGAAAAATTGAACCGCCCCTGGAAACCATTGGAAACCTGAGTCTGAGTGGCATCAAAACACAGTTTGAAAAGGTTGCCGTCACCTCGCACAACATCGCGCACATCTTTGCCAAGCAAAATAACATTTTCCCGGCGGGGATCGAAGATCTCCTTGACTTTCACCGCAGTGTAGGTGAACTTTTAATCACACAAGTATATCCGTGACCCGATGTCCTGAGCACACCAGTCTAAGCCATGAAGCAGTCCCTCTCCCGTCACTGCACTGCATCCCTCAATGTGCCAGTGCCTGCTCTCCATTTTCTCAAGATCCAAAATATTAGTTATCAACTCTGTTGACAATGCACCGGGAATATCCTGCTTGTTAGCCAAGATCAATAGCGTCGCGCCGACAAGTTTCTCTTCGGCCAACAGCGCGTGGAGTTCTTCTTTGCAGTCCTCGAGCCGTCGGTGATCTGCGCTGTCAACTACCCATACCAGTCCATCTGTCGTTTCAAAGTAGTTGCGCCAGTAGCTTCGCAACGTCTTTTGTCCACCAACATCCCATATGTTCAGAGCGTAGCCCTTATACCTCATGGATTTTATATTGAAACCCAATGTTGGAGAGACGGAGCCAATGTCCTCACCGTTGACCCGCTTCACGATCGTTGTCTTACCGGCATTATCCAGTCCAACCATTAGGATGCGCAACTCTCTTTCGTGTGCCTTGACTTTTTTTATCACGGAAAGCAAACCCATCGACGGAATTGCCGAGCCACCCGGTCGACAACGTTCTCCGGTTGCAGTTGATATCCCGGTCACAACCGGTACACTGAATAGAAACATATCAACATCTTCAGAGAATTATTCTGATTTTCATAATAAGATCTTAAGATCAATTAAGATTAACTGTTACGAAGGTATTCTGAATTTCATAAGGGTGAGACACTTTTTTATGTATAACGACTTTAATATATGATAACGTAAAGGCTTTATCATTACGATCCACAAAATCACTCCAGTGGGCAAACAGTATAAAGATTCCGCTTATGTTCACGTAAGCGACTTATCCTTAACTATAATCAAGTTAAGTTATTACGTTAAAAGTGTCTCACCCTTATGAAATTCAGAATACCTTCGTAATATATAAGTTAATAATGACAAATAAAGCAAGCAACATGAAAATATGTGTCTCATGTTATTTATTAGACCTTCTCCCTAGCTATCTATCTATTATATCTATTTTAACATATTTTAGATCTTACATGATATTTATACATGCATGCGCATATGATATTACCGAACGAAACGTATTATTTATTACCTTCGAAGGTAATTTAAGTGTTATTATATTTAAATCGTCTTGCAGCTTTATTTACGAGTCACCGCGCTTAATATATATACCAATTGGACCAATCACGTGACTGTATTTCCGAACTCTATATTTCGACGCGGTGACCAATACCTTCGTATAAATCAATAATGGTGACCAATATCAATTGTTCTCATGCGCATGTATGCATGGGCAATAATAATGGTAAGGCCTTATTATTAACCACCTTCGTACCTTATTTATTTATATTACTTCGCAATTCATTATTCGAAGGTATACCTTCGTAATAATATCCCCAGCCATACATTAAAGATCTTACAACCTGAGATTTCTGATTTAACAAGTAGCTAGGGAAACATTCAACCAGAAGGTCTTTTGCATCTGTGTGAGCAGCCTTTCACTTTACCTACATCAAATTTTCCTAAAAGCACGTTGAAGCCATTTCTTTGCCGACGCTCGGGCTATATTAGATGCAGATGGCCATCATTTCCTTCTACCGATGCAGCTGGCTACGCGCGGATATGAAATGCCCCCGATATTCACGGCGCCCTCCCAGCGTTCGCGCACCCTTCGCCATGGCAAGGGCCGGGCAGAAGCCCGAAGACGACAACAAGCCTCGCAGTTTTCCAAGGTGGGTCGACGATGTATATCATATAAGATCTGAAGAACACACTTCTCTCGTTGTTTTCTGCGCGATGGTTTCTTAAAGCACCCGTTTGGCACACTGTTAGTCAGATCACTTCAAGGAAATCTGCGCCGGCTTCAAACACTCCAAAGTTTTAGGTCTTCCCTTGCTAGGTCTATCATGACGCCCTTCCCTCCCCTCAACCCTCCTCCGCTTTCTTCAGCAGTGGCGGTTCAGCTGGCGGTTTACGAGGGCCTGGTGCCGCGCCCCTTCGAATGGAGACAACAGACCAGCGCAAGTTCGGTTATGGCGGGGATGGCTTGCCCCCGGACGACGGTGATGACGACGGTGGTTGGGAGCCAGGTGGAGATGGCAGTGCACCAAGCCCATATGGGCTGTTCATTCTCCTGGGTGCAGGGGCATGGGCTTTGTGGGAATATAGAAAACCTGGTGGCGCGCTGAACCCGCAAACAAAAATGGACCTCGCGCAGAAGCGATATGAGGCGCAGTTAGCAGCTCGGAAGAAAAGGATCCAGCAGCAGCAGCAGCAGGGAGGGGGGACAGGAACTATCAACATCAAGCCATGAAACGGCTATTTTATTCATGGCAGTGGACACACCTCGCAAAATCCACGCGCTTTATGCCTCATACATCGACACTGAACACTACTGACCAGCAAGTCATCGCTAACATATCTGTTTGAGTTTTTATTGTACTCTGCTGCATGTTTGCGACGTTGAAGCTTTCCACTTCGATAGCAAACGGACCGAATATTGATGAGATCTCTCGGAAACATTCTATCAAGGGAGGCTGACGATGAAAGCATCAACAGTTTGAATCAATTTAGCAATAACCATTAAAAAAAAATTGGATTATTCGGAATACCCCCAACGCCCGGAACAAAAATCTGGCACACAACGGTAGTTTCTTTCTTGACCAGTTGTACGCTCAAGGTCCTTGTAAACGTTATGGACGACTTCTGCCGATACGCGCCAATCAGCATACGCAAAGTTTACCGCAGCTTTCCATCCGACGCCGAGATTGACACCCCAGTGTACAGATCCATAATCGGTAACAACATACTCAGAAGGTCCTTGCAAGTGGTGATATACATTAATTTGCTCACCATGAAAACCCCGCCATTCCATGATTGAAATTGGATCGAGCCAAAGTTTTCGTTTTTCCAAACAGTCCAATGTGTAAGTGTCGCCCATGAGATGTTGAAGATATATGTGCAAGTTCCCTATATCCTTGCGAGGAATAGAGTACCAAACAACCCATGTATGAGATCCAGAAGGTGCAATGATTGCATTGGCAGAGCCAAACGCGTAGTCCTCAATGTGGCAACAAAAAACAGAGCCCATACTCATATAATAAACCCACGGAGAAATGATCCCAGCACCCCAAAGATTCTGCTTCTTTGCTGTCATTGCACTGCCCTTCAGTGAACCTTGTTTTTTATTAACATCCACGCTCTTCAAGTTTCCTTCCCGGCTTTTCGCAGCGGTAATCATTGAGTTTCCACATTTTCCTCTATCGGTCGAGCATTTGCGTTGCTTAGTGATACCATGCACATGCTGAACATTGGTCGCACATGATACTGTGTTTGCTTTCTCCCGAGGTGAGCAGCGCTTCTCACACGCATCCAGCATAGAATGCAAAATGGATCCGCTGCCAATTGCAATGGAATGTGGACTCCAAAAATGTGTAGCCAGCTGCGGACTAGGACTGAGAGTACTAGACAAATTCATCATGTTCAAACCGTCGAGTGCGAGGGAAGTCAGGTATGGGAGGCGCATGCGTAAGCGTGATCGAAATATTTGCAAGTATAGCGTTTCGCGATCTTTTGGTCCAAGTGTTCGATATGGAGAACATAAAGACTTGAACGTCGTGCAGACATCTCTCAGGAACTCTTCAAAGCAAAGTTTACCTACATTGCGTTTATCATCCATCATGTCGTAAACAGGAAGGATTCCACTCGGGATGGTTTGTTGCAATAGAGAATAGCTTCCTTGCACAGTGGAAAGTTTTGTAGCTCCGTGGTGTATTGTTCTCAGGTCTAGAAGTGTGGAGCGTTTCGTAGCCTTATTCCACGTGTCATCGCACTTGATATTCATGGCACCTTGTCTCTGAAGAATGAAGAGACATTCACGATGGAGCTCGCTGCTTTGTAACACATCGGAAGGTCTCAAAGAGCTGATGCAGACAGAAATGCCTTCAGGAACATTGTCAGCAGCAGCTTTCACAGTCTCTCTAAGCCAGCCGACGCAACGACGGCCAAATGAAGAACAAAAGATCAATCCCGTTTCGGAGTGGAGCCGAGGACGGTACTGTTTTATCGCGTCAAAGTCAGTGACAAACCAGTTTGGCAACTCCACAACATCCAAAGGAGACGATAAGTCCAGATGACTACTTGCGTACTCACTCAAATCACTACTTTGCAAAGGACCACGCGTGAATGCGGGTTTCGGCAGATTAATTGTGTTCCCGACAACATGTTCAATGCATGCTGTGTCAGCCCACATTAGAAGCCAGCTTGGAGGCATACGTATCGCACCGCTCTCTTTCGATTTTTGGCAATCTCTCGGTCCGACTTCACGAAATAAAGAGACCGCTTTATCTTCTAAGGATTCGACCGGACCCCGTGAAGCGAAACTAAACGTACTTTTTCGCCCTGTCTCAAGAAGTTGTTTGCCGATGATGACATGTTGGTGAATCCCGCGGGAGCATTGACATGCACTCGGCACGAAATATTCATCGCACTGCAAAAAGAAAGATACGAACGTTTCCGCGCCCGCAACCGTTGTTCCCATGATCCTCTCAAGCTTCGTGCCCTGTCTAGAGCTCATGTCGTTGGCACACGTTGGTAACCAATAGGGCACATGATTGATAGTGCGGAGACGGGTGTAGGAGACTAAGACTGTGAGTGCTCGTAACTTCTGTTGAGTGCAAGATGCAAACGAACGAAGAACTAGTAATTGTAACTTAACAATTATGTAATACGTATTATTATGAGCTGATCCGTTGTAGGAGCCTGTGATTGAGAAACGATAGAATTGGAGTTCGCGGGAGGCTTGTTTGGGACTAGTCTGGACGGGCTCGAGATTGTAATTAGGGTTAAGGTTTTCTAACCAGAGTATTGATCGATGGAGCTTCGGTGAAAGAAGGGCTACTTTGTCACGGTTTGAAGCCAAATTTTCATCGATACATCGGTCAACTTCGACGTCCACTACCGTGTCTTCAGAAGACGGCTTGACGTCGTTTCTTCGTTCACAGGTGTCGTGCGTGTGTGTTCGACGACTAAGTGCACGCCAAGCGCAACGGTTAGACCGTCCCGCTGAACAGCTGTCGTCCAAAGAACGGAAAGGTGTCGCACATAGTTGTTAGTCAGAGATAAAGTATCACTCACCGGCCGTACAGTGATTTTGTCTGTGACCTTTGAAAATTATCGAGCTCTCGATTAATCAGACGACAAATAAACGAGGCAAGATTGAAAAAAAACTGGTCGGAATGTGGGACTAAATGTGATTTCGTCAGTGAATTTTGTGCCTTTCATTTTGTGAAAATATTAAAATTAGTCCTGCCTTCTTTCGTTCATTTATGAAGGTTTTTTTTTTAGTGTTACCCCTATGAAGGTTTTTTTTAGTGTGACCCCAGGTCAACGCCAATAAGTCCTGTTCCCAAACAGCTATACACAAGAGCGCGTCGCGATGGCTCAAATGTTTGAAGATCTTACTTTGCTTCTGGCACCGACAAGTTTGACCGCTGCAAAGGAGGGTTTATGTCACGGGAAGCCCTTCATCGTCATGAAAAACGACTTGAGGACTCGCCTTGTTTCCGACTCTTCCGTGTCCGGTACTATGTGACATTGCGCCGTTTTCAACCGGTCGTCGGATGAATATTGTTTTCCGCAGGTCAGTCAGATGCCCGTGGTATGCACGTATGGCATGACCAAGTTGAAGCGCACCTATTCGGAGGCACGTGCAAACTGAGTCGAGATTTTGAAGTATGGAAAACTCAGGATGGTGTAAACTTTCTCAAGAGCGGAGATGTCACGCATGTCATTGACCTTGCAGCGCATGACATGCTCAGAAAAGGAAAGCATAGGTAAGAGCATCGCTTCTGGCCTCAGATATTGGTTTTTGGGCTGAAATTTCTTTTGAAGGGATCGGTTTTGTGATGATGAGGTAAAAAAATCAGGTTTGGCAAGTCGCTCTCAAAAACTTGAAGTTGCCGCTGAGGTAAACCGAGCACTGCCAACTTCAAGGCTTCATCTCACTTGGCCGCTATACCAATGCAGGATTCGGTCGTCAATACCCTGTTGCACGGCATGGCAAAATGCAATACCACCGTCGCCTTTATTGAAAGTTTCCTTTGACAAGTTTTGAGCGTGCTGCAAACTATTGACTCACTTTTGAGCACGAATCTGTTTTAAATATGTAGAAGAACGCGACAAGGTGCATAAATGACGTCAATGCGCCGGAGAACGTGTGCGTGCGCAATATTTCAAAACGCGACAATTTGTACTCACTGCCTTTGAAGGGGTTCGGCCGTCGAACAAAACGCAGTTTCCTCCGCGATCAGTTCCTCGCTAACTTCATGAACGCAATCTACAAAAAAAGCTACCTTCGACGGGTCTTCCGAACCCGTGAGCCCCGAGCCGAGATTCGCGATGTACTTCTGTGGTCCAAACGAAATGAGCATCTTTCTTACTGCCTTCTCAATTGTTGCTTCGTCCGACCCAGTTGTTGCATGTAGCAAAGCCGGATCAAAGTTCCCTTGAAGTTGTTTAGGATCGAAACTCGCAGCGCCTTCGGAAAGCTCGCGTCGAGCAACATCACCCGGTTTCACGGTGTCTACAGTCATGACGTCGTAACCGGCAGCCTGGAGCAAAGGAAGTGCATAGGGAGCATCTCGAGCAAACACTAACAGTGGAGTTTCTGGATGTCTTGCTTTCAGTTCTGTTGCGATTTTCTGTAAGCTGGGCAGGGCAAAAGTAACGAACGATTCCTCGTCGATGTGCTCGCACATGGCTTCAAACACTTGGACCATGTGCACACCAGCTTTGATTTGGGCATCAAGATAATCAATAACGACAGTTGTGAGTCTCTCCAGGAGGCACCGAGATTCCTCTGGATGTTCTCTCAACCACTGCATTCCAATGCCCGTGTTTTTCTTCGAGCTGCCACCGACCATGTAATACATGAGTGTCCAAGGAGCAGCAGAAAAACCAATCAGAGGCACATCAAGTGATTCAGCTTCAATTTGTCGATTTATCTCTTTGATGGCTTGAATAACGTGACCAAGACTATCTTCAACGTTTACCGTACTAGGCAGTCGAGCGAGGTCATCAGGGGATCTCAACGGATTCGGAACTACGATGCCAACACCTCCGGGCATCTCGACGCTAATGTTCATAGCTTCAACGACAACTAGGATGTCGGAAAAAAGGATCCCGGCATCAATGTTGTATCGCCGAATTGGTTGAAGAGTCACCTCTGCCACATCCTTCGGATCCTTCAGGAGTTCAAGAAAATTTTTGTCGCTCACTTTCTTGTATTCCATGTATTCTGGCAAGTGCCGCCCGGCTTGTCGAAACAACCATACAGGTGTTCGTTCAACTTTTTGGCCCTTGGCTGCGCGGATCATAATGTCATTCGATGGTGCGGAGTTGGAAGAGGCGAAAACAACGCATCTTGCTGCAGGCAAGCTGCCGCTGTGGACAGGGTCAAGGACGTGGGGCTCAAATATATCAAGGAATAGCAGATATATCTTGCTCACCGGATCGGATTTGCACCTGGAAAACGGCGACGACTTTTGCGAGCAAGCTGAGTAGGCTTAAACGTGAAGCAACTCGGTTGCATTTTTGTGGGGACGTTCATCATATTTACCGTCAAAACGGAGGTTTTTTTCTTCGTAACCCAGCTGAAAAAGAGGTCGTGCGTCGTCGACTTGCTTTGGCCGTCGAGGATTGTTCGAAGTTGTTGTCGTTGTTGCTGATGTTCAACCAACTGTTGTGGATAAGAGAAATACGTCCTCGTTCGAAACGGAACAAAATCCATACGATAGAATTCTGAATTTCACAAAAGGATACAAGTAGGACAATTTTTAATAATTTACGAAGGTGATTATTATGAATATATGATTATTTATTAATAATAATAATAATAAGTAATAAGATAGAGTTATTATATGTTATTATATGTTATTATTATATTAAAAAACCTTCGTAATAGATAATAATAATAACTTTACAGGATCGAACAAGGACTGTGTGTGATTCGCTCCATGTGGGTCGGCATAGCCTCAGAGGGATAGATGGTTAATTGTGGTATGCGTTGAACTAATTACACTCGTAATGACGTGAAGTAAACTAGACTATTAGTTAAGGCTTCTACAGTGTTTAACAACCGTGTTTTCCATGGACCGAGTATGAAAAAGGTACTCTTGGATTCGGTGATAGTGGGAAAGCTAAACCATGATTTACGAACTAAAAAAAATTTAAAACTCTTGGAATGGGTGAATGTATGAAGGGCTTAACCAAGATCTTCGAATTAAAAAAATAAAAATGTCATCAATGTTTGGAACGAATAGACCGTGATGTTTGATAAACGATACCAGGTGCACCGGACATTTTTTACAGTCAAAAATGTCAACAATGTATGGAACGAATAGACCGTGATGTTTGATAAACGATACCAGGTGAGTGTGACATTTTTTGGGTGTGACATTTTTTACAGTCAAACATTTTCCGAATAGTGTAGATGCGGCCGAATATTCTGAATTTCATCAGGGTGTGACACTTTTAACGTAACTTAACTTGATTATGATATAGTTAATAAGGATAAGTCGCTTACGTGAACATAAGCGGAATCTTTACACTGTTTGCCCGCAGGAGTAGTGATCGTAATAGGTAGTCTATTTAATTTCTTACACGAATGAAAGGTATGAATATATATATATATATATATGTAGTTATATCGCTATCATAGTTATCGATAAAAATTTCGTAAAATAATACCTTCGTACCTTCGAAGGTACCTTCGAAGGTACCTTCGTAACACTTTATATTACCTTCGTTCGTAGGTCTTCGAACGTCGAACGAAGCAGCGGGGGAAAATTATTCGAAGACCTTGTTTAATACATACGAATGCAGGTAACTTGCTTGATTGTATCCTTGTAATCAAGTGGTTGCAGCAAGAAAAGATCTAGCCGCCCGGCGAGCTGTCTCACTGAAACAGGAAGATTGAATATAATCTGGCGGCAGAGCTGGCGCACACGCTTCTCATCAATTTGATCCCAAGTTGAAGTGATTGACCTCGCTCCCACGAACATATATTAGAGTCCTTGCCCGACTTGGGTCCAACCTGACTCCAGTGGCCACTGTTGACCTTCAAAAGCGCTGTGGCATGAAGGTGGTGACCTTATTTACCGGCATTGGCGGTATGGACTTAGGGTAAGTTATTCCCGTTACATCAGCGGCTTCGATTGTCGTGATATGGTGCGGCACTGCGCTTTCCCACTTCGTCATGTTAAGTTTCCCGCGACCCTCCGAATCTTCTCAACCGTGCATGATCTTGTGGTCTCGTCTACTTGTTGTTTGCAGGTTCTCTCAAGCTGGTCACGAGGTGCTCATGCAGGTTGAGAGTGATGACCGTTGCGTGTCCGTGCTGAAAACACATTTCCCTGGCGCGCGTCTTCATCGTGAAGTCAGCAGCCTCCAAGAGCTTCCTGGCGAAACAGAAATCCTTGCCGCAGCTGTTAATTGGCCGGAGCACGATGGGGAGAGGATTGAGAAGCCTGCACAAGAGCATTTCTGGCTTCCAGCTTCCCGAGCGTCAGCCATGGCTGAACACGAACACATATTTCGCCTCCTTGCATCCCGTTCAGTCCCTTGGGTTGTGCTAGAAATTCCAGTTGCACTGCTTGAATGGACCACTTCAGCTATTCCAGGTGAGAAATATATATTGCTTTTTGCTTTTGCCCTCTCAAACTGTGTACCATTTCGAAAGTTTGAATTCGCAATTGCAAATCTTTCACATGTACCCTGCACAGCACGCCCCCCTCATTTAGCGAAACTGGTCAAGGATCTTGAATTGCTCGGATACAGGTGGGCATACCGTGTTGTTAATCTCCTCGGTGAGTTCGATCCCCACTGGACAATAACTGGTGAATTTAATTTCAAGTCAGAAGCGAAATATACCGATGTTTGGAAATGTTTAAGTCGCTGAATCACAATACCTAAATGTTTGTTCCTGGCCCGATCTGCAGGATTTGGCCTGCCTCAGCGCCGCCAACGGATATTGCTTGTCGCTAGTACACATGGAGATCCACGTGATGTTATCTTTTCGCAGTCCAACCAGTGTCGTGGTGATTGTGCCAGGCGAGGGTCCCAGGAGTGCTACAAGTGTTTCACCACTGATCCGCATTATGATGAGCCAGTGCGGATGACAGCATGCGTCGATCTTTTGCAGAAGCGCCGCCCACCCACTCTGCATGAAACAGAAAACCTCACCCCGCGAAACGCCTGCCGTGTCTGCATTGTCCGTGAAGATTTAAAGTCTGCGAGCATGTTATCGGTTGCTGATGCCGAGCGCCTAATGGGCTTTCCAGCAGGTTGGACAAGCGCACCAAAATGTTTGGTTGGAATGGGATCTGCGAAGGACCATACGGAGTTCACGGAAGTTGATCATCTCAAGGATGTTTCATTCATGGTGAAAAAGCCAAGGCAGAATATAGTCAGGCAGTGCAAGGATCTACTTTCACTTCATTCCGAAATTGATGTCCCGGGTACCTACGAAGCCATGGGAAAATACCGCGACGGGTCTCGTGATGACTGTGAACGACATTTTACATCCACGAGGTCCAGCTTGCCCACAATAGTGAAGACAGACATTTGCTCCAGTGCTAAATCTATCGAACGTCAAGTTTCTGGGGAGGGCGTCGGCGAAGAAAGTGTCATGATTACTGCAGAGGAGGCTTCTAGAATCGTTTGCATGTTTCTAGTTGTCACTGCAAGTGCCGTGCCCATGGCGAGATGGATCGGAGAACAGCTGAATGATCCTTACAGTAAAAAATTTCACCAAACTCAATTTGGTATTCCGTTTCACAAAGAAATAATTGGCGGACTGGATGCCCCTGAAGGACGAGTCTGGCCTCGGGCTGCATGGAATGTTCTTCCCCGCGTCGGGGCGGGGTCACAAACTGAGCAAACGGTCTGGAGCGGCCGCCATGCGTTGCGTGATAGTTCCGATATGCCAGTTTGCGTGCCATACACCCCTCTTGGTGATTTTTTGCCGCACAGTGGAGTCGCGCCATCGAATGAGGCTGCAACTGCTTATATCTCCGGCCTTCAGATATCTCATTTCGATATTCCCGATTTTGTCATCAACATCCTTGACCCCTCCGGCTTTGCCACTGCAGCGAACGCAGCACAAAGGGGTGGTGAGAAACCCCATTGCACCGATTTGATTAGACTCGAAAACCTCGCTGATCTTGCATCAGCAGAGCCTTCAATCATATCAGGCCAGGGTATCAACAAGGACAAGCTTCCAAAAATGGATGAAAATGCTGGATCGTTAAATGATGTCATGTCAGGTTTTGGCTCTGTAGATGGCACAATGTTGCGCGTATCTGATCGAGTGTCACCAGCAGAGATTGTGAATATCACCGTTGTTGACAAAAGTGACAAAGGTGAAGTAGCAATTGAGTGTGATCTCTCCGGAGCCGAGGATGAAAGCAACCGAGGTGATCCATTTCTGGCCGGGAAGCCTGTGTGGGCACCCTGGAAGCTTGGCAAAGGTGCAGATCATGTACTCTGGCCAGGCATTTCTCTTCACCGTGAGCAAAACAAGGAAATCATCCCTGACGCAGCTTTGAAGATGAAGGTGAAGGGCTCGTCGGCAGATTCGCATCAGCTGGTGATTTTCTTTGGCGATCGCACGTATCAATGGTTGCCGACATCAAGCTTATTCGATTTTAGGGATGGACGGTTTGAAGACCGCATGCGCCAAAATGTGAAGAGATACGCGGCCACATTCCAGCGAGCTTGTGAGGAGGCGAGGGTTTGGTGTCGCACTTGGCAGAAGGTTAAATTTCAAAACCGTATCGAGAAGCGTTTACACGGCGAACAGTGCGACCTGATCGATGCAGAGGGTACAGGTACCAAACCTCAGAGAGAGAACATAATTACTCGATGCGCCGGTCAGAACAATTCATCCGAGAGACACACTTTAGATGCATGCACTTTCGAAATGCTGCCTGGCCAGAATACGGCAGCTCTTCATCGCATATCCGACAGCGCGCGGCTGCCTCGAAACGCAAGCTTTAGATCCGTTGCCCTTACAAGCTCGCTTGGATCATCCGCTGAGCCTGAGCCATGTGGCATTTGCCGCATTTGTCAATCTCGTACCACAGCCGCAACTTGCGCAGCACTGAGCCATGTCAAACAAAATATACAGCGCCACCTCAAGTGCCCGCATATACACGCAGTGCAAATGGCGCGCACGGGTCACACGGGGGCTTTACTTGCTCTTCGCCGGGAGAACGCGCTGGGAATCAGGGTTATGCTCTTGATGGATACAAATGGCATGTTTTCCTGTGGAAAGATCAGCTCGTTTGACAGCACACGGTTCTCACACAACATTAAATTTGATGATGGGGTCGTAGTAACTAGGCTCATGTTGTGGGATGAATGTGTCCGGATTCTGGAGAACCAATCAAACCCGTGCTCGCACGTGCCTCTACGGGTCTCATTGCAAGCTGCAGACCATTTCAACTTTGGGCTGACATGCAGGGAAGCGTCTGAAAAAACAAATGTCTCAGGAGATCAGGAGATGATGCAAGAACAAAATGACGACGAGTTCACAACAATTCGGAAACGCAAATCACCTGACACATCGCTAGATGAGTTAGGCTCAGCTACTATACGATGCGAGTCATGTGCTCGGGCACACAAGGGGATAGCATACTGCATCGCCCATGGACACAACTGCAAGAGTGTCGGTAAGTCGAAGTCTGCAGCACCCAATACAAACATGCATAACGCAATGTTCGATTCCAAGGCCGAGGCTATGCCCCGTGCGGCGGCTCGCCGTGGTGGCAATGGTAAGTTTGTGGTTTCCGAGTCGGTTGGGGCAGCACTCGCAACTGCTGGTGTGGAAATTCCTGAGCGCTGTGCCCTTTGCATTCGCCGTAAGAAAGGTTTGGCACACTGCTTGAAAAAAGGTCATATAGCAGGGACAGAGACTGCAGCAGCTATAATCGTTCCTGGCAGCCTTGCTCGTCGGTCTAACAACTGTGCATCCACCGCACGAAAACAACACAACGATAAATTTGGCGCGACACCTACTGAGTCCCAGCAGACAACCACGCCTGCATCAAATCTGCTCGGAAGGAACGCTCGTCCAAAACATCAAGACTCAACTGGGACTACCCAAAACGATGCTGCGACAACACAAGCGGTTGCAGCAGCGGCATTGGCGGCAGCATTTGCAAGAGCAGCTGCCAAAACGACTGCGCGTTTTGATGTTGGCAAACTCTCCCTGGGCTGAACACCTATATATCGTCATGTACGCCTAATATTTCCGGATGCACACATCATCATTATTATTATCGTTTTCAATTTTACGGGTTAAATCGTTCTTGAAATAAATAAATAAAGTATTTTAATATATTAGCAGTAAGACCATTTTCCCGATATCGTTGACCTTCATTCGGTCGGACCTGATATCGATCGGTTGTGACATATTTTTTTAGGGTCGCACATGTTTTTCCCCTATGGCGCCTAGTTAGGACGGCGAGCGCGCTGGACCGCTTGCAAAGATGCTGCTGGGCGCCAAAACACGGAGGGCGACCTCGGATTGGGTCGCGCATTATCGTCGAGGAGTATTTCGCTCTTTGAGTGTTCCCAACGTGTTCTACAGCGATGGTTTGTCATTTAGGCCAGGAAACCGAATTCTGTTGCATATATTTGGTCGCGTGACCAACGTTTAATCGATCGACCGTGTGTTAATTTCAAGGGTCGTGGCGTCGCTTCGTGAACGCGGCAATCGAGCCGCTGCATGTGCTGTGCGATATTTGCATGTTTGGCGCCGAACAGCATATTAGCAAGCGGCACAGTCCGCTCGCCGTCCTCACTAGGCCTGACTAGGCGCCATAGGAAAAAAACACGCACGACCCAAAATGTTTGGCGCGGAGCGCGTGTCGATATCTGCAACCAACCAATGTTCGTGTGGCTGGTAATCTTATTGCCGCCCGAAAGTCAATGATATGGAAAATGGATGAAAATGGTATATTATTCAAGTTTATATTAAATAAGTGATAATTGTTCGTACTACAACCCCATATATGTTTTAATATAATCCAGTGATATATTAAACCAGTTTATATCATATACTCATTAATAAATAAGCGAACGAACGATTACGAATAACACGTAATAATAATGACAACTAACGTTGTACGTACCGCGTCATAAATAATGTTACGATAACCTTTATTTTATTACCCCATGTATTCTGAATTTCATAAGCGTGAACATAAGCGGAATCTTTATAATGTTTGCCCACTGGAGTGATTGTGTGGATCGTAATGATAAAGTCTTTACGTTCTTTAATATGTTCTTATTTAATATAAAATCGTTATGCATAAAAAAATGACTCACCCTTACTTATGAAATAAATTCAGAATATGTTTAAATAACGTAACCTTGCTTATTTATATTTAAGAGTCTTGATTGCTCATTATCGACAAATTCACGAGTTTTCAACACTTAGATGTTCGCTTTGTGCATTCGCTGGGGGATACCCGGAATGCATTTTCGGAAGGTTTTGTATCTTTCCTAACACCCGAAGTCATTCATCTGGACACCCCCTTAAGCGCGCGAGAGGAGGCTTTCTGCTGTGCACTGGCTCGGAATAAACTATGTATGCACCCGATTTCGTTGCAATGTCACCTTACACCACATTATCTGCCAAGCTTTCGACGAGTAATTCACGGAGATCTCAACACACAGCTTTTCGGTCACTCAATTTCTCGGCAGGTTATTTTATTCATATTTCAAGACACTGGTCGGAAAGGAGGTAAGACAAACATGAATTCGCCTCGTCAAATACCCCCACTCAGTTTGATAGGCCACATGCGCCCGTACATTCTCTCATGTCAGTATGATTGTTCAACGTTCGCTTCAAACGCAGGTAACTGTTGAGCTTAAGAATGACATAGCGATTTCTGGAGTTCTCGTCTCTGTTGATCAGTACCTGAACATCAAGTTGATGAAAACGAAGGTTGTCGAAGAGGAGCGGTATCCACACATGAGTTCTGTGCGAAACTGCTTCATCCGCGGCTCTGTCGTCAGGTATGTGCAGCTTCCACACCAATTTGTAGACATAGACATCCTCCACGATGCCACTAGACGCGAAGCCAGGGGCTCATGAATTGTAGTATCTCAGTTATCTCAGTAACGTTGAACGGTTGCAACCTCTGTGCACCTGTAGATCATTGTTTAATTAGCCTGATAATGTTTTCTAGTTGCGTTGAATAGGAAGGTAGATGCCCCGATTAGGTGTTCTTGTTCATGCCCTATGTTCATTAAATCTGCTTCTCAAGGACTTTAATCGTCTCAGCAACAAAGATGCAACACAACTGTTGACCAGTGGCGTTTGTGAGCCGTCGGGCAGCAAACGGAGTGGGCAGGATGTCCACTGCAAGGAAAAAAGCTTGCAAAATTTACCGATAGTGTTAAACGAAAGCTGATCTGGTGTTTCTATGGGTTAGCTTTTGAGTGGTGGGTGAAGTCTCAGCGGAAAAGAAATTTTTTTTCTGAACGGTCGTATTCTAATACGGTGTTCAAATTATTTGGCTTTGCGCAGACAAAATCATGAAATTCCATTAGATAAACTCGTCACGCCATTAAATAACAGCGGGGAGCCTGTCGTGGTAGTTTTTAATACACGCTTACTTGTTTGATCAACCAATAATGGTACTGCGCTTGATAATCAAGATTTTAACATCAATGGTCGCTTTATGATCAAAACCGTTTTATTCATTTGAGGTTGAGGCAAGCCTTTGTACAGCCAATGCAGGTCTCAGAAAAAATGTTGTGCAGCAGAAGAGACAAGGCGTTATGATCAACGATAATGCGGTTGTACCAAGTAAAAGGAGGTAGAGCTTGCGTTGAACAAGTCCGAAATTGGATGCGCGGGCCAGCAAGACAAATGAGAATTCCCCCACTTGAGCCATGGAAATTCCAACCACGACAGAAGTTTTGGCGTCGTATCCAAAAGCTCTGATCACAAGTGCTGTCAATGAGCACTTGAAAATAACAATGACTAAGAACGTGAAGAGTAGGACATCCAGGTGCAACCAGAGAAATTTCGGGTTCATGACAATACCAATTGAGGCCAAAAACAAAGCGGCAAGTATGTTGCGCACGGGTTCAATATTCTGTAGCGTTCTTCCAGCAAAAGGGGTCATGCTGATCATGAGACCAGCTAAAAAAGCGCCCAGCTCAATACTCAAACCCAAGTGTTCGCTCATCCAGGCAACAGTCAAACAGAATGCGATCGCGACCTTCAACAAGTGAGCACCCCAAAACAATCAAATCTGTTATGTTTTGACATCTCGCCAGGGAAAAGCAAGAGAAAAAAATACACTCAAGATGACTCGAATGGTTGAGTGACGCACCATTTGGTATAGATCAATGCCGTGTCTTGAGACAAGAAAGAACGTGGCGCGGACAAATGTGCGCGATATGCTAAGTGCAACGCATATGAAAATAAGGGTGGCCATTGCAGTTCGCAACAAGGAAGCGACTCCCTCAATGATGCCATGGCTGCCACCAAGAACAGGAAGCAAAGCAATTAGCAACCCGATCGTACAATCTTGCAAAATAAGAGTTCCCACAGTAATCTGTCCGGAAACAGAATGAAACATTTTTCGCGCCATTAAGCACTTGACCACCACGGCAGTCGATGACATGGAGAGGAAAGCACCGATGAATATGCCCTCTGTTGATGGAGCACCTATAAAGTCTGCGACGACCCAGCATAAAAATATCATGAGCAAAATTTCCAGAGTACCTCCAGCAAGTGATACAGCTTGAACGCGGCGCAGCTTTGAGAAAGAAAATTCAAGGCCGAGTGTAAACAGTAGAAATATTACTCCGAACTGAGCCAGGGTCTCAACCTGACAATATTTTCTTATCGTTGAGGAAGTGAAAAAAATATGTTCACACAAACACGGTATGTACCTGCACAAGCTCGATCACTAAGCCCATGCCTCCTGGACCAATACACGAGCCTGCAATAAGATAGCCAGTGATCACCGGTTGCCTTGCTAGACTACTCACGACGGCCCCGGATGCTGCACTCACAATGACGATGATTAGGTCGCTGATGAGGCGAAGGTCTAAATGTACGGCCAGAACAATAAAAATCATTTGAAGCAGTCTGCCAAACGCAGTCAAGAATAAAACCTGAGTCTCGTGAGTCGGCCGAACCTTGCTGCAGCTCAAATGCTCCTGATCTTGGGTTTGATATGACAAACTCGTTGTCCAACACATCGATGAGGCGTGCTACGTCCCCGACGTGCCGTTCTTTGCTACTTAAAACGCGCTCTAGATCTCTTGTGCTCAATTCCATTCGCTGCAGGAGTGAGTCTGTTCTCTCCGGGGTTGAGGTAAACGCAGAGATTGACTCTATTATCTGTTCCTCTTCAAATAAATCTGCCTTCTCTGGCAGAAAGATATTTGAAAAGTCCGCTGTGCTTGTATGGCCAAATCGCAAAACGGAATCGACAACAGCTCCAGCTGTACTGGCAGTTTTGTTGAACGACCTTCTCGGTGCTGTTCCTCTCAAGGTGGCCACATCTACATCCTCGATATCTGTTAAACTTTTTAAACGAGTCTTTCCGAAATGCACCGCGATGGTATGTTTTGAGGTGGGATCGTCGAATTCTCGCACGAGTTCACGTTCAGCAAAAGCGACACTGTCAGCTTCCGTCAGGACAGCGAGCGAGGGTAAATCATGGATTCGTGTTCTGAGATCAGGTCCGGGCTGACGTACGGTCACTTGTTTTGAATCGCCGCTAAACAACTTTCTTGCAGATGGCTCACTGCTGACTCCACATAAACTACACCAAAGCACCAAGACGCCGACTGTCAGTTTCGCGATTGCACGTTGGCTTGCCCGAACGATTAGCATATGCGTGATATCTTCTGTAGTGAGATTTCCGTTCTCGTCGAGCTTTTCTTCGTTGCCATAGTCGAGAGCCTTCCTGTTTCGGACTTACCTTGCTTCGTTCGTAACCGAGCAAGGGAGAATTGAAGAACGAAGTGCTCACGTTCGGTCACGGGCGATGGTCTGAGAGATGTACCTTCGTAAGTTTATTAGAAGGCACCTGAAGGTAGTATTTATTTCGTTCATATATACGTTCCAGCCAGCACCGGCATATAATATGTCTCGGTCGTCATCCATCATATATTTATTCATTTACCTTCTTTTATTTCCTTTATTTGTTCGAAATAAAGTAGTGATATGTAGAGTATGATATTTAAATATATTTAATATATGATATTATTATATATTATTAATCATATTCGGCATATAGCCGCATCTACACTATTCGGAAAAGGGTTGACTGTAAAAAAAGGGGGTACGCTAAATATAGGCCGTTCGCCCTATGGGCCCAATTCCAGGTTACATATGGGAACATAGTCACTGGACTCGTTTTGGACTCGCTCTGGACTCGCTTTCAGCCTGTTTTCCAAGCTTGGCCTCGGATGGCCTCGGTTTCAAGTAAAGAGATCCTATGGGCAATCACCCTCCGGAGGCTTGTATGGCACAGGCAAACAGTCAGATAGGTGGCACAATCGGAGATAAGCCGAAACGAAAGAGTTTTGATTTGGCGCAGCCTCCGCGCACGACGACACCACGTGCGTCCGAATAATGACGGAGAGTGGTATCATGTTACGAGGTCATCGGCTTATGGGTATCATCACGAGCAAGTCCTTCACTGAGTGCTACGCACGTAACCTCCGTCCTGAGACATGGCGCTGGTGGTTATCCGGGTGCCCGAGGAAACATCTGTTCTTCGTCCCCAGCACTGGCAAAAGGTGGCCAAATAAATCTACACATCTCCTCCAGAGGCACTTTGAGCGCCCATGACGCGGTATTCTTGACGGAGAGCGACATCGTTTCTCTGCTTTTCACGGCTCTGAATGCCATGACGAACATGTCTCTCAGCAAAGTCTTCTTGAGATACTCGCTATCTTCGCCAGTAATGGCCCGCCCGTGCATCTGATGGGTCGCATCACAGTTGAAGACTTTTGCCAGATTGGTGCGGGGGGCAGCCTGTGTGTTGGCGCGCACCTCCCGACCGTGGATGAGAATTTCAGGACGTACCGTCAGTGAAGGACCTACTCAATATACCGTATAGAAGCTGATGACGCCATAACATGATACCACTCTCTGTCAAGATTCGGAAGCACGCGGTGTCGCCGTGCGCGCAAGCTGGTGCCATGTAGACTCTTTTCACCTCTCGATTTTTTCCATCTCGAATGATGACATGTCTCAGGTAGGGGTAACACTATTTGCCCATACGGATTGGGGCACGTGAAACTATTTGCCCATACGGCTTGATCCCCAAATTGCGTTTGAAACCGAGGCCATCCGAGGCCAAGCTTGGAAAACGGGCTCAAAACGGGCTCAAAGCGAGTCCAAAACGAGTCCAGTGACTATAATCCCATACGTAACCTGGAATTGGGCCCATAGGGCGAACGGCCTATATTTAGCGTACCCCATACTCGATCCAAGTAATAATAAGATCTGTTATTTTTATTTGCGCGTTAATATTGTAATTATATTAATGCATTTTACAACTAACCATCTATCCCTCTGAGGCTATGCCGACCCACATGGAGCGAATCACAAACAGTCCTCGTTCGATCCTGTAGAATTATTATTATTATATAAGATCTTAATAATATGATATAAATAATATGTAATAATGTCTAATAACACCTATCTACCTATGACAACGGAAATGAAAGTACGCCTAATAAATTTTCAAGTATGTTTCAAGCATGTTTTCAAGTATGTTTTGAAGTATGTTTACTCGTGATAGAAGGTTTATATTCTTCGGTACAACTTTGATACAAGTATGTTTCCAAAAAAAATCCCAAATATATTTTTAGTATTTCAAATATATTTGTACGGAAGAATATAAACCCTCGATCGCGAATAAACATACTTGAAAACATATATATATACTTGAAAACATACTTGAAACATACTTGAAAATTTATTAGGTGCCTTAATAATCAGATTAAAAATAAATAAAGCTTTTAATTTGACCTCATATGCACTTATCGAAGAGTCAGGCCAAGCATGAGCCGCCCTGAGATAAGTGCGCCGCCGCAGGAATTTTATAACGATGGCGAAGCCCGCAAGTACACATCTTCGTCTCGCGTGATAGAAATACAGGACAGACTCACAGAAAGAGCTGTCGAGCTCCTCAACTTTCCTAAGGACGACTTTCCTCGTCTCCTTCTCGATGTCGGCTGCGGCTCTGGTTTGAGCGGGGATCGCCTCACAGAGCTTGGTTATCAATGGATAGGTATGGACATCAGTGAAAGTATGCTACAAGTCGCGCAAGATCGCAACATAGAGGGGGGCGTCATCCAATATGACATGGGCCACGGCTGCCCGTTTAGGCCTGGAATCTTTGATGGCTGCGTTTCAATATCTGCAGTTCAATGGCTTTGCAACGCAGACCACGCTCAGCAAGAGCCTCGTAAACGTCTAAATACATTCTTCACACAGCTCTATCGCTGTTTGAAACGTGGAGCAAAAGCAGTTTTGCAGTTTTACCCTGACGGTGCAAAGCAAGCAGAGTTAATTACCATGGCGGCACTTCGGGTTGGGTTTTCTGGTGGCCTTGTTGTTGACTATCCCAACTCGACCCGTGCTAAGAAATACTTTTTAGTTCTCGCAGCCGGGTCCTTGGACGGCGTATCGACAGCGAACATGATTAGGGAACGCTTCAAAGCCGGTGAAGCAGATGCGTTCAAATCGGTCAGGGTTAGAGGTCGAAGCAACGCGAGTCTCAAGGGGGGAAAACTCAGTAGTGGTCCTAAGCAGACAGCAAACTCAGGACATCAACACACCAAGGGCAAAGCTTGGGTCCTTAAGAAGAAGCGACAGGCGAGATGCAGAGGACAAGTTATTGCTGAAGACAGCAAATACACGGGAAGAAAGAGGAAGGACAGGTTATAGGCGTTGAAGTTGTCATAAAGGCGTTGAAGTTGTCATAAAGGCGTTGAAGTTGTTTTAAGGGGGGGATGCGTTGGATGGGTTTACATCCTACATTACACGAACGAAGGTACGAAGGTAATAACGAAGGCACGTGGGATTTTGGACTTATGCGCCATCGCTGACAGAGAAGGCATAGAAACGTTAACAATATATATGCTGATCAGGACATGATCCAAGAACCTGATCCAACAGACATGATCCAGCAGACATGTTTACCTTAAAAATAATTAAAAACGGTTAGGATATCGAGATGCACATAAATAATAATTTGCATACAATCTTTATTAGCTAGCCACTTTATTTTGAACCTCTTTGCAACAACTTTGAAACACACTGCTGGCTGAATATCTCTTGCGCGTGTGTGAGGAAGAGCCATGCATCAACATAATATGTAGCTCGATATATCGTTATTAGTTGACTTTCGGTTCGTCATCATAATATATTTACCGGTTTGTTAAAATATGACTATATATATATTACGAAAATGAACATATATAAACAATATACCATGTTGTTTTATCTGCCCTTCTTCACGTAATCCCTGTTCCAATCGCTGCATCACATACTATTTTATTTGGCCCTGTCGTTATACTATTTAATTCTATGGCCTTTGGCACGTTGCTGGGTGGGATTTTCTAAACTTCCGTTGACCTTCAAGAAAACCCTGGCAATTGAGTCTCGGGCAGTTCTACCGCGCATCTCCATCTGTAGTCCAAGACATAACATGTCAACCGTTGAAAGAACGAATGCAAGGGATGGCAATCTGAACACCCTTGTCATGCCAGCAGTTGACACCGTTGAGGAACGTTTCCCCAACAAGCCGAACTACCTCGATCAGGACACAGAATCTTCGGACGACGCGTCGTCTGGTAACTCTTCAGCGGACGAGGATGAACAATCCTGGATATCTTGGTTTTGCAGCCTGAAAGGAAATGAATTTTTTTCTGAAGTCGATGAGGAATACATTCAGGATGACTTCAACCTCAGCGGCCTCAGCAGTATGGTTCCCTATTACGACTACGCACTCGACCTAATCCTAGATGTGGAGTCGCCAAACGATGACATGCTGACCGAGCAACAACATGAGTTAGTTGAATCTGCTGCTGAGATGCTCTATGGTCTCATTCATGCGCGGTATACTCTCACCAGTCGTGGTATGGTGGCAATGCTCGAGAAATACAAGCAATGTCACTTCGGCCGATGCCCACGTGTCTACTGCAACAACCATCCTTGCTTGCCTGTTGGTACATCTGATGTTTTCAGAACTGCTACCGTTAAAATTTTCTGCCCAAGATGTGAGGTAAGCGTGTACGACATCACTGAAGGACGTCAAGTTTTCCTCAGCCGTTCATCATATACAATGTGCAAAAAAATTAACTATTGAGTTTACTGTTCAGGAAATCTTTTTCCCCCGAAGCAAGTACCAAGGAAATATAGACGGTGCCTACTTTGGCACTACCTTTCCCCATCTCTTTCTCATGACATATGGTTACTTGAAGCCGCAAAAGAGCTCGTCGATGTACGTGCCAAAAATTTTCGGGTTTAAGGTGTGTTCATCGCTTTGTAGTCACTGCTTATAAACATGAACCCATGTCCTGCTGCAGATCCGAGACCAAAATAGAAGTATGAACGACCAAGGTGGTAATCACGAGGATGTTTTTGAAGACAAAATGCATGATCGCAAGTGAGCGGTGACATCCTGCAACAGGCTCGCACACACGCGGAAGCTTCAGACCCTTTCACGTTAGCCTTCCTCGTCCGTGTGTGGCAAAAAAATGTTGACATTATTTGAAGGGAACTTTACAAGGACGTATAGATGTCCTTCCGTCAAATCTCCCCGCAATAATAACAAACCAATCAGGTACAATCGAAGACGAGCGCGACTTCTGAATTCGTCTAGGAACAATGACATAACGACATAACACATAACCAACTCACTTAAAATAGAGGACCGCTAGAAATATTATGGTCATCCAAAGAGTGGTTACCTGAGTATTCGCAAACTGCAGTCAGCTTCGCACGAGGATGAAATCGAAAGTTCTCATGACGATTTTTCCGACAAATAGGAGCTCGCATCAACACGTCTGTTGGAGCAGACAGAAACGATCATGTTTCAATTGTTCTTCTTGGGGACTTTGCTTCTGTCCTCATCTTCATCGTCACTTCGCACGTCTTCTGCAGTGCCACTAGTGATTACCTTGATGGCGACCTTCACAATCAAGGCAAACCAATATAGCTGAAGTACAAGTAATATATACAGGAGTGCAACACATGTCCAAGCACCGAAACCGTATGAAAAGTATCTTCTTGCTTCGATGTGCGCACTCCATACTACGTATGGATAAAGACCAAGGCGCATAATAGCAAAAAGGAGCATAAACACAACAAAAAAGAGGTCTGCTCCTGCCTGCATGAGTTTTTGAGTTTTACCTCCGCGCGCATCGCCTATATATTTAAATTGCTTTGCGATGTGAAGGGGTACATCTGCGGGATCTAGCAAGACCATCACCACAGCACCTACCCGGTTCCAACCGTACGTATAGGAAACGCCTATTAGTGATACCGTCACAAAATGGTGAACCTGCATTTCCCAGAAGTCTTTGCGTTTGTGCTCAATAATCACAGAAGCGGCTCCCTGACAATATCGCGCCGCGTAAAGAAGATAATACACTTTGAGCTCATCAGTCATGAACAATGACTCGCCCGTAATGAACTCTGACCACCAGAGCTTTGAGGGCCAAAACCATTCCTGTTTTGGGACCACCGAGGCTCCGAAAACAGAGAAGGCCCCGTAGAATATCATCTCGAGAGAGCTCTGTGCAAACTTCTGGACTCTTGAGCGCGTCGATCGATTGCCGAGAAGATGCGCAGCAAGTGGTTCGACGATAGCAATGCGAAGCCCCCAATTTATGACGAAGAGACCGAGGGACAATAGGAGAAACACCAGGAAGTCGGTTTGGCCCTCGAAGACGGGTGTGCGAAGCTGACCCTGAGCAAAGGCAGATTTCTAGGAGTCAGAGATTAAATGCTCATCATAAGGACTTTGCAAGTATATCAAACCCATGCGGAGAGCCTCGAGGGCCCAATGCTGATAACATAAAGTGAGGCTCACCTTTCGTTGATCACCAAAAATACGGCTGAGAAGTGCACTCAGGAGCCGAGTTGTTTCGTCGAAAACGATCGACCAGCGCGCGATATATGACATGGAAGACCGTAAAACCACCCTCGACCAAACTATTACCTGAGGCTGGCGTGAAATCCCTGAACTGTATCTCGGAGCCGCAACAACGAAGGACGCCCTAAAGTCGTGGAGACAGTCGTTGTCTTTATTTCTTTGTGACAAGAAAGGCGTGTGATACTAAATAAACAAGAGATAGAACGTAACATTACGTAAAAATAATCTAATAATAAGATATATATATATAGTTATTATACCTTCGAAGGTACGAAGGTACCTTCGTATCAGACTTTTGAATGTGCTTGCAACGAATGTTGACAAGATAACCGCTTTCTGGCCTCCGAGTCTAGTATTCAGAGTCTAAACGTTCAACAACATGGAAAGTTGCTTAGTTACGTGTGGAAACATTTCGGCTGGGGTATATCTGACATGTTCGGATGAGTGCTATCGAATGTAAAATCAAAACCCCTTCAATTTTTCTTCCATGTCGGAACCTGAAGACTTCGTTTTTCACGCTTCATAGGAATGGTTGGGCTCCTGTGAGCCCTCCTGATGCTTCAACATCTTCACGCACGAGTCTGAACATAGTGCTGGCGTGCTGTTTGCTGGTGCTGTCGGGTCTGTTTAGTGGGCTTACGCTTGGTCTTATGAGCTTGGATATGGTTTCCCTCGAGATATTAGCAGAAGGAGGCGAAGAACAGGAACGCGAGTTCGCCAAGAAGATTCTTCCCGTGCGCGCGAAAGGCAATCTTTTGCTTTGCACGTTACTGCTCGGGAATACTATGGTCAATGGTGCGAACACACTGCAACCTTTTCTGTTCAAAAACTTTTGACAATAGATCTCTCCCAAACCTGGTCTGCAGCACTCATTGCTATTTTGATGGCTGATCTGACAGATGGCCTGGTAGGTCTGGCTTTGTCGACACTTTCAATCGTAATCCTCGGGGAAATTGTACCGCAAGCTGCTTGCTCGCGCTATGGGCTTTACATCGGAGCCAACACGGTGTGGCTGGTTAAAATATTCATAGTTATCATGTATTTTGTTGCCTGGCCAATAAGTCTTATCCTTGACATTATCCTTGGCCGGGATATCGGGCAAGTATATTCTGCTTCAGAGCTACATAAGCTCATTCGTATACATGTTGAAAACCCAGATGCACAAGAAGAGTCCGGTTTAAACAAGGATGATGGCAACTTACTCACGGGTGCCTTGGAATATAAGGACAAAACTGTTGCGGACGTGATGACAACTCTTGAAAAGGTTTTTATGCTAGAGTCGCAGACAAGGCTAACTTTCCAAGTATTGATGGAAATTTACAAGAGTGGATTCACAAGAATCCCAATTTACGAAGTCGACCGCCAAAATATTGTCGGTATCCTCTTCACAAAAGATCTAATCCTCGTTGACCCGGACGATGGGGTCGAAATTGCAGCTGTGATCAGTTTCCACGGGAATCGCGAAGGAGGATTCGTACGTGGCGTACCCGACGACACGTCACTGGATAAAGTTTTTCGCGAATTTAAATCAAGCTACCTGCATTTGTTAATTGCATATGGCGAGATTCCGTACTCGGTACAATCAAGGATTGCTATTGAGGGTAGCAACAGTAAGGCCCAAATCGTCGCCTTTCGAACTGAACAACACATCAGTGACTACACAACGGCGCACTCACTGACAGGCAATCGGCGCGTCGTTACTGGCATCATCACACTAGAAGACGTGCTTGAAGCTGTGATCAAAGACGAAATTGTTGATGAGACGGATAATTTCATCGATGTTAACAAAACGGAGACCTTGGTTAGGGGACGTGGAGTGAATCACCGCCCCGATCCAACAAACTTTTTGACGCTGTTCGAACATAAAATTCGCGGACAAACGAAATTGAGCGATGCTGAAACAGCTGCCATCACCTCATTTCTGTCCCTGAACGTTGGAGAGTTTAAAAAGCTGGCCCGTTTCAGCAGAGTGTTGAATAAGCTCATTGTCGCCTCACAAGTCGAAGAGCTCAACACGTTTGGAGACATTGGAGAGCGCAACAAAGGATCATCTCAATCTATCCGGGCTGGTAGTAGAGGGTCAGATAATCCTGCCAACCGCATCGAGCTCTCAGGTAGAGAACCAAACCACGTGTCTCGGACTATGCCCGGGAGTGGTGAATTCGAAAGCATTGAGGATTTTGATAGTGACGATTGTGCTGGATTAATATACCGTAAAGGACATCAATGCGACTATTTTGTGTTGATTCTTCAAGGTAGAGTCCGTGTACATGCAGGGGCCGACTGCTTTGAGTCAGAACTCGGGCCGTGGTGCTACATTGGACAAAAAGCACTTTCGACCAATACATTTATCCCTGACTTTAGGGCAGTTCCTAGTGGCCACTGTCGCCTTTTGTTTATCCATCGTGGTGATTATAATGCTGCGTTGAGAGCAGCGCAAGTTGAGGCGACAAGTGGCTCTTGCTCAGCGGCTGTCTCAAGGGTGGTTCATACTGCAGCAAGTGATAGTGACCATGACAGCCACAGCACGACTCATTTTCAGTAGCTTGGAGATGAGAAGAAATAGGGACAATGAAATACTCAAAAGTCACCTCTCTTGATGCCTGGGCTTTTCAAAGTGTGCAGCTTCACATTGTCCCCCTGACGGCGTCTTCAAGAGTTGCCATCAGGTGAGCAAATGCGTAGGAGACTCAAATTAAGCTCAGATCTTTAGAGTGCACTGGAACAGCTATTAAGAAGCAACATTCTTACTGTAAGTCACAAACTTTCGTTCGCAGGGACACTATCTTCCTTGCTAAAATCAGGCTCAATCCTTAAGGTGCAAATTCTAACATAGCCCCCTCCTCCGCACAGCATACATTTCCCGACCACGCTCCTTCCTTTACGAAACCTAGACGTCGAGAAACGTCTCGTTTTGATCCACCCGCTTCCGAAACATGCCACACACGTCGAATCATATTTCATAACTATACGAGGAACCTGCGTGGACAGCAATAACTTTCATGCAAGGAGAACATCCCAGGGATAAAATTAAATTGCCTCACCGAGCATGTGTCTTTAGATGCATCACAATTTGTCTCCTCTTCTGTCGGCTTCCTCAAATTTCGACCCTTCGCCCACATATTTCTCGTTGGCTGCGAAATCGGCAACGGAAGCCCCCTTTCCTTTCTCAGAGAGCTACGTTCAGCAGAGCTCATAATGTTGCACCTGCGAGGATATCCAGCTTCGTGACGAGGCCGTATTACCGACGCAGCGATAGTTGGTACGCGAAAAACAAGTTCTCGCATTTGTCGACTTGTTCCGTCCCGCAGCTGAAAGGTTGGTGTTGGCACGCTTGTACAAATGCTCTATATGCGTAATAGTTTGGATTAAGGCGTAATTATGCGTATGCCGCTAAGATCTTACGTATATATAATATATGATAGTCTGGGTATTATTAGTTTTTTTCCCGATCAAAATTAGTAGATCTGCCAAGCATTTTGTTTCCCGATGCACCGGGGTCCGTACGTTACAAGTCCTTAGACAATATTTCTTCGCTCCGTGGAGAATCTTGATGGCAGTTCAGCCCCGGTGATTTCTGCAATGGCTGGATATCGATCCGAACTCAGTTTTTTTATCGATCTAAGGAATAGCAGGGCAGCGACTGGAGCTTGTTCCTTGAAGGTACTTCTCAGAAGAAGCGCGAGGAGAAGGCGTTGCAGGTAGTTCTGTACTCGCTCTATTTGAAGTGGGGAAGGCAGTTTTGAAAAATTCGTGCGTAAGACATGTCTCGAGTTTTTAGATAAAGATTAGCCGCAGTCGGTTGAAGATGCCAGGGATGAGCGCGTGAAGCATCAAGGACTAGCGCTCGGTACAGAAGTAATAAACGAGCATTTCATCCCTTCCAAGTGAGACGTCAGCGCTATCGAATAGCTATCGAATGGCTTTTGCGTATAAAAATGAGGGTTCAATTTCGTGGCTCCGATCGGCTCAATGATGATATTTAGCCTTTTGTAAGTGCATGCCCGACTTTCATCAACGGACAGAGGTTACCTAAGGCGGCGGGCTTCGCGCTCTGACTCCATGAGAGTGAGGATGTCACCTGAAAATAAAGACAGGGCTATAGCTCAGCTATTTGCACTTTTGATAAATGCGCACTTTTATCGAAATGCAGATGTAGATTGACATGAAAGATGTTATCGTATTCACCTTCTCTTACGGGACCCTTAACGTTTCTCATGATCTGGCGGTTTTGGTCGTCGAGGAACTTTACCCGTACCTGGGTCACCTGCGACATGTTACGATATAAGTTTTCAAGCTGGCGGGGTGCATGGTGGAGGGCGAAGTGCCAAGTGTACTAACACGGCTCATGATCTTCGTACCTGGCCTCGAGAACCCGTGCGACCAATAACCTTCATGACAATTGCGCTGTGGTTGAGGGAGAGGAAAACCGCCGTTAAAAAAAATACGAAGCCCTAGAGTCGCAGAAGTGCCGGAGGGCCGAACTATTGGGCGAAAACATGTATTGCAAGGGTCTGGCTGCACATACAGTTTAATGGGATCCTGTCGTTGAAGGTTGAAGAGGGGAGCAAGTTTGAGAGGCTTTCGTTTCTTGGGTTTACGGGGCCGATCCAAAGAAGCGTGTGCAAAACCCACGGCACAATATATGCAAGTTCCGGAGTCGGGAATCGTGCCGCAACGCGAAGGTTGAAAAACCAAGAGAAGTTGCAGAAGGAGGGCATCGCCGGCGCACCATTTAGTTGTTCAGTTGTAAGCTTAGCCGGGCGAAGCGATTTGAAGGAAGCGTCGCCTTGCACTTCAACTTCAGATTGTGTGAAGGTGTGCCGTGGTCAGCGTCTTTGGAAGCGGCTACAATTTTGATATGATTAGATGAAAGCGCTTTAAAAGCTTTCAATTTAATTAATAATGAAGGACGCTATCTATCTATTTGTAAGTACGCGATTTAATTTAATAGGACAATATGGAGGTTGATTATTATTAGGTCCAAACATTGTACTTGATTGCTCATTATGATGTACATGTCATGTGTGACTGACAACGGGAATGAAGTTCTTTTCAAGTTTTTACAACGAGTGCTTGTGGCAACGCCCACGTTATTCTACACGAAGAGTTAATCATAAATTCGTTTTAATCCGAGGTCATTTGCATGTGCTTCGCCGAACACGTTTTTTTTGCTCGACTTGGCGCGCGTTCAGTTGCTCCCAGCAGTGGTTGAAAATTCAGGTTTAATTGAAAGCGAGTCCCGGAACAAGCCGACCGCGGAACCCCCAAAACTCACCATCCAAAAGAGAGTCCCTACGGTTGCCGGATTTTATGAAATTGAACAGATCGTTGATTTTCATTAAGTAGCACACAGTCTCTTCTTGACAGAATTGAGTTTGCCGAAGGCGGAGAGGGGCTGACAGCCTAAATGAAAACATTCAAAACCTTAAGCACGCCGCGTTTAGTTTCAGGGAAGAAAGCTGAACCTGCTTTCGGTGGTCGTTTCTCGCGTGATTGTACATGTCGCTTCTCGAGGAGTTCGGCTTCGGAAAACCAGGCGAGCCGAGATTCTTATAGAACGGATACAGCTGCAGAATCACAGCTCTCGAATCTTCCTGTCAAACTTGTCAATCGCGATCCTTCCGTGGCCCTCGCCTATACATATCTTGGCGACGCTGTGTGGGAACTTTATGCAAGGCGGCATATGATACTTCAGCGCGTGACTGAAGCTTCCCAGCCATATTCTCCTATTTTTGTTATTCGTCCACAAGAGGCCACAAAACAAGGATGGTCATCCTCTGTTGCTATGTGCGCACACTTGAGGCGTCTTATTGATAGCATGATCATTACAAAGGAGGAATTGATGATATTGAACTGGGGCAGGGACTACGGACACGAGTCTCGTCCGCGTCATAATGAAGTTCAACACAAGGAAGCTTCATCGTTCGAAGCCCTCATCGCCTATTGGTATCTGTTTGACCAGAAGCGCCTCCATTCCATATTGTCGCATTTAGGAATGAGTCTCCATGAGCGGCATCTACAAAATGTGTCGTATGATCAGGTTGAATCAAAAGTTTTCGCGGTGTCAGGAAGCACGCACGGAGGTTCTTCCAATGTAGGCGAGGATTTTCAAAAAACTGCCATAAATAGTGTCAGCACTTGCCAACGTGAGCGGTTGGGCTATCTTCTAGGGCGCATGAGCCTGCTTGAGACACGGATTTCAGAGCTCGAACAAGAAAATCTTAATAGCAAACGGCCTTCTAATCCCACTTTCTAGTGAGACACTCAATCTTGCCCGTTGAAATAATTATAGAGATCTCCGCTAGGGCGATGATTAGTGTACACTGATCCTGACGACACACAAGCACCCTTTGAATCGGTCAAAAAAAAAGTTACAGTCGTTGAGCTCGCGGCCGGTGCGACACATATAATATGACTTCTGCTATCTGAAACAGAACCTACAACGAGAACACTCCCGAATTTACATGTTGGGACGACGATGGGAGTTGAAAGTTGGTCAGCTCTGGACAATGTCACGATAACCTTAGTACCACCTGCACTAGGCCCTGTATCCGGCTGCGGTTTTGATACAATCATATTCTGTAGATAGGTGTATGCGCCAAAGCTATCCGTCGCATGATGATCGTATCTAACATTCAGGGAGACGGTCATTGGAAGAAGAGTTGAACTCAATGTAGGTGCTTCACAAGCAACAAGTGCTGACGAAATAAACACCAACCTAACATCTGCAAAACCAAATGTACATGTCATGGCACCTTGAAGATGGTCAGACTCAGGGGATCTGAGTAGGGAAAACGACCCTGAAACCCAAACAATGCCTCCCCCACCCACAGCGCCGGTTAATGGCATGACTCCCCACACATCTGGATGCAACTCTGCTCTTGGCGACGAGGTGTGATGAAAATCAGTTTCAGCCAGCTCACCGATAGCCGTGAGATAGTAAATTCCCATCTCCTCTATTGACTCGGGTCGAATGTGTCCTCCATTTATCCATTTTGACAGAGCAGATTCGGCGGTTATTACAACACGAAATGGTATATCAGTGTGAGCAGTATCTCGTCCGGTTCCAAAGGGACGTTGTCCACACAAGTTGCGAGCGTGTGATCCATAGTGGATATAAGCAATGGCCAATGATACTCCTGCGATGCCGGTGGCTACATATGCTGGAGAAACAGAACGCCATTCCTGGATTCGTTCACTCATCGGGCGGGAATGCGGGTTCATGTCGACCCAGGTAGTGCCGAATCTAAGAAGTGGCCTGAAAATAAAGTGCTCGCGAGAGTTTACGCCAATGCAATAGCTCGTGCTGTCAATTGCAAGCAAGGTGCCTCCGTCCGGATCTGTGAGCGAGGGCCGCGCCGAAACTAGGACAGGGGGATCAGAAGGCATGATAGCGGGTCCAAAGCTGGTCATGTAGTGTTCTTTGGCATCCGATTTGTTGCCTTTGGATATGACTGGTTCCGCTGCTGCAAAGAGTTTGGCAGTTCGACTCATCATCGCTGGAGTCTCACACACGCGCAAAGCTGAGGATACAAACACACCGGGCGACCCACCTGTCCCCGACGAGACTTTATTTTCCTCAAAGCTGATCCCCTTTATCCCCTCCGGTAACTGCCATCCACACATGACCGATTGTCCTGGAAATGCTGTGAAAGTGTGTCTGGGAGTCAAAGCTATGCCAACGACATGCACGGGATCGCCGCTTGATTGTATGCGAGATCCTATTATATGATGCAACTTAGGTAGAGTTCTGACACTGATGGTCATTTCCGAGCGAAAGAAGAGGTTGTCAACCCCATTTGTGCTAATACCCACGCTGACAAAGCCAGGGCCGAGTATTCTTGGGAGCAAACAGGCAACAGAGCCTCCACCGATAAATATCGCGGAGGTGAAGCTTTTTCCATGTGTACCCTGCGCCGCGAACAAGCATGATGGTGTTTGCAAGCTGTTCCGGTAAAGTTCTTGGGGCAATGTACCGGCCTGTTCGTGAACAAGCTCTCCAAAGTCATCACCTGGATTGAAATTGATGCCCGACACTGTCAATACGATGCCTTGAGACACGAAGGTTGCGGTTGGCATAACCGCGGCGCTAAGAAACGCCGCATGCGAACATGCAGATACACTGAGTGGCCGAACAAGTAAGATACATGCGAGCCAAATAGAAGGAAGCACAGTCTTTATGTGCGGCAACATCTTAGACAAGATTGCGCCACAGCTTGAACATCGTCACCTCGTGTAAAGAGTTAACGTCCCAAAAAGAAAAGAAGTTGCAATTGCACCCGATTTTGCATTGTAACCCCACAATAATTAAGTATGTCGAGATGTGTTATACTGCTTATTAGTTGTCCTCAGAGGAAAGCTCCTGAAGAAGGCACGCGGTCGAACCGGTTTGACGACACCGGCGCGTCTAGCGAACTTTATCAGTGGTGTCGACTCAAATACAATTTTTAATTTTCCATCGTACACGTAAGAGTACGTACACGAAGGTAAGGTCGCGTAAGGTTTCGTAAGAGTTAAAATAAGTCCACATAAAATATTCGTGTTCATACAAGAGTGCACCTCTTAGACGCATGCCGAGGCAGAGCTGCATCCTATCGATCGACACAAAAGATAACGAAGTCAGTTTCGACAATAAGTAAACCTCTTCCAACTGCGTGCCTTCCCAGTTCTGCGAAAGTATGACGAACGCATATTTATAGTGAGATGCTGCGGACAAAGCCGCGGATGTGATGAGTCAGTTCTCGACAAACGGTCAGCTTGCCTTATGGGACTGGTTCTCGAGGCACGGGGGCTCGGCCCCAAAAGCTCGTTTATCCGATACGCATGCACGGACTTTCATTGCTTCTGAGACGGTGAAAGGCACACAGGACGGTGGGGATATCCTTTTTTCAATTCCCATCTCATGTTTGTTGGAATCTGCAGCTGCACTTGCTGATGTGACATTTGGAAGTGTTTTTGAGATGTTTACAGCTCACCAAGGCGTTGACGATCGTACAATTCTTGTTTTCTTTCTTGCCATTGAGCGACAAAAAGGTATGGCGTCTCATTGGGCTCCTTACATCCGTGAACTTCCTACCGAGTTTCCAAACCTATTGAACTGGTCGCGCGCGGAAATAGTTCGGCTTTCTGGAACTAGACTTGGGAGCGCAACAACATTGCAAGAATCCGCACTGCTCAAGCTCGTAGAAGTATGGGTTCCCGTTTTCATTGCCATTTTACGGACGCAGCTAATAACATCGGAGGCGGAAAAGGCGACAGCATCACAATCACTTGCTCTGGCACAAAACGCTCTTTCACCTGACCGATTAGCATGGTCATATAGCTGTGTTTTGAGTCGTGCATTCTCCTGTTTTTTGAATGGCAAAAGAACAGTTGCATTGGTTCCCCTCGGCGATATGCTTGATCATTCTCCTGATGCGCAAATCGAATGGCGCACGGATGAATTGGCTGGACAGTTTTCAATAATTTCACATGAGTGTTTACCAGTCGGCACAGTCATGTTCAACAACTATGGTGCCAAAAGCAACGAGGAACTGATTCTTGGTTACGGTTTCTCCGTGAAATCAAAGGTGCTTGAAACATTGTACGTAAGGGTCGCAGTTGAGGACAATATTGAGATGCGATGTCGAGAGTACTATCGCAATCATATCAACAGCGCCCTGGATGATATTTTCCCCTCACTAAAGTTCGTTCCTGGGCATTATCTTAGCACCACGTCACCTGTACCAGTTGCATTGCTTGCGTCTTCACGGATGCTCATGATGTCACCTGCTGAACTGTATACTTGGAGATGTAGGAAATGTGGGGGCAGCGAGCGTCAGCTCAAAAGGGATGAACACTGTATTCAATATGATCGTGTGTCTTTCCGTACTTTGCAGCAGCTGGTTAAATTGATTCGCGAAATCTCTGAACGCATCTCACAGTATAAGCGTTTAGATCCGAAATATCAAAGTCATGTTGCCGGAAATGTTCATTGTCACGTTGCTCGTACTACAAAAGAATATCGAAGCTCACAACTTGAAATTGCAAATTTTGCAATTGGGAGCCTTCGTTTACACTGTTGTCAGCTTGTGCACAAGTATATTGCAGTCAAGGGGGCAAGCGCGGGAGAAGAGGTTGGCAACTTCAAAACTTCAAAATGCGATCCTGGATGTGCCCAGGAAATTATTTCCGCATATGATGCATGGGAGTGCCATTTTGGGGTGGAAAAGATCTCTGCTTCAACTTTCTCACTTGTTTGTCACGGGATGTCACAAATACAATATGGATTGCGTGTATCTGTACCTATCGCGCATGGCGACATAATAGGGCGTGTACCAGTACGTGCACTGCTCGTTGCGTCTCCTGCATTGCGTGAGAGATGCGCGAAAATAGAGTCCGCCGAACATGACGAGGTTGCACTGGCTATCACTGTCGTGTTGTGTGCGATGAACGAATCAAATGCATATAGCCCCTTTGCGAAGTGGTTACTTTATCAGCAGACTGTTGATGCCACTTTGGAGGATGAGTTACTTGATGACATCCTTGATGTGGCATCAGGGCATGGAGCAACTTGTTTCCGCCGAGTGTATTATGATGAGCTGAACTCCTTGAAATCCGCCGGGTTGCAGCTGTGTGGTTTCGATGAATGTAACCTCGATCATTTATACGCACGGGCCCGCCTAATGGTTTCAAGACAAGCGCTTAGACTCCCACGTGCGGCAAACATTCTAGAACCATCCATCTCCGGGCATTTATCACTCGTGCCCTTTATTGGTTCTTTTCCACATGTATTTCACTTTTCGATTGGCACGTTTCGTTGGGTGTATCGGCGACATCGGCAATCTCTACCAGAGGAATGTCAAGGAATGTCAAGTTGGCACCTCGAACTTCTGTCATCATGTAATTTCGGTGTTGACAATTGCTTGGTAATGCCTTTCGAAGAATATCGTCGTGAGTCGCTGGTATCGGTATCATCAGACTTTGCATCAAATGTGCTACTACATAAACCGCTAAACGCCACTACACTGCAAAACAATTCATCGGTTGCTCATCCAAATTTCATCCTCGTAGAACTTCTTCGGTCATGGCAGACACAAGAACTATGTTTTCAACCGGCTGATGGGGATATGCAATTACGTCATCGAAAAGAAAACCTGCTCCACGTCGCTGGACTAGGCAATATCCATCATGTCACTCTCTATCCTTCTCCGGCGCGACTGTTTGCAGCAGTTGGGATATGCGCAGCAGATCGTGGTACAATTTTCCATGAAAATGAGATGTGTCTCAAATCCTGTGCTGAAAGAATGATATTTGGCTCGCTGTCACTAAACCCGGCTAAAAGCAATATGGCCTCGGATAATCAGCAAAGTGCATGTGTTCACTCACCCAAGCAGCATGGACGTGATCTTTTGACGGCTAACACTCCGCACAGCGATAATGCTTCCTCAGATGACCCTGTGACTAAGGAAGAAAGTAAACTTGTTTTCTCGACCAAGCTGTTGATAAATCTGTCACATAAAAATATTTTAAAAACCTTGACGAACTTCTTACGACGCACGCTGCTGTGCCCCAACTCAGAAGATCTGCACACAACACGAAGATGGAGCTTGAGCCTGCAAGCTATTGAAACCCACATTTTCAGGCATGCCCATCCTGATCACAGGCGTGTACTTGAATGTTGGCTCCAAGACTTGGTCTGAATGGTGTTAAATTATTAAAAATCACACCCTAATAATAAATATATTCAACACCTTTAATTTTCGGCATAGCCGATCTTACGGGGATTGCACGAAAAAAATTAGTTCGTTCCTGGTCATTGTTAATCAAGGTCGAAGGTTTATTTTCCTCGTACATTGTCACACATTTTGACATCGTTAACTCAGAATCGTTGGTTTAGCGTTACATATATTTGAAGCCTTCATTGGACGGAATAAACCAATTTTCTTGAGTCACGTGTTGAAAGTTTGTCCCATCGTGTTTGCCATACGTGAGGGCATATATATATATTATATGAACCATTAATTTCACATTTATTTATTTGTTAAATTACACACATTCATAATAATAATTGACATGAACGTGTACGTAATACGTTACGTTCCGCAATTCTATCATGATTTAATAACCATGCGGGGGGCTATATATGCCGACACACCTGAAAACGAACCCACACAATCACGCACTGTCACGATGCATGTTGTAATCTGATATTTAATGTATTTAACCCATTTAATGTTTATCACCATTTGCAGAACTGATGTCTGAACCCAGGCCGAGTTTTTTTTCGAGGATTTTGAAAAGCGGATATTCGCTGGACTTTTTCGGCCTTTTTTTTGAGCAAATAAACAGTAACGACCATTGCCCGGAAATTAAATTTCAGCGGATTTGGCCGAATACGGAAGCGCTTTTAGTTCGTTGGCGATTCGTTCGCAAAACATCATACCTGCTGAATTCCATGGCTGTTCAATAGTTACCAGCAAGTGGCCCTTCACGTCACACAATGAGCTCGACACAAAAACGAATATTGAATGTAAATGTTGGCATCCTAGGTCACGTGGATAGTGGGAAAACAAGTTTGGGTGAGCAACGAAAAGCAACTTTCCTTTGCCTCGTTCCCAGATACCCGTCCACGACTCGCGCACTTCTTTATAATTTTCACCATACCTTACATCCATACAGTTCGGGCACTCTCTACCCAATTCTCGACTGCCTCACTGGATAAACATCCTCAAAGCATCGAACGAGGCATCACACTGGATCTTGGTTTCTCGAGTTTTTTGACAAACTTGCCAGAGAACCTTGACCACATGCCATATGATCAGGTCCAGTTCACTCTCGTGGACTGTCCGGGACACGCAACTTTAATGAAAACTGTGCTTGGCGGTGCACACATAATTGACATGATGGTTTTGGTCATTGATGTGAATAAGGGAATGCAGACACAGACCGCAGAGTGTTTGGTGGTCGGGGAGATAACAACACACGATCTCCTCGTTGTTTTGAATAAAATAGACATGATTCCCGAGAAAATGCGTTTCGAGAGGATCGAAAAAGTTAAAGCGCGTCTGAGATCTGCCCTCAAGCCCACCAAATTTAGAGACTGCAAATTTATCTCTGTCGCGGCTCGTCCTGGAGGTGCAGATGGTATGGAAGCTGGCGGCCTGCCCCCACTTGGAATGGATGCGCTAGTATCCAGCCTTTCATGTTATGTCACGTCAAAGCGTATAAAAAAGTGTTCCGGAACTTTTCTTTTTGCTGTTGATCACTGCTTTCCTGCCAAGGGACAGGGGACGGTGATGACAGGAACTGTTCTGAGAGGCAGTTGCAAGGTCGGGGATGAAATCGAACTGCCTGAGCTTGGAATCGTTAAAAAGGTGAAAAGTATGCAGATGTTCAAAAAACCCGTGCAAATCTGTGAAAAAGGCGATCGACTAGGTATCTGCGTTACCCAGCTTGATCCAAAACTCATCGAGCGAGGCATGTTGGCAGCTCCAGGTACTGTACCAAGGTTCCGTACGGCGGTTGTTCTTGCACAGAAAATCAGGTATTACAAAGGGCGCATCCTTTCCAAGATGAAGTTCCATGTTACAGTTGGACATGCAACCGCAATGGCTACGGCGGAGTTCTTTGGCGATGTTGCCAAAGAACACGGCAAGTCAGAAGAAAACGGTATACCAGTTTTAACTTCAGCATCTCATGAAATGATGCACGACACTTTAAAAGCCTCGCAGGAGCTTTCCCCAAAGTCAGCTATTTCGCACCAACCTCTCGAGCATTTGATCTCTGAGTTTGATGGACAAAAAATTTACTCGTACTATGAAGAGTTGGAAAACGCTATCGAGGTCGGTGAAAACAAATCAGAAGAATTGTCAGACACCTCCACTAAATCTGTGGGCACTGCGAGCAAAGGACACGCATATCCGAATACCACCTGGGCACTCCTTGTCTTTGATCGCCCTATTGTTTGTCCTCCCGGGGGCTTATACATTGCTTCGCGTCTAGACGCGGATATTCAGAAGAACACGTGTCGCTTAGCATTCTACGGTCGCCTCTTACAGCCATTGAACTTTGATTTAGACACCAACGGAATAAGGTGCATCAAAGTTTTCAAACATAAAAAAAGAGAAGGTGTGATAGAGCGGTTACAGGATCCAAATTCTGCCATCTGTAAAGGAATGTTTAAAAGAGAAACCGATCTATCGTTGTTCCAGGGTATGAAGGTATTTACTGATCGTTGCGAAGAAGGGACCATCAGTGGGTGGTTTGGAAAGAGTGGAAAATTCAAGGTGTTCTTTAAAGACGGAGTCCGGCCCATTGGCGCGGCAGGCAATGTCACAAAGCTGTATCTGCATTTCAAACGTCACGCATTCGACAGAGAAGATAAACACGTACTTCAATAGGACAGCTAGCTCACTTTCAAAATACGTATTGTACCTTCGGAGATATAACCGGTTATACTTTACCGATTCTATGCTCTCGCTTTTTAGAGAAGCAAAATATTTTAACTCAATAGTCTATTTTACACACCCCCATCTTCGTTCCTTGCTGCCGTGAGATTTAAGTCCCGGTTCTGTGAATACTTGAATCTCCGCGCAATATGCAATGTACTGTCATCTGACTGTCTCATTCCGAATGGCGACTCTTGAACCTTCCAAAAAAGCCAGGTAACCCTCAAGCTTATCGCTGACGTCCGACACGGAATACATGAGACCTTCTGCATTTATGCGCGCATCCCCTCGAAGCCCCATGTCGACTCAATCTTCGAGCAGCTTCAAGGACAGTAACATATCAGTACTTGGTGGCGCTGTTGGGTCGTTGAAACAACTGAACAGGAAACATAAAAACTCGTTCGGCCTCTCAATGCCAAGAAGGCGCCGTGGTCTCAAATTTTGCACATCCTTGGGACCCCTCATATCATCCTCCTTTGCAAAAACATGGAACCGAGGCTGGGCAGTGCGAATCGCGGTGATACATCTTTCTTTCACAACTCCCACGGGAAGTCTGGCTCTGCTTGGACTCCGCGTGCTGTGACCGGGATGGTCGAAGTCTGGGACACGAGAGCACTCGGTCTTTGGCAAGGTCCTTAGCATTTTGCGCGCGATCGGTGCGTGTTGGATTCACATAATAGACTACTCGTATTATTAGCGAGGACGCTGAACCAGGAGGAGAATACGAGTAGCACTCGGCTTTAATCGCGGTTTTTCGGATTTAAGTGTCACACCCGGTGTAAGTTACGAAGGCAAACAGTCAGATAGGTGGCACAATCGGAGATGGCCGAAACGAAAGAGTTTTGACTTGGCAGCAGCTTCCGCGCATGATGACACCGCGTGCATCCGATTAATGACGGAGAGTGGTATCGTGTTATGACGTCATCGGCTTATGGGTGTCAACTCGAGCAAGACCTTCACTGAGTGCTATAATACCAATTGGACCAATCACGTTGACGGGATTTGCGCCCTCAAATATTTCAACGCGGTGACCATAAAAAATCAATGCGGTGACCAGTGACCAACTGTCCTTGCTTATGAAAATCAGAATACAGATCCAGCTAGCTAGCTACGAAGGTAGCTAGTTAGACGAAACTACATCCCATGCATGTAATATTTGAGTAATACATCAAAACACTCGAGCTGCGCAAAAAATTAAACTCAACGGCAAATGCATTCGCCGCAGTTGCGTATTCGTATGAAATGGATATTGATTTTTTGCGCAGCTTTTGTCCCACCTGTGCGCGGCGATGTCACTTTTGTATGGGAATCTTTTACGAATCACGTGATTTGGATCGTATATTTGATTAACAATAATGTTACATAATGTTATGATAGAGTATCATACCATATACGATAATTAAATCAATCGTACCGAGTCAATGAAGAAAATTCCTACGGCAGTACTATTCTTCATTTACTCGCGAAATCGGTGCTACGAAGGTAATATTCAACGTAGAATAAAAGCGAACCTTACCTTTTGCCTATCTTAATTTAAACTAACCCCCATCTATCTACATGACGTTCGTTACGAACGAAGATAAGTTAAGTTAAGTTAGCTCGCTCTCAACCCTTGATCAAGCTTCCCACTTCTTTTCGACATTGCATTTCAATACTTTCGACCGAGAGCTGCAAAAAACCGGGAGACTAGTGACGACCACGACTATCAATGTCAAAAAAACCTAGAAAATCGAAAACATTGGCATTGTTCGATGTTGACGGCACTCTAACCATACCGCGCAAAGTGCGTAGCCAGCCCATCTCAGATCGTTCGATGTTTTCGCAGAGCTCACCTTGCCACGGCATTGTAAAGAACAGTGCCGAGTAACATTGCAACTTTTTTTTTCCTTACATCCACATTCACTTACGCAGCGTGCGGATGCCAGTATGTTGAAATTCCTCAAAGATCTTGGAGAGGTGCGTTTCCCTCACCCTAGCGCCAAGCTTGCCACCGGCCGAATATTGTTTTTCCGAAACTTCCTCGGCTGCGAGCTGAACATAATCAACCGAACATGATGTTTGAATAGAAAATAAGTGTCGGAATCGTTGGCGGGAGCGACTTGATCAAGATCAGAGAACAGTTGGGAGAGGACGGTGCGCACACTTTCGATGAACGCTTTCAGCCGGGTCCTTGTAAATCGTGACTTTTTATTTCCCCGCAGCCCAAAAAGACTATGATTTCCTTTTTGCTGAAAACGGTCTGATGGCATTTAAGGGAGGTTCCCTTCTTAGGGCGACCAGCTTCAAGGAATATCTCGGGGACGAAAAGTTGAAGAAACTCATCAATTTCATTCTCGTCTACATTGCAAATTTGGACATCCCAATCAAGCGCGGAACATTTATAGAGTTCCGTAATGGTATGCTCAATGTATCTCCCATTGGACGAAATTGCAACCAATCAGAACGAGACGAGTTCGAAAGATATGACACGGACGCCCGTGTCCGTGAGAAAATGGTCAAGATTTTACAAACACAGTTCGAAGAATACAACCTTACGTTCTCTATCGGTGGTCAGATTTCCTTTGACGTCTTCCCAAAAGGCTGGGACAAGACATTTTGCCTTCAGTTTGTAGAAAATGATTACGATGACATTCACTTCTTCGGCGATAAAACACATCACGGGGGAAACGACTATGAGATATACAACTCACAAAGGACTATCGGACACGCAGTGACTTCGCCAGAAGATACCCAAAAACAAGTCGTCAAATATATTCTTGACAAGCTTTAAGCAGTAACATCGCTCAAATACTATGATATCAATTAGCAGGAAAATATTTCAGTCCTCGTTCAGTCGACTTGAACAACACGAATCATAAGTCACAGTGCGGCTTGATACTACCTCTGTTGTGTCTGTTGAGCGAGGCACTTTCACAGTCATCAAACAATGCAGTAGAAGTTGAAACTTGCTTTGCTTGAAATTCAGATATATTTATTTTGCTTTGCTCTGCTTTGTACACACGAAGAGCAGTTTATTTATTACCTTCGAACGTACCATAACCCTTATTTTTCGTACGTTTCGTAAGGTTTTGTAAGCTTCGAAGGTACCTTCGTACTTCGCATGCATTCGTTTCGTTCCCTCGTCAGTTGGGTTGCAGCTAAGAGTCGGACTAATCTCGAAAATAACTCATGAAAAAAAGAGAAACTCGTTGCCGAAAATTGTATGGGCATTCCGATTTTCGGAAATCAGACCGACATTCTTGAGTTAGTTAGTCCGTCTCTTGCAACCCAACTGAGGGAAATGCCGTGCTGGTCAAGACTAATAATAATGATCATCATTGATCCTTCAAGATCATATTTTCGCAGTCATCAAACAATGCAGTAGAAGTTGAAACTTGCTTTGCTTGAAATTCAGATATATTTATTTTGCTTTGCTCTGCTTTGTACACACGAAGAGCAGTTTATTTATTACCTTCGAACGTACCATAACCCTTATTTTTCGTACGTTTCGTAAGGTTTTGTAAGCTTCGAAGGTACCTTCGTACTTCGCATGCATTCGTTTCGTTCCCTCGTCAGTTGGGTTGCAGCTAAGAGTCGGACTAATCTCGAAAATAACTCATGAAAAAAAGAGAAACTCGTTGCCGAAAATTGTATGGGCATTCCGATTTTCGGAAATCAGACCGACATTCTTGAGTTAGTTAGTCCGTCTCTTGCAACCCAACTGAGGGAAATGCCGTGCTGGTCAAGACTAATAATAATGATCATCATTGATCCTTCAAGATCATATTTTCGGGTATTCTTCATCGATCTATTACCTTCGTGCATGTTTTCCACAGCGACACAATTCCTTCTGCCACGACGTACTCCCCTGCAAATGCTCAGAGAAAAGAGCTGAAGGCATCGGTTCAGAGAACTATCTGGAAGATAGCCTGTTCTCAAGAGGATGGCACTTTTTTTCGCGATTTCCTGTTTGTTTTTCTTTGTTCCAACGGCGGAATCTCTCGGGCTCGTTGCCACCCGGGCGGTCGACCATGAAGCTTGGCAGCGCCTTCAGGTTTTGGGACGAATCAGCGATACTGACGATGGCACCCTTCAGCGGACATTTCTGAGCCTCGGGTCCCGACGCGCGATGACAACCGTAGAGAGCTGGATGCTTCGAGCTGGGTTGGACACATGGGTCGACGAAGTTGGAAATGTTCACGGTCGAATCGAAGGGGCTGGGTGTACAGGCCAGCATGTCCTCATTTTTGGTTCCCATCTAGACACGGTGAAGGATGCCGGAAAGTATGACGGCGCCTTAGGTATTATCGTCGGCATCGCCGCCCTCAAAGCGCTCGTGCTGGATTCTTTCACTGAAGAGGCACCAGTACCTTGTTCTCTCCAGCTTGTTGCTTTTTCTGACGAAGAAGGTGTACGGTTCTCAAGTACATTCCTTGGTAGTCGTGCTCTCGTAGGGACTTTACCTTACACGGTGATTAAAGCACGAGACGAAGAGGGACATACTTTCCTTGAAGTGTTGCGTCATAATGGTTTCAAAGGAACGCTTGATTCCATCAAGACGGCAAATATATCCGACGCATTATCCTCTTATGTAGAGGTGCACATTGAACAGGGTCCCGTCCTCCAGCAACGAAAGCAATTTGCTTCTCCTGTTGTTGGAATCTCTGGTCAAACAAGGCTACTCTTCACAGTGCATGGAACGCAAGGTCATGCTGGAACTGTGCCTATGACAGAGAGGAAAGATGCGCTAGCAGCTTCAGCAAATATTATACACACCATCGAGAAGTATTGCAGGCAAACAGTTTTGAACGCTTCTGAAGATACTTTATTGGTCTGTACTGTTGGGGATGTGCGCGTATGGCCAGGCTCGAGTAATGTTATACCCAGTACCACAAACTTCACTGTTGACATACGATCGCGGTCAGACAGTGTCAGGAATGCGGTGGTTGAACACTTGATACAGTATGCACAACACGTCTGCCAGGCAAGAGGGCTAATATTTAGCTTCGATCGTACTCATGACGCGCCTGCAGTCAATTGCGATAAGAAAATTTTGGACAGCCTTGCCGAGTCCATATTACACGTGACCAGTGAACTAATAGATGCAAGGACTGGCACAGATAAGACGATTTCACAGTTCTGGGATGACACAGGTTTGATCAATATGAAGGACACGAAACCTTGGCGTGCATTGACAAGTGGTGCAGGGCATGATGCTTTAGCAATCAGCCAGACTTGTCCTATTGGTATGCTTTTCGTTAGGTGCAAAGACGGTATAAGTCATAGTCCCCTTGAGCAGAGCACCCCTGAGGATGTTGCATTTGCTGGTAGAGTTTTACTTAACTTTTTGACCTCAAATGGGGCTCATCATTCTGCCCTGTAATAATTGACAAGGCGGATTGCAATAAAAGGAGATTTGAAAACAATAATTTCCACATGCACCTCCTCTAATTAACGGAGTGATTGATACGTGCATGTGTCTTGGTGCGGAAAAGAATTCTTGGGAAAGGACTCAGCGCACGTCAACCTATGGTGCTCCGGGTTCATCAGGGCTAGATAACGCCAAGAAAATTAAAAACAGCTAGAGTAACCTCACGGCGTGTCAGAGACAGCTGCTTTAGATTGAATAACGTGACGTGTAATGCAAAACTAGAAGTGGGATTTAATTAGCAACGGCGCGTGGAATGCTTCAAACAGTCTAACCACTTTTGTGAGGCCAAGGCCTGGGCTTGATAGCAACGATCTATGGGTTGCGCGCAATATGCAAGCAAATGTCCCGAATCTTGCGGCAAGTGTCGCTGCATCGATTTTGTGGATACCGTGCAAACAGGTCAGGGCTTCATGAAGTTGGGTTATGTAGTCGTTGTTATTGCTCTCGTTGGACTTTTCAACTAATCTTTCACTCTCATTGAAGAATTCAATGTACCTTGCGGCCTCGTCGTGGCTCCACGCGCACACAAGAGAGCAGTCACCGAGTCCAGCAAACCTATTCACTCCAGGCAATGAAATATTTGCGTCTTCGTCATCAACGAGACAAACGACCACGCGCAAAGCGAATGAGCAACCAAGCCCGAGAACTCGAGCGCGCAGATATGACGGTTGAAGGGACTGAAATTTCAGAGAAATAAAAAGTGCGCACGAGCTGCTCGAAGCAAAGACGAAATCCGGGTCGATGTCTTCGATGACCCAGTTCACGTTACAGAAATGATGCATCAGACCGTTTCTAATTTGACCCCGCGATACAAATAACATTTCACGTATGGCAGTTCCGTTTGCCGGTTGCGACAGGTTGGCGTGTCTTGACTGGTGCATCTGACGTGTTGTTGGATAGTTCGCAAGGTGCAGAGCAGATTACTGCCGGCGCCACGAATGGTGCTGTAGGTTTTCGCGACTGTTATCATGCTTCGTTCCCGGGACAAGCTGACTGAAGTATTGACGAGCCCTAGCTAGGCTTTCTCGCGGAAACACTATTTTCATATCTTTAGATCTAACCTCGAAGGTAACATTTTTTAAAATAAAAATAAATACGAATATATTATAATATTATTAAATGATGAGATCTTATTAATAATATTAATTAATAAGATAAATAATCTTGCTTGATTAATTATTGCTCTAATCTTATATATTATAACTTATTATTAATAGTATTGACTTATGAGCATTATTATTAATACACTAAAATATTTGTGAGTGGGAATTATGTTGGAATTTTTCCCCACACACGTTGTGTGAAATTTTTGGAAATTTTCGCCACACACGATTAAGATATTGTGAATTTTGTGTGAATTTTGTGGGAATTTTAATAAATGAATAGCTGGCTCGCTCGACGACCGAATTATTATTCGTGTATTACATGCATATATGTTATTATCATTATTAATAATAAACTCACAAATATTTCGGACGGAGAAAATGATAATTTGTACGAAGGTATTAATTAAAATAAAACGCCAGTTTTTGCTTATTACATGAGATGTAGTTTCGTCTAATAACTCATATCACCGCATTGATTTATATTGGTCACCGCGTCGAAATATTAGAGGGCGGAAATTTTGTCACGTGATTGGTCCAATTGGTATTAAGCGCGGTGACCAGCGGTGACCATCTCATACAGCTTTTCAGTCTATGCGCGGAACAGTTGCAAAAATGTGCCTTAACGTAACACGGAACTGGTATCGTTAATGAGGAATCGCGGTCTATTCGCTTCATACAATGATGACATGTGTTTGCTCATACGTCGGCACTTAAAAGAAGTTAAGATGTCCGACCCACCTGGAGCGAACCACAACAAATCAGTAATGTCATTCGTTCGCCCCTGGAAGATTTTTATTATTAATAATTATTATCACGTGCTTATTAAACATTACCGTCAAGTAAAAGCTGAGGCAAGTTTCTTGCGGTGGGTGCTGGGGTTGTCGGCCCATTTGGACCGGGGTTAAGATGCCTTCAACATTTCTTTGCAAAGTTAGCATCATTACGTATTTCTTTCTTACATTACATGTCGGTGGGTGTGACTGAAAAACAACGAGACCCTTTTGGAAGCGGACGTTTTCCCCTCGCCTCGACACGGAGAAATCAATATCAATATTCGGTCCAACTGATCCGCCGCAACAAGGATTCGGTCCCAGAGCATCTTTCTTTGCATTAACTTAGCCATCGACAGTCCGATTTTGAGCCGCCGGACTCCCTGAGACATTGACATTTCACTTCTCCTCCCGTCTTGTCTTGGCGGAGAATTACGTCGGTCCCAGGTGTCTACCTGACCTCTTCGTCACCCCCTTTTAAACAACCCCGCAGCCTCCGAGCCTACTTTCCAGCGTACTGAAGCCGAACTCAGCGTACCAGAGGCAAATGATGACGTCGATACCGTGCACTTCTTTCGTGATCCGGTGCAGGGTGGCTTCCCCTCAAAGAAGGACATCCATGTGCTCTTGGGCTTCCGCAACACCGGAGAAGCGAGTCTAAACGTCACGCACATAGCAGGATCACTCAGAGTACCCGGCCAAGGTTCTTTCTATGTCGCAAACTTCACAGAACGTGCATATAATGCCGTGGTCGAGCCCGGCAAGGAGGCTTCAATTTTGTATAGTTTTTCCCTCGATTCACAACTCGCAGGGCATGACTGCAACGTTGAGCTTGCCGTGTTTTATCAGGACAGCGAAGAACTGTTCTCCACTACTTTCTTCAACTCGACAGTTCAAGTGCTTGATCCCGTTGGAGTCATCGACACCAAATTAATATTCATGTACCTCACGGTGTTGAGTGTGTTGTTTTTTGCCACCTATACAAGCTTGCATGCATCTGGAACATCATTTCCAGCAGCTACAACGTTATTTAAAAAGACACTTCCGGCTATTCTCAAAAAGAACAAGGAAGCGGGATTCTACGGCCATCACCGCGTCGATGAGTGGTTGAAGGGAACTGCCTGGACCCCACATGCGGTCAAAAGAAAATGAACGAAGGAACAACAGTTGCGTACTCGTTTCTGGCCATCGATGCCATATGAAGTGTTTGATGCGTGTCTTTATTTATTTTCCGCAGCAAGAAATATTTTATAATATATTATTACGTGATAAGTTTCGAAGATATTACCTTCATTCGAAGACAGATATCACCATGCATTATTATTTGCAAAACTGTTGTCGTGACCCAGCCCGAGTTTTTTTTCGGAGATTTTGAAAAGCGGATATCCGATCCGCTGGACTTTTTCAGACTTTTTCATCGAGCAAACAGTAGTTTCGTCATAGCTTGCGGTCTTATACGTGAAGCTATCAGCAAAGTGACAAGCTAGCTATTATAGTTACATACATATATAATCCGAATTTCAATAGATATATATCTAGCTAGCTAGGCTTGGACATTTTTTTATTAAGAACGTAAATACTTTAACACTTATCATTATTACGATCCACAAAATCACTCCGGTGGGCAAACAGTATAAAGATTCCGCGCTTATATGTTCAAGTTAGCGACTTATTTATATATACCTTCGTATCATAATCGATTATCAAGCAAAGCAAGTTAAGATCATATTAATAATATATATGATATACGTTACGAACCGGGCGCGGCTTTGCCGCGCACACAGCCACCCAGGGATTAGGAGTATCATCCACGGCCTCGCTCGGTATATATCGTTCGAACTTAAGTGATCAAACGGCCGGAGCAAAACACGGGGGCGGGTAAGAATACCAAAGGAGTGATGGGCCGAAATCGGAATAATAACTCACAACATCATAATAATTACGAAGGTACCTTCGAAGGTACCTTCGTACCTTCGAAGGTATTTAATGAGATCTTATTTATTAATATAAGATCTTATTTTAATACTTATTATTATTATTATTTATTTTTTATTATTTATTTTTTGTACGAGATTTTTTTCCGGCGAGCGATGGAATATAACCCGGCCGCCGCCTTCCGTAAGCCACTACACCGTTCGCCAGGGAAGCACGACAAGCGTCGGTAGCGATAAGCATGGTTCGCATAAGCGTCCTCAATGACACTCTCAAGGTAATTCTTGCACTCCAGCCATCAAGCTTGCGTCGCGGTTGTGTCGAAGGCGGCCACACCGCCATTTAACTATTTAGGGTCTTCTCGCTTCTGCTTCTGAGGGTGTTGTTCTACTGCGCAGGCCATGTACAACGCCGAAAAGCGCGGAAAGCGCCAGGTGCTTGTGCGCCCTGTCTCAAAAGTTGTGATCAAGTTTCTTCAGGTCATGCAGAAGCATGGTGAGCTCCTTACCTGACGACTATTCTTCTTGGCTGCCTTGTCTCGATCGGTCGATCAAACTTCTTTGACATCTTTTTCTTTTATCGTGGTAGGCTACATCAACGAGTTCGAATACATCGACGATCATAGATCTGGAAAGATCGTCGTAGAGCTGAATGGACGCATCAATAAGTGCGGTGTCATAAGGTAATGCCGCCATCGTACATCTGGTTCGGTTTACCAAGGATTCATATTTGCATCCAACAAGATATATGTTTCAAACTTCTTTCTCTTTTCCGCAGCCCCCGTTATGATCTCTCGCACACGGATGTCGAAGACTGGGTTGGCCGTCTTCTTCCGTCTCGTCTGGTATGCTTCATAGCTACACGTGTGTCGAAATCATATCATATCATTGACTTTTTTTCACCAATTCAGTTCGGGGTCATCGTACTGACTACTGCCAATGGAATTCTTGACCACGAAGAAGCACGACGCAAAAAGGTCGGCGGTAAAGTTCTGGGTAGGTTGACGACGTGCTTCAAAACTGGCCAATGAGCCCATCAGAGACGGATACTGACGTCTGCGCCTCATTTTTCTGTCAGGTTTCTTCTACTGATGTCAATCGAAGGCCCTTGAGATCGCAAGTCTCTGTCAATTATTCACCAGGGCTGCCAAACATTTCTAGGGTTACGCGATCAGCTTGTATGATTGTAGGCGCAATAATCATAGGACGCGGCGCGAGCGTGAAAGGATTGAATAAATAATAATAATTCATCAACATGGTTACTACCGTCTCGAGTGCAAAGAAAACTGACCGTGGAACCTCCTCAACATTGCAAACCCCTCCGGCTTGACGAGAAAATTATGCTAAGATGTGATCACAAACCCTAAAGGTCACACTTCTTGCAGCCACTTGGCGGCGTCAACAGCAAAGTAAGTGAGAGTCAGGTCTGCGCCAGCACGCTTTATGGATATGAGACTCTCAAGAACGGCATCTTTTTCGTTCAAATATCCTGCTGCAGACCCTGCCTTGAGCATTGAATACTCACCAGACACCTGGTAAGCACTTATGGGAAGTGTCGTACTATCCTTGAGCGCACGAATGATATCCAGATATGCCCCTGCTGGCTTCACCATCATTATATCAGCCCCTTCAGCTTCATCAAGGGCAGCCTCCCGGAGGCATTCTCTATAGTTGGCAGGGTCCATTTGATACTCTGCTTTATCCTTCGGGATACTCCAGTCTTCGTTACCTGGACGAGGAGCGCTTGCTAGTGCATCTCGAAAGGGTCCGTAATAAGCAGAGTTGTACCTGGAAGTGCAAAAATAAGCAAAGAGTTAGTATTGACATTGACCAGTATCGGTAGTTTGAGCGATTTACTGGACATACTTGGCGGTATATGACATGATCGCTACGTTTGTAAATCCCTCAGCATCAAGCGCCTCACGAATTGCACCGACGCGACCATCCATCATGTCAGAAGGAGATATGACATCGGCACCAGCACGAGCCTGGGATACAGCCTGCTTGCAAAGGTAGTAGACAGTCTCATCATTCATGATGACACCATCGGATCTAACCATGCCATCGTGTCCCATCGTGTTGTAGGGATCAAGTGCAACATCTGTGTAAACCTCAAGGTCAGGAAACGTATCTTTGAGGAGTGAGATCGAGCGCTGCGCTAGCCCGTTTGGGTTGAAGCATTCTTCCGCAGTGGCAGTCTTCAGGTGGTCTGGCGTCTTCGGGAAAATCACAACTTGGTTCACACCGGCTGCACGTGCCTCGCGTACTTTTTTGACCATTCCGGTCTTCCATCCGAGACGGGATTGCCCGGGCATCGAGTCGATCGGGATGTCGTCATCGCCATCGTGAACGAAGATTGGGTAGATAAAGTTTGATGGAGTCAATATTGTCTGAAGCACTCTTAGTTAGCTTGGTGACAAAAGCATGATGTTACAGGGTAATAACAAGTTGTCGGATCAATTGAGAACAGCAAGTGAGGGGCGCACCTCGCGGAAGGCCTCTCGGACGGTGGCGCTTCGGCGGTTTCGGCGTGGACGAGAAGCCAGGTCTTGAGGAGGCACAACGGGACTTCCTGATCACCATTCTGAGGGTATGAGAGTTGGAATACCACACGATGGACTCATGTCCAGAGAGATCAAGATTTTGACGATGGTCGCAGAATGGATCATTTACCTTCGGGAGCTCTTGGGGCCACACGTTTGGTAGGAGGCGCGAGGTCGACGTCAGCAGCCTTCGAGCTTACGGGGCAAGTGCGACGAATCGCATTCGACCTCGCCGGCCTAAATAAGTTGCCTACCGGTGCGCCTGCGAAGGTCTTGGAGAGTCCGGTCATATTCATCTGTAGATATGGTATTTCCAACGGGAACTGATGTCGAGTGTAGTCGCCCCCAGTCCGCAATGCTCTTTAAGACGGCGAGAAATCTTATACTTTATATATCCTTTTGTTTCGGCCAATCATTTTGCGCCACGTCATTTTGTTGTCGATGCGATGTCACCATCGATCAATCTTCGAAGATAGATATATATATGAACGATGTATATATGATTATATATATATGGTATTCGAAGGTATTTAATACGAATCGAAGGTAATAATAAGATCTTTATTTAATATATTATTATGTTGCCTTATTATTATTAGCTAATGCGAATTTTGATGCATATGTCCAGTCATGTCATCTATATATCCTGTCCATCATCATATATGCAAAATAATTTCATAATAATAAGTTAAAACAACAACTATCCCCACCCACGCACAACCAGAAACCTTCAATCGACACCTAATAAACCAAGACGTGGTACGAAATATAGTAAAGCATCGAACTTCCTCGCTGTCCCTTTCCCGTTGCCGCGCCCAAGCTGCTCGCAGTTAACATTTTAGCATGGTGAGTAGCTACCCGACCTATCTAGTTCGCGTGTGTGTCAACACGTTGAGGTAGCAACAGCGTTATGTCAATGTCGCCAAGCTCTCCAGACGTACGGATCTTTAGGGTTTGAGCCTGGACGCCGTCGCCCCGGCTGCGTCAGTGCGAACACTGCGAACGACAGGTCTAGCGACCGGATGCACTACGAAGTCGACTTTCGCTTGCGATCACGATCATTATTTTAAGTGTTCGCTTCCGGTCGAACTCTCCGTTTCAAGCACTCGGCCCGCTAACGAGGGCCTCGGCATCAGATCATTTTCCGGGGATCCTGCGTCTTCTCCTTCGCTCACCGATAACATTCTCTCGCCGTTTTTGTACAGGCCGAAAAGAAGGAAAATCCCATGAGGGAGGTGCGCATCCACAAGCTGGTGCTGAACATCTCCGTCGGTGAATCCGGCGACCGCCTTACCAAGGCTGCCAAAGTTCTTGAGCAGCTCACCGGCCAACAGCCTGTGTTCTCGAAGGCCCGCTACACTGTGCGAACTTTCGGTATCCGCCGCAACGAAAAGATCGCCACACACGTGACCGTGGGTAACAGGGACAAAGCGATGCAGATCCTGGTGCGTACACTGACAAATTTGGACTCTTTTCACCTGTCTTGCAGCCCCTGGCTGATTCGCATCATCGGTCTCAACCTAACCTTCTGTCATCCCTTTGCACATCCACGCCAACAGGAGTCTGGCCTAAAGGTTAAAGAGTACGAGCTTATCAAGAGCAACTTCTCCCAGACCGGTTGCTTTGGTTTCGGCATATCTGAGCACATTGACCTTGGCATCAAGTACGACCCCTCTACTGGCATCTATGGTGAGTGACACCCGGTGACATTCCAACCCCCCTTCGAAATCCTTTATCGACGCATCAACAATGCTGATTACCGGGCGGACCTACCATGTAATGTGCCCCTCGAGTATGAACTTGATGCTACACCGCCCGCCTGTACTCCAGACCACCATAGAAATCTTCCCATTGGTGGTCGGGCGGAGCATCAAGCGGCAAATCCTTTTTCTCTGTGTCGATACAATTTTAAGGCGAAACACTCACATATGATTCACCATCTTGTTCTCAGGCATGGATTTCTTCGTCGTCCTTGAACGTCCTGGGTTCCGTGTTGCCAAGCGCCGCAAGTGCCAGACAAAGATCGGAGCACCTCACAAACTCAAGAAAACAGACGCCATGAAGTTCTTCCAATCGAAGTTCGAGGGTGTGATCCTGGCCAAGGCCTATAACTAAGTTACATCGTGCTTACATGTGCATGTTTCGGTGCGCGGGTTTTAGTTGATCGCTTGGTTTGTGTCCTGCAGCAAGGCAATACTTTGTAACAAGAAGTCTTGCCGCATATATTTTAGCCTATCCAGTATTCGTAACATGCTGTCTGTCTATCTATCTCCCATCTCTCCTGCATTTTCACTACACCTTCGCCTTTCACACTGAAGTTTGTGCGGCATGCGACTGGATTGCATGCCTGGGGATATTTCAAAACTCTCCTTTGAGGCCTCAGGCGTGATGACTCCCCCGATCTACGGGGCGTTTTGTTGAGTCACAGACCACCGTTTGGTTTTTATCCGTCCGCCTCGGAAGCGCTTTTCAAGCGTCGCTCATCGCGTCCATTGGCGACGGCGCGGTGCTCCGACGCGGAATCCTTCACCCGATCCGAGCCAAGTCCTCCCCGCACGACACCATAGGTAAGCACGACCCGCACTCATATGCGCAAAGCGCGCGGCTCGATGAGCGTTTGTTCAAAAAGACCAGTTTTCGCAACGAAAAAACTCCGGGGCAACAGACTCCAAACATCGAGTCCAAAAAATGTCGACAATCACTCGGATCGGTCGACAATGTACGGAACGAATAGATCGTGATGTTTGATTAACGATACCAGGTGAGTGTGACATTTTTTTGACTTTGAGTCGTGCATAATGATCGGCTACGCCGATATCCGAATATCCTAAATATGTGGCAGAGGAAGGTGTCTGAGGTGTCGTCACAGTGTGGCAGTGTCGGTATTTGCAACCGACCAGTGATCGTTTGCTAACCAATCTGCCGACCGAAAGTCAACTCCGAAAGTCAACAAGTAAGCAAAGCAAGCTTGCTTGTGAACGATACCGAAATACACAAGTCACAAAAGTGGGCTCAGCAAAACTTTAGTCGACAAGCACACGTGGCAGAACATGTTCTCGTCACGTGTACCCATTGGACTTCCCCCACTGCACGCGCAGCAGAAGCCCAAACACTTCACTTCGTATCGTTTTGATGCGGTCCCACAGCTTAAAACACATTTGTTTGGGGCTGCCCATGTATTTTTACTCACCACAAATGACCCGAAAGTTCACAAGAACACGCAAGAAAACACGAAAGAGTTCCGAATGCGCAGGCGTGCTGTTCTCGCGAATGCTGCCGTGGGCTTAATGATACAGCTTCCAACCTGCCAAGCCTCCGATGGCAGCGTAGATGAGCTAAGCTGGCTTACTCATCGGGATAAGAACCGTTTTTTCCGGGTGGAATATCCTGTTGGCTGGGAAAAGGTGACCAAGCAGGGTGCTGCACTTTTATTACGCGACCCAGAGGATGTTCGTGCGCAACTTGGCGTGACGGTGGCCCCAGTCAAAATTGGCTCTCTTTCAGAATTCGGAAGTCTTCACGAGGTTGGTGAGCTTCTGCTTAAGGCAGAGAAGCTAAAAGAAAGTACAGTCCCAGGCGGAGTGCTTCTTCTGAGTGAACGCGAACGCTATGGCAAAATGAGTGGCATCCGGTTTTATGACTATGAATATAGACTACAGACGACGCGTGGAAACAGGCGTGTTCTGAATTCAGTCACGGTGGAAAATGGCATGTTATACACCCTGAACATTCAGACCATGGAAACGGAAAACGATGATAAAATAGGCGAACTCAACCCAAGCCCGTACAATCAAAGTGTCTATGGATTTGATGTCGGGCAGGGCTGTGTGGAATGACTTGCTCCTTGAAAGCGAAAATAGCGACTTATTATTTTGATTTCTGCCCACAACGCTTAGTTTCACTTCGACCAACTCCGAGTGGGCGTCTTCCAGACATCAAGTGAATACACCTGTCCGGTTTTATCACCACAGAGTAGAGTGCTTTCCCCGTGAAATGTTACACAGGTCAGGTCTGCGAGACCCCGAAAAAACGCTATTTCTCGCCAAACCCGGGTGTCATAAACACTCAATCCGTCTCCAGCACACACGCTTATCCAAGCGGGCTGGGTTTCACAGGACGCACATGCAACAGGTAGGTCACGAAAACCGATTTTGTGTACCTGCTGTGAACGATTAGTTGAAATACGCGCATCCCATAACCTTGCAGAGTGATCCAGAGAAGTGGTAAGAATTAGTGACGAGACAGGAATGAGAGAAAGAGAGTTGACGCCACCATCATGGCCATTGATGATCTGTACCGCGCGGCCAACAGTGAGATCCCATGATCTGATGGAACGATCCGAAGAGCCAGAGATGGAATGCGTTCCACGAAAACAATCCAATCCAGTGATTCGCCCTGAGTGCCCCTTTAAACCAAAGACCTGCAAACCTGTTCTATTGTCTGCGGTGTCCCAGACGCTGATCACCCGATCTTTTCCACCTGAGAGGATCCTATCACATCTACCGGCATAGCAACAAGTTAGCACCGGCCCCGAGTGTCCTGTCAACCGCCCTGTATGTACCCCTGTGTTCGTATCCCATGTCATCAAGTTACCATCATCAGATGCACTAACCAATGCACCAGTCTCGGGGTGAGTAGCTATGGAGCGCACAGCTTCTGTGTGTCCTTCAAATGACTTTGAAACGTATAAAGCGCGATCATTATTGAGCACTATCATCCGCAGAGCGCAATCTTCTCCACCTGTCACACTGAAGATGCGTGGTTTCCTCGTCGACGCTAAGCGCAGGCCCTTGACATCTCTCACAGATCTACACGGGTGGGCAGGACTACTGCCACTCATGGGAATACAAACAATTGCGGTCACTCCCCGCTTATGAATCTGACCATCGAAGGCACGTTGATATTTGTTATGAAAAGGTTGTGCTGTATTTTGCCCTGTCCGCGATACACCACAGCGAAATGGGTGATACGGCGAGTCAAGAACGTGCATTTCCTGAGCTGTTCTCGGCGTTCGGGAAAATAGCCCAGGCTCTTGAGGATATTGTCCCAGGGACATAGAACCCTTGCGCCCAACCCAACCCCATACGGCCACAATGCAGTCGTCTGCGCCGACTAGCAGAGCACTTCCATCTGGCGATAAGGATGCCACGTGACACGCGCAACCTTGGTTCAGAACCATTATGCTTTCCCCTAGAAATGGACGCCAGATGCGCAATTCATAGTCCATAGATGTGGAAATCAATAGTTGTCCGTCTGAGCTGTGGCTAAGATGGGTAACTGCGTCCGTGTGACCAATGAGAGCACCCACGTGTTGTCCTGTAATTGGGTTCCACAACATTATCGCTCGATCGAGTGATCCAGTCGCAAGTATCTCATCCCGCAGAATAAATGAACAACATGTCACATCCTCTAAGTGCCCCTGCAACGTAAGAGCCAGTTCTGGTTTGCTCTCTCCCATCACAAAAACTTCTGAGTGTTTATCAAAGGACAACTCTTGATGTCCGCCATTACCCAACAACCATACTTGAAGTGAGCAATCGCTTGATCCTGTAACAAACATGTTGCCCGCAGGAGAAATTTTGAGGGATGCAATCGGGCCCGCATGAGTCGTGCAAATTTTGTGCCTCATCTTGACAATTATTGATGAAATATCCCATATACATATGCACCGGTCGCATCCCGCACTGAATAATTGCGCAGTGACTGACATGAAGTCCATTGTTAAGACTTGATCGGCATGTCCTCGCAGTATTTGGCTTGTTTGTCCCACATCCCCTTCGAATTTCCACACTCGTATTGTGCAATCTCTCGAGGCAGATATTATTCGGCAACCTTGTGAAGGGATGGTCACACAAAGAAGAGAGGTGATTGCAAGATCGTGTCCAAATAATCGAAATACACATTCGCCAGTTAGTGCTGACCATATAGCAACTAGTCCGTCTTTGCCACCAGAAACAAAACTTGTGTTGTCAAGCCAAGCGCATGCAGTCACTGCATCTGAGTGCACGTCGTGGTTATGAAGTTCCCTCATGGGAATTTCATTTGGTCGGTTTTCCCATAATAACAAAAGCTCGTCATAGGTTTTGACACTAGATGGCGTGTCGGAGTTATCAATCTCAGGTGGCGGCGAATGCTCCCGAACCGCACTCTCTGCATTTTGACCGTGTTCGGGATCACCTGGTGAATTCATTGCAACCTGCAGAATGAGGTGAGGCCTGCGGTGAAGTGCAGTGCAATTTCGCACAATTAAGCTACGAAGGGCAACAATGTTTCTATAGAAAGACATAGAGCCGATATCTCGCTCGAGCCACATCTTAAAAGCCTCTTTGATACTGCTATGGTGTTCAGGTTGATTATTATGAGTGAAGTTGACAACTTGGTCAAGCCACGATGATTTGGGATATTGGATGACACGATCATAATCTTCAAGCAGCGCCGCTCCTTCACCAAGCTCAAGCTTAGCTTGAAGAAAGGAAAAATCGCTCAACAATGTACACAGTTGTTCGAACTGTCGTCCTTGGCTTAGAAAGTATGGTAAAAAAAGCACCGCGTCAATGACCATGTGATGTTCCTGAAATGCCTCATGGTCAATTAACTGTGCGTCAGCATCTCTTTCCAGGGCCCTGGGAGATAATTGATGCATTCGAAACAGCAGCGCCTTGCCCGAAGATGGAATCGTCCCAGTTCCATCTTCCTCTATTTTGCGAGTGTGCTTACCATAGTTGGACTTCAGAGATTCTCGAGGGTAAGGTCCAACAGCAGTGAAACTTTCAAGGTAGCCATAAAAATCCGCGAGATTTTGATGCAGAAGACGCCTCGCTTCTTTAGTCGGAGCATATCGGTTCAGCACTATATTTTCTACCATGTCGCTTGCGATCCTATAGGTGCCATTGACAGGACCAGTGATAAGATGACGTGCCTCCCACATCAGTGTCGGCACAATCATAGAATTGAGGTATGTTTCCTCCTCTTTGCTCAGGACTGCAACGATTATGGCCATAATATCTTCCATCGTCAGTGTACCACAACCAAATATTACAAGTGGAAGCACTGAGGCAAGTATTGAAACCGAAAATAAAGTTTCCAGATCATTCAGTTTTTTAGTGACCATGCCAACTAAATCATTTGGCAACTCGTTGATATGTTTGAAAATGTCGGGAGAGTCACAATTGAGAGAGCCTAGACACTCCACTAGTAATCGTGCATACGGCATTGAAGCAAACTCTGACTTTTGTAGTATGGCGGTGATCAAAGCCTCATCTGCACTTATGTTTTCCGACTTTAAAGATTTTAATAAATAGCGCCTCTGTTCTGAATACTGCATAGGCCGAAGCTGCAGCACATGCTTCATCGCATCTCGCACACACATGTTCAAGCAAGTGCGATTCATCACTCGTTGTATATATGTAATGTGCATAATCGGGTCTCTTCCGGCAGCCAGCAGATCCCCATTTTTGTTTAACGACTGCGCCGATATGTTTGTCAACTGTTTGCCACCAATCACTATCTGAACCCTAGCAGGCAGTTCTTCCTCCTGAAACAGCCATGCGATGCCCCGAGGGTTGTCCACTTCTATCACGCCATCGATAATAATCACTATTCTTCTATGGGTGTCAGTCGCGCCAAGCAAGAGCTCAAGAAATGCAGAACGAGCACCGTTATAAGTTCCAGGTATCTCAATGGTGGTAAGATGACACTTTTCCTTCAGACTCAAGGCAAGGTGGCGGAATATTTGTGTCGGGGTGAAGGTTGTGTGAGAGAGCCTGGGGAAAAATGACAACACGACGATCTCATCCGCGGCAACACCTGTCAGATTACGCGTGCATTCTCTTGCACACTGTTGTAAAATACTGCTAACACCCCCTCCTGGCATGGCTTCAATAAATATAATTCGGGGCCTTCCAAGTTTAATACAATTCAGGACCGAATGTTCATGTACTGATCTTGAAAAAAATGGAGGTGCTGCTGCAAGACTGTGTTCGGACTGCTGCTCTCGCAGTGCAATGGAATGTTCGCGAACATCATACCCAAACTCGTGTCCAATTACTGACCAGATGTCCTCAAGAATTTCTGTAGCAAAGCCATTTAAATTAATGGCATGACCAGAGATCCGCTTAGGTAATCCATTACCATCATTTGAAGGTTCATACTTGGCAAGATACGGCCGTATTGCCACGGATGGATGCGCGTACATTGTTGAGAGAAGCGAACCGATCCTCTCTTTCTCATATGGGTCTGCACCTGAAAATTGTTTGATATCGTTTCCTGATACCTGGCATGCAAAATTTTCACCTCTAACATACGCTAAAACATGCTGTTGGATGAAAGGGGGAGATTCTCTTGCAATCAGCCGCGGACATTGCCTCGAGGATATATCATTTATATACTGTTTCGAAATAGTATCAGCCATTGATGGTACCTCGTGTGCTTGATAATCTACTGAGATGGGTTCCTCAGAGATGCAGTTCACACGCTGTGTTTCATTTGCTGTCGTTGCCAGTTGATTATCCCCGCGATCACCATCATCACCATCATCGCCAACAGGTCTGCGTGACGGGGCGATGATTGCATGCCCTACACCTTGAGCATTAAACATCCACACTGGTTTGCCGGAAAGATGTAGTATGTGAGCAAGAATATATTCATGATAGGTGTAGTCCACTGGTGCTGAGTGGACCCAATCAAAATCTGGCATCTTCCCTTTTGGAAGTGTATCAATAAATTTCGTCAACTGATTCCTATCAAGCGGCGAGTCTAGTCCACAGTCACCCGACAACAGAAGTATATTCATTCCAGTTTGCTGTGCATCTTGGGCAGATTGTAAAACAGTGCCCATGCCCCTGTGAGTGGGACGGTCACGGGGATCAACAAGCACTGGCCTGACTTTTTTTGTTCGACAACGTTCGAGCAAAATTGGTAGGACTTTATCACGAAGAATTTGTCTCTCCGATTGCATATCTGATCCAGATATCACGTGAATAATGACCTCTCTGTAACCATCATCACTCAACTTGCAACGTTGTCCAAGTTTTGAGAAGTGAACGGGGATTTGCTTTGGAACAGCAGCTGTGGGTTCCACATGACTATCCTGAGCTAAATACAACCCTGGTAAATCGTAGTTCATGACCAGGACACCTGCAACCCTGGCATCTTGATACAGATGCCACAGCTGCGCGTCTACCTCGTCAAGACCGTTGACCACGACTCCACATTTTAGCACAAAGTCACGCAACTCCAATAAGCTAGATCTCTTATACGAGCACTCTGTCACCACGAAGCAAGCATATTGTTGAAGGCCGGTGAGTAGCTCGCTAGTGCCAGGGCGAATAGACTGCCACGATTCCGCGGGCAATATGACAGCTACGTGGCGCGTTATCTCGTTGATTGCTTTCGAGGGCGGGATGCGCGATAAACGCTTCTCTTCAGAGGGGTGTCGTCTGTCGTTTGAAGTGTCGACAGAGTGCGCCTGTCGAGTAAAAAAATCCACGAAATCAGCGATTCCTGGTCGATCGACTCGTTCGGCTGTAGTAGTCATGCGCTAGCCAGGTGAATGGATGCAGTTCTGGATCCATCTTCGCGTCTTCGCTGCATCGAACTGCACAACGCTTCTTTTTAACACTGCAATAATAATATGAAGGAAATAACACTTATTATGACCTTCGCAGGTAATAAGATATATGTGAGCATGAAATAAATAAACGTAACTCGTACGAATAATAATATATTAATCATATGTTTAATATTCCCCAAATAATAATCATATATGTAGCTAGGCATATCATCATCATATTATATCATATTATCATCATATCAAAATGAGATATAGAGATTGCTCTTATTAAATAATAATATACCTTCATTCGAAGGTAACTTTTTATCTCTAAAAACACATATTATATATCGATATCTTTCTATCTATGTAATAATAAAAATTCTCCAGGGAGGAACTGAGTAGTCGTGATTAACGTGAATTCGTGGGTTCGCCCCAGGTGTGTCGGCATAGCCCCCCGCATGGTAATTAAATCATGATAGAAATGCGGGTACGCGCGTATTTTTACGTACACGTTTAATGGAATGTATGCACTACGATACAGATTGCAATTGTCAATAAGATGACCAACCTCGTGGAAACGAAGTGACTTTCATAGCGAATGGTGACAAGACATGTATGTATGTGTGTGATTTAACAAATAAATGTGAAATTAATCGTTTTTTATAGTGTATAAATGCCCTCACGTATGGCAAACACTATGGGACAATTTTCTAACACGTGACTCAAGAAAATTGGTTTATTTCGTCCAATGAAGGAACAACTGTATGTAACGCTGAACCAACGATTCTGAGTTAACGATGTGAAAATGTGTGAC
>Ga0209630_10000255_pt1 | contig 62614 bp, 58 predicted proteins | sample COG_01_FD_184745 | JGI IMG/M metagenome (GOLD analysis project Ga0209630, IMG submission 184745) | Pelagic Microbial community sample from North Sea - COGITO 998_met_01 (SPAdes) (version 2) | ecosystem: Environmental > Aquatic > Marine > Neritic zone/Coastal water | place: Helgoland, sampling...
TTCGATACCGGTGTATTCTTGCAAATGGAGCTAAAAGGACTGGCCGGGATAGGTAAAAAGACAGTAGAATTCTTAAAACAACAGATCCCTGGTTACCGCAGTGAATTTTAGATTTTCCCAGATTAAACTCCGACATTTTATGTTGGGGTTACTTACCCTATTTTTATTTCAGTCAAATACACATGCATATGTGCCACTTGACCGCATTGTTGCGATAGTCAATGACGATGTGATTATGCAAAGCGAACTGGAAACAAAGATACGTACTATACGCGCCCAGATGCAAGAACAGGGGTCACAATTACCCCCAGCATCTATTCTCGAACGTCAGGTATTAGACAATATTGTTCAAAACCGCATCCAATTACAGATAGCTGTAAAAACGGGTGTCAAGGTGGATGACGAAATGCTAAACCGGACTATCAGTAATATTGCCGCCGAAAATAAAGTGTCATTAAGTCAATTTCGCGAGATCCTTGAGAGTGATGGATATAACTATGAGCAGTTTCGAGAAGACATTCGTAATCAAATAACTCTGAGCCAATTACGCAAACGACAAGTTGAAAATCGTATTGTTGTCACCGAAAAAGAAATTGATAACTTTGTGACAAATCAGGAATTCCAAGGAACTACCCAATCCGAAATTCAAATCTCTCATATATTATTTGCATTACCTTCAGCAGCTACAGCTGATGAAATTGCACAAGTTCAACAGGTTGCGAACCAAATTCGTGAAGACCTTTTGTCTGGTGCAGATTTTGCTAATACTGCAAAAAATAATTCTGATGGCGGTAATGCAGAAAACGGTGGCGATTTAGGCTGGCGCAAACTTGAAGATATACCTTCCTTATTCGCCGATTATATCCCTGATATGAAAAAAGGTGATATCAGTGATTTAATTCAAAGCCCCAGTGGCTTTCATATTATCAAGATATCTGATATCCGCAGTGATGATAAAAATATCGTTGCACAAACACATGCCAGGCACATATTAATAAAACCCGACGATCTGATTACTAGCGTACAAGCGCGGGATAAAGCGGAACAATTAAAGCTTCGTATCGAAAGCGGTGATGATTTTGCTTTGTTGGCTAAAGGCAACTCTGATGACCCAGGGAGTGCCATTAAGGGCGGTGATCTAGGTTGGACGACACCAGGTGCTTTAGTACCCGAATTTCAAAAAATGATGGATAGTATGGACCCGGGTCAAGTTAGCAAACCTTTTAAAACTCAATATGGCTGGCATATCCTTGAGGTATTAGAACGTCGAGAATACGATAACAGCGAAAGCTTAAAACGTGGCAAGGCTCGGTATGCTATTAGAAATCGAAAACTCGAAGAGGCTATGCAAAGCTGGACCCGTCAACTTCGAGACGAAGCCTATGTCGAATACCGTCTAGATGAAATATGAGAAAAGAAAACCGCGTATTTTAGTATCCAGCGGTGAGCCTGCTGGCATTGGTCCCGATTTAATCATACAGCTAGCCCAGATTGCTCATCACAATGACCTGACAATAATAGGCGACCCTGATTTACTTCTAGAACGTGCAAAAAGCTTATCGCTTCCTTTGGACATTACCACAGTATCAAAACTTGGTGATTTTCAATATTCGTTTGAATCTAAATCATTAAAAGTCATCCCGGTTAAATTAAATGCGGCTTGTGTTCCAGGTGAACTGGATATTCGTAATGCAGGCTATGTTCTTGAATTACTGGATATAGCATCACGTCAATGTCTATCAAGAAATTATGATGCCATTGTCACCGCGCCCATACAAAAATCTATTATTAATGATGCCGGGGTAAACTTTAGTGGTCACACCGAGTATTTTGCTGAGCGGTGTGGTACTCCATTACCTGTAATGTTACTTGCTTGCCCGGAATTACGTGTAGCACTGCTTACAACTCATTTGGCCTTGCGTGATGTCCCTGATGCAATAACGTCAGAAAGAGTTGAAAAAACAGTTGGTATTGTCATCGATGAGATGCAGCAACGGTTTGGCATTAAAAAACCTAGAATTACTGTTTGCGGATTAAACCCTCATGCTGGCGAAGGCGGGCATCTTGGAACCGAAGAAATTACGATAATATCTCCCGTATTAAACGAATATATTAAACGTGGTCACGCAATCACAGGACCATTACCCGCTGACACTGCTTTTAGGCCTGATATACGAAATAACACAGACGTGTTTATTTGTATGTATCATGATCAAGGGCTACCAGTACTGAAAACACTTGGATTTGGAGAGGCTGTCAATATCACGCTAGGTCTGCCCATTATCAGAACATCAGTGGATCATGGCACGGCACTCGAACTTGCCGGGACAGGTAGAGCTAAATATGACAGTTTATTAGCAGCGATAAATATGGCAAATGAATTAGCAACATATCAGTTAAACTTAGCAGCCTTAGACAATACATCTGAAACTGCAGATGCACTCTGATAATCATCGTGCTCGAAAACGTTTCGGTCAAAACTTCTTACATGACCAGACTATAATTCAGCGTATCGTTGACACTATCAACCCTCAAGAGCATGACCATATTATCGAAATTGGTCCTGGGAAAGGCGCGCTAACATCACCTTTACTTAAGCGTTTAGAAAAACTTAATGTTATAGAAATAGATAAAGACCTCGCTGCTGCACTAAGGACTAACTTCGCGGATGAAAAGCGTTTATCGATCCATGAAACAGATGCGTTAAATCTGGATTTCAATTCATTTGAGCATACCGACTTACGCATTGTAGGAAACCTACCCTATAACATCAGCACACCTATTTTATTTCATCTCTTAAGATACCGAGAACGCATCAAAGACATGACGTTCATGTTGCAAAAAGAGCTTGTCGATCGAATATGTGCGAATAGTGGAAACAAACAATATGGGCGCTTATCAATAATGGTGCAATATTATTGCGATGTTGAGTCGCTTTTTATAGTTAAACCGGAGGCATTCACACCCAGTCCAAAAGTTGACTCCGCAATTGTAAAATTAACCCCTCATCCACACCCGAGATATGAGTTGTCAGATCATGAGAGTCTAAAAATCATAGTCAGAGAATCTTTTTCACAACGACGTAAGACGATACGAAATGCACTAAAAAAATACTTGGATGAAACAACCATTAGAAATGCCGGTATAGCGCCAGAAATTCGTGCTGAAAATCTAGAGGTTTCCGACTTTGTAACACTCGCTAATTGTTACCATCATATGAAAATCAACACTTTATAAACTGTGGATAACTCTGTGTGCATTTTCTAGTCAAATTATCGACACCAGCCACTTATCATTTTATTAAAATCATGCTGAATACAGTGGCAGTCTATAAATATCTATAATATTCAGTTACTTGTGATATTTCTATTGGCTCTCAGGCGCATTCAACTTATTTCTCATTCAAACCAAATCACAGGATCAGCAACTGTGTATAAATTTTAATTTTAGTTCCTTCAGCAACAAGAACTTACAACAGATTCCATCCAAGTAAGTATTCACAAACCTGCTCTGCTTTTTCATCTCTATAGTTTATACTCTGCCGTTCTTATCGATGCTAACAACAATAAAAACATTGAAGTCTATCTTAATCTCATTCAGCTCAAAAATTGATGCATTCACCGAATATTCCGGAAAATGCACTGCATGGCTGATAATCACCCTAGTGTTACTAGTTGGCTATGACGTATCAATGCGTTATTTATTCCGAAGCGGATCGATTGGGATACAAGAACTGGAATGGCATCTATTTTCAATCATTTTTCTAATAGGTGCAGCTTATACACTGAAACATGATGAGCATGTTCGTCTCGACATCTTATACAGAAGTAAATTTTTGACTGATAAACACCGTGCCTGGATTGATGTATTTGGCGCTTTGTTTATTCTCATGCCTTTTTGTTTGTTAATTATTATTAGTGCCTGGCCTTTTGTTTCCCAGGCTTATATTCATCACGAGGCTTCACCCGATCCAGGCGGATTGTCCGCACGTTGGTTAATCAAATCAATGATCCCGGCAGGCTTTTGTCTGGTATTAATTCAGGGTATTGCTGAAATTATAAAAAAACTAAATATCGCACTGGGAAAAGACCAATGACATTGTGGGTTTTAATGATGTTTGTTGCCCTGATGGTCTTATTGTTAATGGGCTACCCAGTTGCCTTTACCTTGGGCGCTGTTGCCCTAGCCTTTGGCAGTATCTTTCTTGGTTTTGATTTTTTTAATTTATTACCCCTGCGTATTTGGGGAATCATGACTAACTTTACCTTGATTGCTGTGCCGTTGTTTGTCTTCATGGGTGTTGTTCTCGATCGCTCCGGTCTGGCTGAAGACCTGTTAGAAACAATGGGGAAGCTTTGTGGCAAATTAAACGGTGGTCTGGCACTCTCAATCGTCATTGTAGGCGCGATGCTGGCAGCGACAACAGGCGTTGTAGGCGCAACGGTGGTAACCATGGGGATTATCGCCCTACCAACAATGCTCAAACATAATTATTCAGCACCACTGGCAGCCGGGACCATCGCAGCATCAGGAACACTCGGCCAAATAATTCCCCCAAGTATCATTTTGATACTTTTGGGTGATGTTATGGGTGTGCCTGTTGGTCGCTTGTTTATGGGCGCGGTGATACCTGGCTTTATGCTGGTAAGCTTATTTATAATCTATATCCTCATATATTCTTGGTACAAACCTGCCGCTGCCCCTGCGCTTAGCACCACTGCAGATGATCTGAGTTATCTGAATATACTGACTACGTTATTCCCTCCTCTTATCCTTATTTTGGCCGTATTAGGATCAATCTTTTTTGGTATTGCCTCACCCACTGAATCGGCTGCCGTTGGTGCCATAGGTGCGCTGTTACTCGCGGCCATGCATAAAAGATTGACCCTGAAAAATCTGATCGATTCAATGCAACAAACCACAAAGCTAACCAGCATGGTCTTTATGATATTGATCGGCGCTACAGCTTTTGGACTGGTTTTCAGGGGGATGGGGGGAGATAGCCTGGTATTGGAGATTATGTCTAATTTGCCTGGGGGTATGTGGGGGTTCTTATTTATCAGTATGCTGTTAATTTTTGTGCTTGGATTTTTTCTCGATTTCCTACAGATTTGTTTTATTGTGATCCCCATCCTTGCTCCCATTGCAAATCAATTTGATATTGACCTACTCTGGTTTGCTGTATTAATTGCTATCAACTTACAGACTTCGTTTCTTACTCCGCCTTTTGGTTTTTCATTATTTTACTTAAAGGCCGTTGCACCTCCAGAGGTTCGCATACAAGATATTTACTCCGGCATAATTCCATTTGTACTGCTACAGGTCGTCACAATAATTATAATAATATTAGTGCCTGGCCTGGTAACCTGGTTGCCAGACCTAATGGATAACATACATGGCCTTTAGATATAAACCCCAAGATTAATTCTGAATAAATTTTATTTTCTAAGCGTATTGATCACTGAAAGAGTCTCAGGCTTGACACCATGCCAGATTAAGAACGATTCAGCGGCTTGCTCAACCAACATGCCCAGGCCATCCATGACCTTTGCCGCACCTAACTGAGTGGCCCAATGCATGAATACCGTGCCGATATCTGAATACATTAAATCATAACAACAGCTGCTGTTATTAATCACCGATTCCGGAATCGCCGGGAGTTCTCCTTTTAAACTTAGTGACGTCCCATTAATTATCAAATCAAATGAATGCTGTGGTAAACCGGAATATGAACAAGCGGTAATATTGCCTAACTCTGAAAACTTATCGGCTAATTCCTCGGCTCGAGAAACGGTACGATTCGCAATAAAAATTTGAGCAGCTTGTTGTTCGCACAGGGGCTCAAGAATTGATCTTACTGAGCCTCCCGCACCTAAAATTAGTACCGCTTTATCCTTGATATTAATCTGATGATTAATTCTCAAGTCATTAACAAAGCCGCTGCCATCGGTGGTATCACCATGACTATTTAACTGCCCATCAAAACCAATTGTATTGACCGAACCACATAGCTTGGCGCGTTGCGTTAATGATGTGCAAAAGGAACAAGCCTCTTCTTTAAAAGGCACGGTTATGTTTAAGCCAAGGCCACCTTGAGAGGCAAACAAGTTTACATACTCATCAAATTTATCTGTGGGGACTTCTATCGATTGATAATGAAGATCAATGCCCGTTTGTTTGGCAAAAAGAGAATGGATCTGGGGCGATTTACTGTGTTTTACCGGATGACCAAATACAGCGTAATTTGCTACAGAACCATCCAGCCTGAAATCATCTGTCACAATAATTATTAAACAATATCATTGATTCTATAAAAAAGTATTAGCCACTTGACCGTTCGACCAAGCCACCCTTAAGACAATGGACCGTTAACCCACGTTCACTTAGCAAATAAGCACAAGCTGAACTTTGGCGACCACTATTACAATAAAGAATATATTGTTTAGCTGGATCAAGTGTTTGTGCCTTTAATCGCAGCATAAATAGTGGGATGTTAAGACTTCCTTCAATATTCGCGTTCTTATACTCGCTCTCTAGCCTGACATCTACCCAAACTGCGCCTTTATCCTTAACCAGCGCGTCCGCTTCTTCATTGGTCACCCAACTTAACATGGGTTCTTTTAACAGCTCATTGAAGTCTTCTTTAGACAAACGCATTAACGAACCATCAGTTGTCATGATGATGTTAGCATTTCTTTTTGCTTCTGAGAGTAATGCTTCTTCACCAAATGCATCACCATCACCTAATGTAGCCAAGGTCAATTCTGAGCCCGTTTTCGAATTACGTGTAACCTTACATTTGCCGTGCTTAACGATGTAATAATAATCGCCTTCTTCACCCTGTTTAATAACAGCATCACCCGCTTTCATAGGTACTTCCTGAACGCGCATGAATAAGGCTTGTATATTCGCAGGTGGAATCTGAAGGAAGGCCTTAGACTGCAAAATGCGTGTCATCCAGTCACTATCTTCATCTTCCTCGGTATCGTCTTCATCAACCTGAATTTCATCGACTTCAATGCCAGATAATTGATCCCAAGTAAGCAAAATATCGAGTAAATCACTATCAATACGTATTATTTTTGAATCTACCTTGGCCGTCGCTGTATGTTTTCTGGGTTGTTGATTAACAAGTGGATGTTTAGCGATATCTGAACCGGCTAAAACAGTCTTGGTTTCGCCTGCTGTTGATGAAATGTCAGCCTGACCGTCAAGCAAATAAACAGACTTTCTGTCATTGTCGCCTTCTTTAAATATAGCTTTTCCTGCAGGGACATCTTCTACAAATGTCTTGCCTGCCAACTCTTGAAAATTTTCAGCGTTTAGTGCACTTGGTGGTACAAATGATTTTAATATACTTTTATCAACGAGATCAGGCATTTAGGTGTTTTCCTTACACAAATTCTTGTAATCAGCTAACTAGAATACCAATTGTAAGCGTTGAGTAGAAATAATTAAATACACAAATTCAACTTGTATAGTTTAGTGCTGAATTTATATAGAAAAGAAGACACACTTCAAACCAAATATCATGGTGAATTTAAAAGAAAAATGAAAGCTAAACTAAATTAATGACTATGCATTACAGGGTGCTTTTATAAAGTTATTACTACTGTTTGTTGAAAAGATATCAGCACACTACGTGTGATTGCCTCAAAACGAGACAATCACACGAGAAATATTGCCGACTAGATTAACTACATACTGTAACCGCGCTCATTATGTAGCACGAGATCAAGGCCTTCAGTTTCTTCATCTTCATCAACTCTCAAGCCAGTAATCATGTCTACCAATTTGAGCAAACCGAATGTAATAACACCGCACCAGACTATGGTTGCTACAACACCGATGGCTTGTACACCTAGTTGAGATATGATTGAGTATGCTTCATCAGTTGCTAGGCCACCAAAAGAGTTCGCATAAAATACAGCTGTTAATAGGGTTCCTAAAATACCACCGACACCATGGACAGGAAAAACATCAAGAGAATCATCAATCTTCAGAACGCGCTTCACATACTGAGTCGCAAAGAAACAGACAAAGCCTGAGATTAAACCAATAGCAAGACCTCCCATTGGTCCGACAAAACCCGATGCTGGCGTAATGGTGCCCAAACCAGCAACCATCCCGGTAACAATACCGAGCACACTCGGCTTATCATACTTAACCCATTCACACATCATCCAGGCTAACGATCCTGCTGCTGCTGATATGTGTGTCACAGCAATGGCCATACCTGCACTATTGTCCGAGGCTAAGGCACTACCGCCATTAAAACCAAACCAACCCACCCATAACATTGAAGCCCCAGCGACTGTTAATGTCATGTTATGTGGCGCCATCGGCGTATGAGGAAACCCTTTACGATTGCCGAGCATTATTGCAGCAATAATGGCGGCAACACCGGCATTGATATGTACTACGGCACCACCGGCAAAATCCATAAACCCCATATCACTCAACCAGCCGCCACCCCAAACCCAGTGACAAACAGGTGCATAGACTAAGACGAGCCATAGCGCGCTAAACAAAAGTACCGCAGAAAATTTCATTCTTTCAGCAAAACCACCCACTATCAAAGCAGGCGTAATGATGGCGAAAGTCATTTGAAACATAAAAAATACAATTTCAGGAATAGTGCCGCTCATACTGTCTAAACTAATGTCAGATAGCATGATATTGCCTAAACCGATTATTTGATTCAACGAACCACCATCACCAAAAGCTAAACCATAGACCCCAAGCATCCACAGAATAGACACGAGGCAGGCAATAGCGAAACACTGCATTAACACTGACAAAACATTTTTAGCACGAACCAGACCAGAGTAAAACAATGCCAAGCCGGGTAGCGTCATAAACAAGACCAGAGCCGTAGAAGTCAAAATCCAGGCTGTATCACCACTATTTATCTCATCGGCAAAGGCGATACCTGGAAATAGAGCAACTACTAATAATAAAACACGACTCATTAAAATTTCTCCGTTAACAATTCAAATAGAAACTATTTGTTTAAAGGGCTTCACTGCCAGTTTCACCGGTTCTAATCCGGACAACTTGCTCCAAGGAAGAAACAAATATTTTGCCATCACCAATCTTGCCTGTATTTGCAGATTTTGTGATTGCTTCAATAACGTCATTAACCTTGTCATCACTTACAGCAACTTCAATTTTAATCTTTGGTAAAAAATCGACGACATATTCTGCCCCTCGATATAATTCTGTATGACCTTTTTGCCGACCGAAACCTTTAGTTTCAGTCACCGTCATGCCTTGTACGCCTATTTCTGATAAAGCCTCGCGAACATCATCTAGTTTGAAAGGCTTAATAACCGCAGCAATCATCTTCATAACAAATCCTCTTTAGGTAGTAATACTGTTTATGCTCGTTTTTGGGTTCATAAGCCTAACAATATTTACAATTTGGTGCATTCTCAACAGCAGAAAATATGCCAAATAATTTTTTTGCATATGTGACAATGACTTAGGTTTTTTATGTTTATTTACGATCATAAAAATATGATTTTGTTGCACTTAATTGGTGCGTTATTTCAATTTTTGCACCAAATTCTCGCAAACATTCAAGACTAGCTACTGCTGCACAAACAGATGTTAGCTGAAGGGATGCGGGGCTTAGGATTCGTCTAAAGCGCCTACTGTGTATCTAGAACACGAATGACCAAAATGGAAGTTGGGAATGTCGAAAATGCATCGCGACATGAATGTAGTTTCTTAGAATAATGCAGGAGCAATTGTCGGGGGGATGTGTTTTTACGACCATGATTGTCCATTCCTCGGAACGCTGCTCCTCCGCATCCATGCGCCCGCAGCATACAGTGCATCCTGTACATAAAACGGGCGCATTAAGCGCCCGTTGTTAATTTTAAAAAAGTATCTGACGATTAGTTTGTAGACATACCTGATGAAGCAGTAAATTCAGGATAGGCTTCCTGCCCACATTCACTAATATCAACACCTTCCATTTCTTCATCTTCACTAACCCTGACACCCATGATAGCTTTAATAACTATCCAGGTAATAAGACTTGCAGTGAAGACCCAGAAAAAGATGGTTAACATACCAATAAGCTGTCCGCTAAATGTTGCATCAGCATCGGTAATGAGTACTGCAAAGATACCCCAAATACCAACAACACCATGCACTGATATAGCACCAACAGGATCATCAATCTTAAGTTTGTCCATCGTGATAATACTGAAGACTACTAACGCACCACCGGCCGCACCAATCAATGTCGCTTGTAATGCGGTAGGATCAGCAGGTTCAGCAGTAATTGCTACAAGCCCGGCTAATGCGCCATTAAGCGCCATCGTTAAATCAGCTTTACCGAACATTAATCTGGCAACGATTAAAGCAGCGATTAAACCACCTGCGGCGGCGGCATTAGTATTAAGAAAGACATAAGCCACTTCGTTAGCAACTGCGATTCCACCCAACTTCAAGGTTGAACCACCATTAAAACCGAACCAACCCATCCAAAGGATGAAGGTGCCCAAGGTAGCTAATGGAAGGTTTGCGCCCGGTATTGCACGGACTTTACCATCCTTCGTATATTTACCTTTGCGAGGACCGAGTATTATTACACCAGCTAATGCAGCAGCTGCACCAGCTAAATGCACGATACCTGAACCTGCATAATCACTGTAATTTAACTCGTATAAACCAAATACAGCGTTACCACCCCAGGTCCAGCCACCTTCTAAAGGATAGATAAGACCAGTCATCACGACTGCGAAGGCCAGGAATGCCCAAAGTTTCATACGTTCAGCAACTGCACCTGACACAATCGACATTGCGGTAGCCACAAAAACAACCTGAAAGAAAAAGTCTGATGCACCGGAATAAACCGAATCACCATCAAAACCATTTTCAGCAGATGCGGCTAATGCTGCAGCAACATCAAGATTGCCCACTGTTTCTACACCTGATAGGAACATGCCGCCGCCATACATGAAGTCATAACCGCAAACCATGTACATCGTTGAAGCAATAGCAAACAACGCGACGTTCTTCGTCAAAATTTCAGTTGTATTCTTTGAACGAACCAAACCAGCTTCTAACATTGCGAAACCGGCGGCCATCCACATAACCAGTGCACCACAGACCAGGAAGTAAAATGTATCCATGGCGTACTGTAATTCGAAAATATTATTTTCCATCTCTAATCTCCAGGAATATTATTTACTAAAGGGCTTCATCACCGGATTCACCGGTACGAATACGAACTACTTGTTCTAGTATTGAAACAAAGATTTTGCCATCACCAATTTTTCCCGTGCCTGCTGCCTTAGTTATCGATGAGACAACTTCTTCGACCTTGTCATCTGACACGGCAACTTCCAATTTTATTTTTGGCAAGAAGTCGACGACATATTCTGCACCTCGATATAATTCCGTATGCCCTTTTTGACGCCCAAAACCTTTTGTTTCAGTTACCGTCATTCCTTGCACACCAATCTCTGATAGCGCTTCTCTTGCATCATCCAATTTAAATGGCTTGATGATTGCTGTTACCAATTTCATTTTTAATCTCCCAAATGGTTGATCACGTTGCTGCTATTTTCATCAATAGCGCCAACATTGTTTTACATGTCATAGATAAATACTGTTAACCCATGAAATATGTTTACAACTGTCCTTAGGTGTTAATACACTTAACGAAACCACGCATGGAACTGTGTAATACAGGTGCAATTGCAGCATCCATGCCAATGCATTTATTCTCTTTTAATACAACAAGTTAACTTGTTTTTAGACTTGTATCTAAGTAATTAACTTTATAAATATGCACAACTATGGTGCTGATAAAAATGGATTGCATGATTTATGTGCGTCTCTTTCATGAGTAAAAATTTACTCCAGCAAGTTAATCGTTTGCTAACAAAATATTCGTATTGAAAACATGAACAGAACTATCCATTTACTTCTTAGACATGTTCTAGAATAAATAGAAAAATATTTTCAGAGAGAGAGAGGAAAAGATATTGCTAAACATAGAAATAAAAAAAGCGGCCCGAAGGCCGCTTTATATTTATGCAAAACTTAATTCTGCAATAAAAGTATTAGAATGATTTAGACATGCCAAATATGAAACCACCACACTGTGAACCACCAATATTACCAGTCTGGACAAGAGCACAGTCATCATCTCTAGATATCGCAGTGTAAGAAGCATCGAAATCAATGCCTAACGCAGTGTAACTAATACCACCACCAAAGTACTGATACTCATCAGCAGTTCCGCTGGCGCCGGTGGTTTGGGCCGCTAAGTTAGCTGCGCTGAAATCCACATACAGGTTGCCGAAGAACACGTTTAAACCAATTCCGTAAGGCAACGAAAAGTCTACACTTACTGGAATGTGATGACTTTTATCGTCAAATCCAAACCATTCTGGTGAATAGTAATAACCAACACTTACTGTAGGTTCAAACATCACATCTGCAAAGCTATAACCGAACACACCGTATACTTCCCAGTAGTCAAAATCATCTGAAAAACCAGCATCTGCATCCTGGTCAGGATAGGTATAATTTATACCACCAATATCCCAGGAAATACCAGAGTCTCCAAATTCACCGGCTATACCATGATAGTGAGTAAACTCGATACCAGCTGGATCATTGGTGCCACGACCCCACTCGACGTTAGCAGCAAACAAACCAGAGTAAAGATCAGCGCCTATGAAATCTAGTGTTGCCCAAGTGATATCGAAACCACCCTGAATTGACGCACCAGGGTCGTTACCATCTGCGCCACTTGTTTGTGATGCACCATAAAACTGATAGTCACTAGCAAGTCTAACGTTGGCTGCTATTTCAGTTTCTGCGAACCAAGTAGCGATGTCTGCATTAGCTACAGATGATCCAAAGAAAAGTGCGCTTGCGACAAGCGCGGTTGTAAATTTTTTCATATTACTAATTCCCTCAATTAAAAATAAAAATGCTTCAAAAGCAGTAAGCCAAAATAACTATTTCTAGTGATTGCAGCTTCTATGCCACAACATTTAAAAACCACTAGACCAAATTATTTTCTATATATTTCAATTGGTTAAATATTAAAAATTATTTTTTATTGTTAAAAACAATCGATGTTGTTTTATATTTTTGCACTATAAAAAAGCATAAAATATCTATTCGCACTTTAATCGAGCATGATTTATTCGTTGTCAGGTATGTTAAAATAATCGTTGTTAAGCAAACATATTTCCTGCAACGAAACTTAAGAGTCCGACAATAGAAATGATAAATAAAGAACACATAGAAGAGTTTATTCAACAGACCAGTAAACTAATTCCTGACGATTTATCTCGTTTAAAGAAAGAGATTGAAAACAATTTGCGCACAACATTAAGTGCCAGCTTATCCAAAATGGATTTGGTTACCCGAGAAGAATACGATATTCAAACTGCCTTATTACAGCGAACACGAGCTAAGCTAGATACACTGCAGAAAAAACTTATTGATATTGAAAATCAACTTAGTGGAAAAGAATCAGAGTAAATAGAATCACAATATTTTCTCAATACTCTATTGCTGAAACACACTAACACTGCCTAATATAATTACGCCAACCACCAAACTCAGTGATATCTTCAGCATCTTCGATTGCGTAAGATTCGCAAATAAAACTATTTACTTCAACGCCATCTTCAAGAATGGCTTTACCAATCCCTAATGGCGATGGAATATTAATCATGAATTTTCCTAAGTCCGTTAATAGCATACGCCAAACTTCTACCTCTATAGATTTTCCATTATCACTATCTTTTACTAAACCGGGACGCAATGGTAGTTCTCCTGCAAGCGCGTATAGTTTATAAGCAGCTTCCGTTTTTGTTGCTTTGATTAATACTGCATTATTGTCGGTTAATTGATGATTCAATGGCATGCCGGATAGATGCGCTCCGCAAACTGCTAAATCAATAGTCGCTTCATCCTGATTACCTGTATTAGAAACTTCTTTCGGGACCCATTCAAAATCATTTGCTCCCATCTTCATAAATTTCTCATCAAGAAAATTCTTTGCCTGTTCTAACAATTCGAAATCTGTGAATGCTTCGCTAAACAGTGTTACACCAAATGGAAAATCATCTTTATCAAACCCGGCAGGGATAGCTATAGCAGCGTAATCTAACAAGTTCATAAAATTAGTGTAGTAACCCAGATTAGAATTGAGTTTAATGGGTTCATTATTAACCTCTTCAATTTTATATTTTGTCCCAACTGTTGGTGTTACGACAAAATCAACTTGTTCTAATATTTTATCCGTCTCTTTCTTCAACGCTTGAAGTTCATAAAGCTTCTTAAAGGTTTCTACAGCACCAATATTCTTTGCAGGTAAAACAATATCTTTTGTAACTGGAAATAATGCATTAGGGTTGTTTTCAATAAGATCCTCAATTGCTGCATAACGTTCAGCCAACCAAGGACCTTGATAAAGTAAGTTGGCGGTCTTAATGAATGGTGTAAAATCAATTTTAACAATTTCGTATTTTTCTTTGCTATCTGTTCCACTAGAAATTTGATTAACAAAATCATTAAACAATTTTTCATAATCTTTGTTTCCAAAGAACTTTAGCGAAGAGCTATCAGGCACGCCCACCTTATCTAGTTTATCAACAGTATGATCAATCCTGTCACGTGAATAGATGTCAGTTGGGTCATAACAATCGACTATACTAAATACTGTAGAAGCATCATCCGGATTAAGCGCAAGAATAGTTATACAGTCCAGACTGCGGCATGCAGGAACAAGCCCTGATGTACTGATTCTTCCTTTTGTCGGTTTTAGTCCAACGAGATTATTGAAAGCAGCAGGCACTCGACCTGATCCAGCAGTATCTGTACCTAAAGAAAAACTGACGAGTCCCAATGCGACAGCAACAGCAGAGCCAGAACTTGAACCACCGGAAACATAGTCAGGGTTAAATCCATTTTTTACTGCACCATAAGGCGAACGTGTACCAACTAAACCAGCTGCAAACTGATCCAGGTTTGTTTTACCAATAGGGATTGCCCCTGCATCTATTAACAGTTGCACAGCAAAAGCATTCTCTTCAGGAAGATAACTAAACTCAGGACAAGCTGCCGTTGTCCGTACGTCAAGCAGATCAATATTATCTTTTATCGCAAAGGGTATTCCGTATAACGGCAGATCGTCCGGCCCCTTCCCTTGTAACTTAGAAAGGTAAACTTCTAGTTCATCTTCATTAAGCAGATGAATCCAGATATTGTGCTCTTCAAAAGATTTAATCTTTGCTGTTATACCTGCAATTAATGTCTCTGGACTTAATAAACCATTTCTATATCGTTCATGAAGAGCAGTTATGTTTAATGAATAGTCTTGTTGTGTCATTTTATGAGGTCACTTCCTAATTAATTATTTAATTCGCCGGTTTCGACCCAGTGTTGGCGCTCTGCCTCGAATGCGTGTTGTTGTTTTAACTTAAATCGTTCTATGTCCGTTTTATTTTTCTGTAGAAACTTTTTGTATTCGCCATAATTCAAAACATTTTCTTCAATTTTTAAGTTGTAGTCACCGTTTGGAAAATCATGTCGTATCTGTATTAATTCATCTTCAGTTACAGGAAAGAAACGTATTTGGTCAAAGAAGCGTAAAAGCCACGGTTTATCACCGTGGAAATCAATATTATTCTCACCCTTATTCCACATCTGTAAGGTACGTCCAACAAATTGATAACCGCCAGGACCTTCCATGCCATAAACACACATATAGGCACCACCAATACCGACTGCATTTTCAGGCGTCCATGTTCGAGCAGGATTATATTTTGTTGTGACCAGCCGGTGTCTAGGATCAAGCGGTGTCGCAACAGGTGCACCAAGATAAACATCACCCAAACCCATGACTAAATAACTGGCATCAAAGACGACCTTTTTTACCTCAGCAACGCTCTCCAATCCATTTATTCTTCGAATGAACTCAAGATTACTCGGACACCACGGCGCATCATCTCGTACCGACTGCATATAGATATCAATCGCTTTTTGAGTTGACGGATCATTCCAACTTAAAGGTAAATACACTATCCGCGAGGGGATACTTACTTTATCAACATCTTCTAATTCTTTTTCAGCCGACACCAAGACATCGATGAGTTTATTAGTATTGATAACTTTATTGTCAAAATGTATTTGTAATGAACGAATCCCGGGCGTTAGATCGATGATACCCCCATTAATATTCGCTTTAACCCATTCCATTAAAAGATGGGCTCTTAACCTAAGCGCTAAATCAAGCGTCATCTCACCGTATTCAACCAAGATATTATCTTCACCTGATAAACGATAAACCACACCAGGTCTTTCATTGATGTTTTTAATATGACGAAAAACTGCACTTTCAGGTTTTATCGGTACAGTTTCTGGGAGAGCAATATATTTTAAGGTTTCAATTTCTTGTAGTTGTATTTTTTCTAATGCATTCGCTTGTTCAATACTAATCGGAATAAAACGTATTTTATCGCCCGGTTTTAATTGCCCCATCTTCCATAAATCAGCATTTATAATTGTCGCAGGACAAACAAAACCGCCTAAACTGGGTCCATCTGGACCTAATATAACAGGCATGTCTCCAGTGAAATCGATAGTGCCTACAGCATAAGGGTTATCATGCAGGTTAGATGGATGTAAGCCTGCCTCCCCCCCATCTTTTCTTGCCCAATTAGGTTTGGGGCCAATTAGACGTACACCGGTCCGGCTAGAATTGTAGTGAACTTCCCAATCTGTTTTGAAAAAAGACACTATATCCTCTTCAGTAAAAAAATCGGGTGCGCCTTGCGGGCCATAAACCACATGGACAGTCCATTTGTTTTTGTATTCAGGGACTAATTGATGATCAATGATGTTGCAAGGTCTAAATTTTTCTTCTTCATTAAGAAATAAAACATCTTCTTTTTCAAGCGACCTGCCCTGATGCCCTCCAAATTTTCCTAAGGTAAACGTCGCTTTGCTCTTTAAATAAGGTTCAATTTTTAATCCATTTTTAAAACATAGATAGGCACGCATGCCAACGATGACCGATTCTATTTTTAAGATACTGCCAGCCTTAACACGTATAGCATTCCACTGTGACATCAAAGCACCATTTAACATCATCCTTACAGGTGCACCGGTAAGACAGATGATAGTCTCAACATGAAACTTCAACTCTGGACCAACCAATGTAATCTCTAATCCTGCCGTAGCTTTCTCATTACCTAAAATTTGATTGCCTAATTGGAAAGCCCGGTTATCCATTGGGCCTGATGGCGGCACACCAACATTCCAAAACCCTATTCTGCCAGGATAATCCTGAACTGTAGTTTGTATACCCGGTTTTAAAACTTCTATTGATTGCATGGACTTATTTTTTATTGATCCCAGATCAATACCTCAATAGGTGTTGGGTTGTAGGCATTACATGGGTTATTAAGTTGCGGGCAATTTGATACCAAGGCGATAACATCCATCTTTGCTGTTAATTCAACATACTTGCCCGCATCCGAAATGCCATCTTCAAAGGTCAAGCCACCTTCTTCTGTGACAGGCACATTCATAAAGAAATTTATATTGTGCGTAATATCCCGTTTATTCATATCAAACTCTGGATATTCTGCGACAGCTAGTAGCCAGCTATCACGACAGGCATGCATACATTTCTTTTCTAGCGCATAACGCACCGTATTCGATTCGGTGGCACAGGCACCGCCAAGCGTATCGTGTCGTCCACAGGTATCGGCAATGATCTCCAGCAAGACATTGCCATGATTAGATATCAAATCTGAACCTGCCGTTAGATAGACGTTTCTTTGTTCACGAATTGTATCGATAGCGGAATAACGTTCAACCACATCATGTGCGTTATAAAATAATGTATCCGCCGCTTGATTACCTTCCAGATCAAGAATGCGTAAGGTTTGACCTTGTTCAACAACATGCATCCAGTAATCACCGGCATCAATTGTCTTTGCATAAATTGTATTATCTGCATGACGAGGACTTACTTTAATCATTGTTATTGTCCTCCTTGTAGATGATAGATAGCGTTGTTTTGAAATCCGCGTTGATTTTCAGGTCTGGAGTTCATACAAAAGTCATCATCGGCAACAGGAGCTGCTTTACGAACTTGATAGATTAAAGTCTTTTTTGGATAGTCTGTTGCACTATTCAAGGGGTGTGGACAAGTATGAAATAAAACTAGAGTGTCCATTTCAAAACGTAGATCTACATAATCGCCGGCTTTACTATTTGCTGAATCGAAATTTAAATTACCTTCGTCATCGGCAAACATTCGACTAAACCAATTAAGATTTGCTGACATATCACGTTGGTTTAATCCGTGCTTTGCTAACTCAACCAAAAAGCCATGTTCACCACTGATCGTCCAATCATTTCTCTGTTCTTGATAAGTCTTAACAGCCCATTTTTTTTTCATATTAGCGTCAGTCAAATTCCCACCGACCGTATCATGCCAGCCAACACTATCGTCAATAATGGAGCAAAATATCCTGCCCATATCTGAATACAAACAATGGCCTTTTGTAAGCTTAAAAGTATGCTGGCATTTTAGAGTGTCGGGGGCGTTATAACGTTCAAGCTTATCGGTTGGGTTATAAAACAACATACCCACATTCACACCACCAACTTTATCGATCAGATGCAGTGTTGTGCCTTTACGCATTAACATTGACCAATGAGCCCCACCGGGGATCTCATCCTCATACATTATTGCTTTATCAGGAAATATTTCAGCCATTTCATAATCTCCCATTTATATTTTCAGGAATAGAAATCAGAAGTTTTTCATTGATGTGCTTGAGACTAGAGCAATAAACTCTTTTAATTTTACTTGTCATACGCTTCTCTCCAGTATCACTTCACGTTGAAATGTATTGCCAATTGCTGGCGTATCGCATCTCCCGGGCTTTTATCCCGCCGTGTAACCTTTGAGAAGGTCGATAACTCTCGGACCAGACACTCGTTAAAGCCGGAACCCTAGTTATCCATTTATGATCTAAAATATATCAGTAATTAAAACATGTGGCTATATCGTTCAAGCTCCCAAGCACTCACACTCTGATGATAATCTTCCCATTCCTGAGTTTTATAACGAATGAATTCCTGTTTTAATTCTTTACCTAATACAGTTTCAACCAACTCATCTTCAGCAAAGGCAGTCACTGCTTCAGCCAGTGTTTGTGGCAAGAAATCAATACCTCGTTCCAAACGCTCTGCATCAGTTAACTCATATAAGTTGTCTTCTTGAGGGTTACCCGGATCAATCTTTTCACGAACACCTTCCAATCCAGCAGCTAATGCCAAAGTCGCCGCTAAATAGGGATTTACTGCACCATCTGCGTTGCGTGATTCACATCGTCCACCACCCATTGGCACACGAACAGAATTAGTTCGATTATTAGATCCGTAAGAATTAAATACTGGCGCCCAGGTAAAATAACTCATTGCCCCTTGACGGACTAAACGCTTGTAACTGTTGACGGTTGGCGCAAACGTCGCACATAAAGCACGCCCGTGTTTCAATATGCCACCGATAAAATAATAGCCTGTCTGGGTCAGCCCCAAACCACGTGGGTCATCTTTTGGATCACACTCAAAAACATTGTCACCTGATGCGAGGTCAAACAGAGACATATTAAAATGTGCGCCGTTACCTGTTTTATCCTTGAATGGTTTTGGCATCATAGTCGCAAGCAGGCCTTCGTCAGCAGCATAACGTTTTGCTAGCTCACGGAAGAATATAAGACGATCACACATCGTCAAGGCATCAGCATAATTAAAATCAAATTCAAATTGACCATTGGCATCTTCATGATCAAAAGAATAGATGTCCCAACCTAAGCTATTGATCGTTTCTGCCATGCGATCTAACCAGGTAAAATTATCCATGAAACCGCGCAAGTCATAACAAGGCTTGGTTAATTTATCATCGGCATGCGGAACAGATAGACTGCCGTCGTCGTTTTTCTTTAATAAAAATACTTCGCATTCAATACCCAGATTAAAACCAAACCCAAGCTCCGCTGCTACTTCTAATTGTTGTTTCAAGGCAACTCGCGTATTTAACTTATATGGTTCACCTTTAAACGTATTATCGGCTGGCATCCAGGCGATCTTGGGCTCCCATGGTAATTGAATAATATGATCCAGATCGGGTACTGAAGCGATCTCATCATCATTCGGTTCCTGCCCAAGACCATCCAGAGCATACCCGGTATATAGCTCTGATCCATGTGCCATATGCAATAAATGATCGATAGGCACAACCTTACCTTTCGGTATGCCATGGATATCAACATAGGCACCCATGCAATAACGCACACCTTTTTCTTTTAAATCTTTTTGAATCGCTAATATTTCATCATCGGATTTATCTTTGGGTAATAAATGCTGTTTCGTTTTTGTGTCCATTTGACAGTGATCTCTTTAATTAAAATAAGAACTTGATAGCGGTGCTTGCTCAGTTAAACCGCGTTGTATTAATTCAGAAAGGTCTTCGACCATCCAAGAAAAAAACTCATCGCCTTTTTCTTTTGTTGCCGCTGATGGCTTTCCTGTGACACCATTTTTACTAGTACGATTCACTGGATGTGAAAATACTAATCCATCAGTACGGTCAGGGTCGTCGGCAATATCAAAGGCATACGTATTAACCATTTCCGGTGCTATGGATAACATTAATGATGTTTCAGCATCATTTGCATGCCAATCATCGCCATCTGCAAAATGAAATTGTCGTACCCGTTCGCTAAGCTTTGATGAATTTAAAACAGCCACCATTAAATCATCATGTTCAGCACGCAACATTTCTAATGCGCATCGTAGTGGCGCGGCATTCGTCACATGTGTGTTCACAATAAATAATTTTCTTACACCACTGTGATATGCCCAGTCACCCATTTCTTTGATTAAATCGATGAGTGTTTTCGGTTGAATTGCAATGGTGCCGGGCCAATGTTGACTATGACCGATAGAACAACCATAAGGCATTGTCGGTAACATCATCACATTGGTTTTTTCTGAAACGGCCTTACATAATTTATCTACAAGCACAGCATCCATGCCACAGCCCATATGGGGGCCATGTTGTTCGGTTGCACCAATGGGTAATATGGCTGCAGGAACGACTTTCATCTTTGCAGCAACATCTAGCCAAGGCATTTGTTCTAGCAAGTTCATGGTTCAACCTCATCGCCAACGCGCGTTAAACGAATCATATTTAATTTATCTTCACCATCTTCAGTAATAGGTGGATGGATCAACTGATCAATACGTTTCCGGGTGGCTAAAAATTCCGGTGATATAAATTGTTCAGGATCACGTGGTCTAGGTACCGGCACTTCAATAATTTCTTCTACTTCACCGGGATGTGATTTTAATACCAGGATTCGATCAGCAAGATATATCGCCTCGTCCAAATCATGAGTAATAAATAACACCGTAATATCGATGTTATGCCAAATCTCTAATAGGTAAGATTGCATCTTGCTGCGAGTCTGTACATCAAGCGCTCCGTACGGTTCATCCATCAATAATATACGTGGCTTATTTGCAAGCGCACGTGCAATTGCCACCCGCTGTTTCATACCACCAGAGAGTTGATCGGGATAAGAATCAGAAAACTTTTCCAGACCAACCAGATCTATCCACTGCAAGGCCTCACTTTCAGCAGTTGCATAGCCCAGACCCTGACTGCGAAGTCCGAACATGACATTCTTTTTAACCGTCAACCAGGGGAACAATGTATAGCCTTGGAACACCATGCCTCTATCCGGACCCGGCCCCGAAACAGGTTTTCCATCCAGCAACACTTCACCTGCGCTAGCAGATTCCAAACCAGCCAGGATGCGAATCAAGGTTGACTTACCACAACCCGATGCGCCAATCACACAAACAAATTCACGACGATGTGCTTTAAAATTTATATTTTTTAAGGCAGTAACATCACCCTTTGCTGTTGAAAATACTTTTTCCAGGTCTTTAAGTTCAAGGATGACCTCACGTTGTTTGATATCATCAAACCGTGCTTTCACCTCACCGGACTGTTCAAGATAGCTAGGAAGTTCTATTTGCGTCATAGTAATTCTCTCGTTAGGCCTTGTTAGCCGAGCGTTCCCAAGGGAATATGTACTTGCCCAGTTTGGCTAAGATGATATCGGACAGTAAACCAATAATGCCGATCATCATGATGGCTGCAAAAACATTATCGAAGTTTTTGTATCGCGCCTGTTGCGTTATAAACCAGGTAATACCAGAGCTGGTACCAATTAATTCAGCAACAATTAAATATGTCCACGCCCAACCAAGCAGTATCCTTAGATCACGAAAAAGGTCCGGTAAAATTCCGGGGATCACTACTTTGAATAATAACTGCATCCGTTTAGCACCCAAGGTAAGTGCCGCTTCTAATAATGAAATATCCAATTTCCGTGTCGTGTTACTTACAATAAGAACTTGTTGGAAAAATGTTCCTATAAAAATAATAGCGATTTTCGGCCCATCGTAAATACCTAAGACGGCAACAGCGAGTGCACCGAATGCCGGTGCAGGAAGATAACGAAAAAACTCAATAAAGGGTTCATTTATACGAGACACAGCAGCATAAGTTCCGCATAACACACCGATAGGCACACCAACTAATGACGATAATATAAACCCAAAAAATATTATGGTGATACTGTGCCACAAACTTTCATGCAACCACTGTTCACTACGCCGTTGTGGTTCTGTTGTAAATGAAGTAACAAATGCCTTGGCAACTTCATGAGGTGCAGGTAAATAAATAGGGTTTGCACGTGTGCCTATCGGTAAAACCTTGCCTACTTCTTTTACCTTTAAAGTTTCTTTATCGAAAACTTCACGATCCACCAACATGTTGATTTTGAAGTAAGAAACATCACCGGGCTCGACTATCTTTATTTTCGGATGCCAAAGAAATGGCAGATAACTTATCGCACTCCATATTAAAAGTGGCAATAAGAATGAAACAATCGTCAGCACCCTGGTGCGTTTTGTAGATAAAGCAATACGCGGCGCAAACCAGGGTGATGAACTCATATGACCAATACCTAGCTTTTATTTAGCCATTGTTAATGAAGGATCGGTATATGCGTCGATATCTTGTGCTTCCTTATAGACCTCATACTTAAGATTGAAATCATCCGCTATCTTTGAAGAACCATAGATCGATTTAAACCCTTCACCTTTAGCATAAAAACCCTTAGCTTCTTCTAGCGTTAAGATCTTAGTACCCAAAAGCAAAGGTTTATATACCTCCGGAGTAACTCCGACTCTTGCTGCCATGATTGAAACCGCATCATCCTGAGTAGCAGGATCCAAAATATAATCGACGGCCTTGTACCAAACCTCAACTACTTTTGACCAGGCAACTTTGTTAGCAGAAAGACTACTAGGCGAGACGGCCAATACATCGTAAACCAGGCCAGGTTCATCAGCTGATGAATAGATCTTCTTTGAACCTGGCGTTGAGGTTAATGCTTGCCCGGAATTAGGCTGCCAGGCAACAATGGCACTGACATCGCCTGATGCTAATACCTGTGGCGTTTCATTTGTAGGGACATTGACTAGCTCAACATCAGCTTCGGTCATGCCATTTTTTTCTAAAGCGTTGAGTAAAAGTAAATGTCCAACAAAACCAATCTCAACGCCGACCTTTTTACCTTTTAAATCTTTAATGCTTTCGATACCAGGAGCACCAACGATCATGTCATTACCATTACTATAATCATTAATGATAATCGCAACGTTACTAGCCCCAGTAGCGCCTGTTACTAAGGCATCACCATTTGTCATGGTTACAGCATCTAATTTGCCTGCAGCAAAGGCATCCATCGAAGCAACATAGTCAAACCATTCAAACTCAACTTCTACACCAGCTTCTTTAAACATCCCTTTTTCAATTGCGACTTCCCAGGCAACCCAGCCCGGCCAGTCACTGTAACCAACCTTGAGTGGCTCAGCATGAACAGATAATGAAACCGAACTAAAAATCAATGACGCGACTAATAAAAATTTATTACGGATAGTGTTATGAAACTTCATAAAACCTTCCCCTTATATGTAGTTGAAAAAATATTTGAAAGAGAGGTACCAATGATCTAAATCATGGTGACTACCTCCCGGGCTTTTATCCCGCCGTGTAACCTTCGAATGAAGGTCGATTGCTCTCGGACCAGTCACGTTGTCTATAACGCCGGAACCCTAGCGATCTATTTGAAAAGCTAATTCACTACCGAATCATGAACATCAATAGCTCTCATTCTTAATATGTTGCAGTGCAGTTACTATGCCAAGCCGGAAACCCCCTAAATATAAGGGTTTTAGATTGCACATCAAAAAACCATGCAACTTACTGGTGCATTTTTTTTATTTAATGTTCTAAGTCTGTGCAACAAAAAACAAAAATTGTGATAAATTAGTTTGAAGATTATTAATCAGTTTTTTTGTAATTAATTTCAAGGATGAAATATTAATGAGTGTTGCTATCATTTATTCGCGTGCACAGGACGGCATCAACGCACCACTAGTCACGGTTGAAGTACATCTATCGCGTGGTCTACCGGGTTTTACTATTGTCGGGCTACCAGAAACAACGGTTAAAGAAAGCAAAGAACGCGTTCGTAGTGCTATTCTCAATAATCAATTTGATTTTCCACTCAGCAGAATTACAGTCAATCTAGCGCCTGCTGATTTACCAAAGGAAGGTGGACGTTTTGATCTACCTATCGCGCTTGGTATTTTGATCGCCTCGGGACAAATACCCGCAAAAGGAATGGAACAGCATGAGGCTATAGGTGAATTATCATTAACTGGCGAATTAAGATCGATAAAAGGCGCATTACCTGTTTCATTGGCAGTAAGAAAATCTCAACGAAGCTTGATCCTGCCAATCGACAATGCAGATGAAGCAGCACTAGTTAATGGGACATCATGTAAACCAGCCGCACACCTATTAGATGTATGCGCGCATATATCTAGAATGAAAATTCTAGAAGAACATAAATCGAAAAAATTAGAATATGTAACTAGATATGACAAAGACCTGAATGAAGTTTATGGGCATGAACATGCAAAACGTGCATTAGAGATCGCGGCTGCAGGTGGTCACAATTTACTAATGGTAGGCCCGCCCGGTTCAGGTAAAACTATGTTGGCAGAACGATTGCCCAGTATCATGCCCGAGATGACAGATAAGCAAGCGCTTGAAAGTGCAGCAATCGCATCAATTAGTAATACCGGTTTCAACCCAGCAATATGGCGTCAACGTATTTTTCGATCACCTCATCACTCGGCATCATCCGTGGCCTTGGTCGGGGGCGGTAGTCATCCAAAACCGGGAGAGATATCACTAGCACATAACGGCGTGTTGTTTCTCGACGAACTGCCTGAGTTTAACCGACATGTATTAGAAGTATTACGAGAACCACTGGAATCAGGTCGTATCGTAATCTCTCGCGCCGCCAATCAAGTTGAATATCCGGCTAACTTTCAACTGGTTGCTGCTATGAACCCTTGCCCCTGTGGTTATCTCGGTGATGCGAGAAGTCGCTGTCGCTGTACTGAAGAACAAATTAATCGCTATCAAAATAAAATATCCGGACCACTGATGGACAGACTCGATATGGTCATCGAAGTCCACAGTATTACTGATGTAATCATTAACCAGACAAGAGAGGCCGGCTCTGAAACCAGCGCAAACATTAGAGAACGCGTATGCAATACATTTAAACAACAATTGAAACGAAATGGTTGTGCAAACTCAGCACTAAAGACGAATGACATTGAACAGTATTGTGAATTAACTGAAAGTGATAAGTCACTGCTACAAACGGCGACAAGAAAACTGGCTCTTTCGGGTCGCGCGATACATCGAATTATAAAAGTCGCCAGGACAATCGCCGACCTATCAAGCAGTGAACATATAAAAACCCAACACCTAACTGAAGCGATGAGTTATAGAAAAAAGATAAATCAGTCTAATTCATTGATATAAATAGATTTTTAGGCCGACTTGAACCAATCTCTTGAATAAGGTGAAATACGTCTATGGATGAAAAACAGTATGACATCAGTATTAGCGCTGAAACCGAATATGTTAACGACCAATCTTTCCCTGAACAGGAACGTTATGTGTTTGCTTACACCATTACCATTACCAATAACGGAAGTATGTCAGCGAGACTGCTACGTCGACATTGGTTAATAACCGACGCCAATTGCAAGGTACAGGAAGTCCAGGGTGACGGTGTAATCGGCGAACAGCCTCATATACAACCAGGTGAATCATTTCAATACACCAGTGCCGCAGTATTAGAAACCCCGGTAGGTTGCATGCAAGGCAAATATGAAATGGTCGCTGATGATGGCAAGGATTTCGATGCCCAAATACCGATTTTTAACCTCGCTACACCCAACACTTTACATTAAGTGTGAGCACCTTCGCGATAGGTGACCTGCAAGGTTGTTACGCAGAGCTGCAAGATTTACTTGATAAGATAAATTTCGATAAAACGATCGACCAACTCTGGTTCGTTGGTGACCTCATCAACCGCGGCCCGAAATCACTAGAATGTCTTCGTTTTGTTAAATCATTAGGTGACTCAGCAAGAACTGTTCTGGGGAATCATGACTTACACTTGCTCGCTATCGCCAATAAGGTTCGCAAACCTCATAGAAAAGATACGCTCGATAAAATCTTGAACGCTGATGATGCTGATGAGCTATTGCGCTGGGTAAGAGAATTGCCGCTACTTGTAAATGACACAGATTTAAAATTCACCATGATACACGCCGGACTACCACCACAATGGTCACTGGAACAGGCACAAGAACTCGCGCAAGAAACAGAATCCTTATTGCGTAGCGAACACTTCAATGACTTCATAGATCACATGTATGGCGACCAGCCCGATAGCTGGTCTGAACAATTAGAAGGCCATGATCGTCACCGCTTCATCATTAACTGTTTAACACGCATGCGATATTGCTACAAAGGTGGACAACTAGATCTCGAAGCAAAGAATGCGCCGGGCAAAGAAGTTAAAAAATTAAAACCATGGTATGCGCTAAAGGACAGACAAACAAAGAAACATAGAATCGTATTTGGACATTGGTCTACCGTTCACTTAGGTAATGAAAAAAACTTTAATCAATATAACGTCTATCCTCTAGACACCGGATGCTTATGGGGTGGCGAAATGACAGCGATGCGATTGGAAGATGAGAAAATATACAGTGTGGCTTCACGGCAACCGAAGTTAAAAAAATAATATCTGCCACCGACAAATATGAATGATGATAAATTCGATCCAAAGTGCCCCTCGATATTTATGAACGTAATAGTTTTAAAAAGTAAAAAATGACTACGCTCCCCAATCCATCCATCCGTGTCGACATTGTATCTGATGTTGTTTGTCCATGGTGCATTATCGGATTTAAACAACTAGAGAAGGCTCTTATTGCGACTGAATTGACGGCTGATATTACTTGGTGTCCGTTCGAGCTCAACCCGCAGATGGCTTCTCAAGGTGAAAATCTACGTGAACATACAGCAGCAAAATATGGAACAACTATTGAAGGGAGCGCAGAGGCTCGTACGCGTATCACATCAATTGGCGAAGAGCTTGATTTCGAATTTAATTATGCCGAAGACATGCGCATGTATAACACTTTCCTGGCTCATCAACTTTTGCATTGGGCAGGGACAAAAGCACTGCAACACGAACTTAAAATGGAACTGTTTAGTGCATTTTTTACTCGTCGTCTTCATATTGGTGAGAGGAATGTTTTAGCATCATCGGCAGGTAATATCGGCCTTGATTCAAAAGAAGCATTGGGCATCTTAGAAGACGGCCGCTTCGCAAAAGACATAAGGCTTGAACAAAAATACTGGACTGACCAAGGGATTACCGGTGTGCCTGCCATTATCATTAATCAACGTCATCTTGTGACAGGCGCACAAGGTGTTGAAAACTATATATCAATCCTCGAGGAAATTGTAGATGAGCCTCTTAAAATTGATGCTTCTTAATTTTAATTAATGTCTGCTTATGGCCGAAAAGAAAGCTACAAAGAGATCAACCATAAGCGGAAACTAACCTGAACAGTGCAAGTCTTCTGCTTCATAATGAAAGCGAACGTTTAGGTAAAATAAGTCTCACTAGGTAAGGAGCTCCATATTTCCCTTGTTGCAGTCTTGTACTTATAATATATGAAGCATGCGATTGAAATAAACCAAGCAAAAAATATTTGACGAAGAATAAAAAATTGTAAGTAACTATTTCAAAATAATGAAAATCAAAATTTATAATATCAACGTAATCAAAAAATTATCATGAAAATTTTTATCGTGATTGTCACTATACTATTGGCAACAACTCCGGTTTTGGCAGTCGAAGTAAAACCGGTTCATTTGGTACGCTTTACGGACTATGAATCTGGATCAGTGGAAGATTGGCTCCAAGGTAAGGGATTTCAATTCAAAGAGGATACAAAAAAACGGGACCGCATCGACCTAGACGTGGGAGACAAGGGTCTTTCTCTCGAAGCTAAACAACACGCTTTTGGGGTGATGTCAAATGAATCTGTGAATGTACCTGAATTCACCTATATTGAAATCGATTGGGGTGTCAAAAAGTTTCCAGAGGGCGCGTCGTATGAGCAGGGGGTGCGAAACGAAGCCATCATGCTCTTCATCTTTCTGGGTGACGAACGTCATTCAAGTGGTTCCCTTTTTATCCCTGACAGTCCATATTTCGTAGGACTGTACTTATGCCATGGTGACGACAAAATAAAGCATCCTTACATGGGCGCATACTTCAAGAAGGGCGGCCGCTATGTTTGCGGGGACCAGCCAGCAGACGAACAACTGGTAACGACTCGATTCGATCTACTTGAAGCCTACAGGAGCTATTTTGATAAAGAGAGGGACGATGACCCTGCAATATCAGGATTAGCCTTGGGCTTGGATACAAAGAAAGCAAACGGAGGTGGGAAGTCCTCAGCTTTTATTAGTGAAATCCGTTTTTATCGATAAGTTAAACTTAATTGCATATCTTGCTAACGGCATTTGTCAGTTCAAATTTATATAATTATGGCAAATAGCTGTCTATCATTAGTTTCAATTTACTGTCCACTTCTTGTATCAAACAGAAGTTAAATGGTGTTGAGTAAACCAAGCACTTTTGGCCGATCTCAGTAGCAATCAAAATTTATAATTACTGGAGAAAGTAATGCCTCAGCTACTTGAAAGAAATGGCACTTGTCTATGTGGGGCAGTTAATTTTACGGCAAAGCACATGAGTACCGAAGTTGGTGTGTGCCATTGTAATATGTGTCGGAAATGGGGTGGCGGTCCTTATATGGAGGTCGACTGTGGTCCAGAGGTATCATTTGCCGGCGCCGAAAATATATCCCTTTATCAATCTTCTCAATGGGCCGAGCGTGGATTTTGTAAGCAATGTGGCACCCACCTCTTCTATAGGTTGAAAGAAGATAATTTGCACATGATACCAGTCGGCTTATTGGATGTTGATGACATAGAATTTACCTTTAAGGAGCAGGTCTTTATTGAAGAAAAGCCTGCTTTTTATAGCTTTTCAAATGACACAAAAAATAGCATTGGTGATGAATCAATTGCAGCATTTCTCGCTAAGAAAGAATAAATTGTCCTATAACAGGCAACTACAACTCAACAACTACCAATGCCCATTAATCATGAAGCAGTTTATTCCATAGTTTCTCTAATACTTGAGGGACGTATTGCCACATATGGACAAGTCGCCGCTTTAATTGGCTTTCCAAGACATGCGCGTCAGATTGGTTATGCGCTGGCCGCATTGGAAAATAACAGTTCGGTACCCTGGCATCGTGTTATCAATGCTAAAGGCATGATCAGTTCTAGAGGTATGAATGGTTGCGACGACTACCAACGGCTATTACTGGAAGAAGAAGGGGTTATTTTTAATAATAATAACTGTATTTCACTAAAACAATTTCAGTGGCAACCTGATCTTGTAGATGTTTAATAGAGACGCTCTATAATTAATACTAATTAAAATACCTCAGCTAATAGCATGTCCATAACAATTGAAGAGCAAGTTCGTACAGAAATCGAAGCGTTGCATGATTTTTTTGTTGGCTGGTTTACCGGTGCGCTTAAAACGAGTAGTTTCGACAGTGGTTTTCTTGCTAGGTTTGATCCTGATTTTTTATTGATTCCACCTGCAGGAATAATTCTTTCATTGGCTGAATTAAGCTCCGGCATCAAAAATACCTACGATACCAACCCTGATTTTCGTATCGCTATTCGTAACGTTGAGATACAACGTGTCTTGGATAATGAAATTATTGCAACTTATGAAGAATGGCAGCGTAATGCCCTCGCCTCTACGCCCCCAGATAATAGTCGACTTGCTACTGTAATATTTAAAAAAAGGGAACCCTTGCAGTGGTTACATGTACATGAAACCTGGATGCCTGAAGCTGTGCAAAAAACTGGCCCTTTTGATTTCTAATTTTTCTCTAACAAGATAAAGCTATAATCAAAATCATTTTTCTCGTCTGCTTTAAACGTATTTCTAGAAACTTCATTCCATTTATTTAGATTGAATTTCGGGAAAAACGTATCACCCTTAACTTCCGTATGTACTTCTGTTAGATACAAGCGTGTTGCTTGATCTAATGTGTGTTTATAGATTTCTGAACCACCGGTAATCATGACTTCTTCGTCATTTTTACAATGTTCGAATATTTCATCAATGCTATTTAATACCGTACAGCCTTCTGCCTGATAGGACTTATCACGGGTAATAATGATGTTCTCTCTGCCCGGCAAAGGTCTGCCGATAGACTCATGGGTCTTACGCCCCATCACTATGGGCTTAGCCATAGTGATTTTCTTGAAGTTTTTAAGATCCGCGGAAATATGCCAAGGTAAAGAATCATTGTTACCTATGACACGATTACGATCCATAGCGACAATTATTGAGAGTTGCATGATAAGTAAGACTGGACCAGTTTAGTGGCTGGTACTTATACTGACAACATCACGTTTCATCTGCTCCAGTAGACCATCAACACCATGGTTTTTTGCAATCGCGCGATATTCATTACGGTAACTTTGCACCAAACTTAAATTTTCAACCGTAAAGTCATATGCAAACCAGATATTTATAAAGCGTTTCATGCGATATGAAATTGGAATCTGAATATTGTTTTTATCCTTCACGATAACAGTATCCACCGTTGCATAGCCTTCAGTATCTCTGCTAACAGTTATATATTCGACACGTTCTCCAGCATAATTCTGCATCCTATCCCAGTAAGTATTCAGTAATATCTGTTCAAATAACGACATAAATTCTTTACGTTGTTTCTCATCGGCAACGTTCCAATTGGTTGCGAGTATCCGCCTGGACATTTCTTTAAAATTAATACGTTCTTTAACCAATTTAAAAACTGTTTCTTTTTTCTTCTCTTCATCAAGGCTTTCATCTTTTAAAACAGATAGAACTTGATCGACCGTTTGTTTTACTATTTTCCCCGGAGATTCCTCTTCTGCTTGCAATGAAACCGATGTTAAACAGAGCAATAAACTAATAAACAAAAAATTCAATTTCATATGAGTTTCCTTCTAGACTGCAATAGGTGCAGTGATCTTTGTGTGTGATTGATAATTAATTAATTCAAAATCTTCATACTGGAATTTAAATATATCAGATACGTCTGGATTTATTTTCATCTCTGGCAGTGTGAACGGTTTACGAGACAATTGTTCATCAACCTGCTCAACATGATTTGAATAGATATGTGCATCACCAAACGTATGCACAAACTCACCTACCTGAAGTCCAGTTACCTGAGCGACCATCATTAGCAACAAAGAGTATGATGCAATGTTGAACGGCACACCCAGAAAAATATCTGCGCTACGCTGATAGAGTTGGCAAGAGAGTTTTCCATCAGCAACATAAAACTGAAAAAAGGTATGGCAAGGCATCAGTGCCATTTGATCCAGTTCGCCGACATTCCAGGCACTAACAATCAATCGTCGAGAATCTGGATTTTGTTTGATTTGTTCAATGACCTCTGTGATTTGGTCGATTGTTTTATCTGTCGCGTTCCATGATCGCCATTGAGCACCATAGACCGGACCCAAATCACCATTCTCATCGGCCCATTCATCCCAGATTGATACACCATTATCTTTAAGATATTGAATATTAGTATTACCTTGCAAAAACCAGAGTAATTCATAGATGATCGATTTGAGATGACATTTCTTGGTTGTCACTAATGGAAAACCTTTATTTAAATCAAATCTCATTTGATAACCAAAGACACTAATAGTCCCAGTACCAGTTCGATCCTCTTTTTTTGTGCCATTCGTTTTTACATGGCGTAATAGATCCAGATATTGCTGCACTTGTTGTTAATTTCCCTTAGATCGAAAAGCGATGCCTATTAAGATAATACCGAATAATATCATAGGAGAAGAAAGCAGCATGCCCATAGTTACATAATCAAATGCAAGATAGCCAATATGCGAATCGGGTACCCGGACAAATTCAACCATAAACCTGAAAACACCATAGCCAAGCAGGAATAACCCGGATATTGCCTTCACTGGTCTGGGTTTAGATGAAAACCACCAGAGGATAAGAAACAATAACAAGCCTTCCAATAATGCTTCATAAAGTTGTGAAGGGTGTCGGGCAATACCGCCTGCGGCAGGGTCTGGAAAAACCATCGCCCAGGGCAAATTACTTGGGCCGCCCCAGAGTTCTCCATTGATAAAGTTACCAATCCGGCCTGCACCTAATCCAATAGGAACAACGGGGGCAATAAAATCAGTAACATTAAAGAAACGCTTATTGAATTTATGGCAAAAGAACCAAACAGCCGCAATCACACCTAACAGCCCGCCATGAAATGACATGCCTCCCTGCTGAAGATAAATAATCTCTAGTGGATGCTGGAGATAATAGGTCAGATTATAGAAAATCACCGATCCCAACCGACCACCAATAATAATACCGATCATGGCATAGAAAATAAGGTCGGAGACCTGTTCTGAACTAAACCCCCATTGATGTTGGCCGCCTCTAAGACGCAATAACCACCAGGCAGATAAAATCCCAACGACATAAGTGATGCCGTACCAATGTATTTTCAGAAACCCCAAGTTTAAGGCGACTGGATCAATATCAGGATAGTTCATCATAGTAAGTGGGTATTAACATTTGGGTAGTCGATAAGATTAGAGTTCACAAATATTTGTCTGATAATAAAGTAAAAATTAATTTAAGAAATCAGGCATTGCAGCCGCTAGAAGTCATTAACGTCTAATAATAATATATAGATAAGTACGGATACTAACTATGACAGGACGACAGACGATATCAACCGTGAGATTAGAAGTTCAAACAATCGAACATTTACCCGCAACACCATGTCAAAGTTCATGGTCGGAATAACATCAAACCCTATTCAAAAATCCCACTGTAAGCAGTCTCCAACTGAATCTAAATTACCTCTGGCTCAAACCCCGTAAATCAGTATAAAATCTGCCGTTTAGCTTGATTTAGTCTACTAAAACAAGAATGATATATGTATAAAAAGCTGACGATGCCGTTTGCAATATCAGTTAGCCGAAGCACATCAAATTAATGATAATAATTACAAGTAGATATACAAGCATTCTTCTTATTAAAGTTAATTAATTCCGATAAAGCAGGAATTTCTTTCAAGGGAATTCTGCTCTTATTTCTTACAGCTATTAAATTTAAACAATCAAAGTGAGGGAAACATTAATGGCAACTGAAAATAAAAAACTGCTGGCCTGGGTTGATGATATGGCCGCTTTGTGTCAACCGGATAACATCGTATGGTGTGATGGTTCAGATGCAGAGTGGGACGCCATGTGGGATATCATGGTCAAAGGCGGCACCGCCAGGAAACTGAACGCGGAGAAACGTCCTAACAGTTACCATGTCAATTCGATACCTGCTGACGTAGCGCGGGTTGAGGATCGCACCTACATCTGTTCAGAGAAAGAAGAAGATGCTGGCCCTACAAACAACTGGGCTGATCCTGCTGAAATGCGTAAATCAATGAACGCTATGTTCTCCGGGTCTATGAAAGGTCGCACCATGTATGTCATTCCTTTCAGCATGGGCCCTATCGGCTCTGATATCGCACAAATCGGAGTTGAAATATCTGACTCACCTTACGTCGTCGCAAACATGCATACCATGGCTAGAGTAGGTAATGCTGTACTAGATGTCTTAGGTGCTGATGGCAACTTTGTTCCATGCCTGCACTCAGTCGGTGTTCCTTTAGCTGCAGGTGATAAAGACGCGCCATGGCCTTGTAATCCTGATAACCGTTATATTGTTCATTATCCAGAAACTCGTGAAATCTGGTCATTCGGTTCAGGTTATGGCGGTAATGCATTGCTAGGTAAGAAGTGTTTTGCATTAAGGATTGCGTCGACCATGGCGCGTGATGAAGGCTGGATGGCTGAGCACATGCTCATCCTGAAACTCACCAACCCAGAAGGGGCTGTTAAATATGTTGCCGGAGCTTTCCCAAGCGCCTGTGGTAAGACTAATCTTGCTATGCTGACACCGACCATCCCTGGCTGGAAAGTAGAAACTATCGGTGACGATATTGCCTGGATGAAGTTTGGTGCAGATGGTCAACTTTATGCAATTAACCCTGAGGCAGGTTTCTTTGGTGTCGCACCAGGTACTGGCATGGCCACGAATGCGAATGCTATGTTGTCTATGGAATCAAATGCGATTTTCACTAACGTTGGAGAAACTGATGATGGTGACGTTTGGTGGGAAGGCATGTCAAAAGAAGCTCCCGCACATTTAATTGACTGGAAGGGTAATGACTGGACACCAGAATCAGACACACCTTCATCACATCCAAATGCCCGATTCACTGCGCGCGCAGGTCAATGTCCTGTCATTGCTGATGAATGGGAAGACCCTAAAGGTGTGCCTATCAGTGCAATTTTATTTGGTGGTCGTCGTGCCTCTGTCGTCCCTTTAGCGACAGAAGCCCTGGATTGGAATCACGGTACCTTCCTCGGCACCATTATCGCTTCTGAGATGACTGCGGCTGCTTTTGGTGCCATCGGTCAATTACGCCGCGATCCAATGGCGATGTTGCCCTTCTGCGGTTACAACATGGCCGATTACTGGGGTCATTGGTTAGACATGGGTAAAACAGACGGCGCTAAAATGCCTAAGGTCTACTACGTCAATTGGTTTCGTAAGAACGAAGCTGGCAAATTCATGTGGCCAGGCTTTGGTGAGAACAGCCGTGTACTAAAATGGGTTTTCGAACGTTGTGCTGGTAGCGCTGATGCGGTTGAAACTGCGATTGGCAATATGCCAACATTGGATGGCATCGATTTCAGCGGTTTGGATATGCCTGATGAAGATATCGCAAACCTGATGCGTGTAGATACAGAAGGTTGGTTATCTGAGCTACAAGGTATCGAAGAATATTACAATACATTTGGTAACCATCTGCCTACAGAATTGCGCGCGCAGGTCCAAGCCCTTCGAGACCGGCTTGAATCTACACAACAAGCTGTAGCGTAAATACTATAAACCAATCTGATTGAAGCCCGCTTTATGCGGGCTTTATTAATCAACATATAATGAAATTGAGATTGAGTAGGAAAATGAACCATGATTGAAATGTCTTTAGAAATTGCCGAACGTGTCGGTAAAGCGGCACTGGCAAGGGCTAATGAGATGGGACGGCCGATGAGTGTATCGATCGTCGACGAATCTGGTCGTCTGGTTTATTTTTCACGTAGTGATAACGCCGGTTTTTTTACCTTTGATACATCACGCGCAAAGGCAATGGCCGCAGCATCATTTAAACGTTCGACCATGGAAATTACTGAAAACAAGGATGCAAACCCATTGCTCTGGTATTCCTTGCCAAGCGTCGTTCCTGCACAAGCCTTACCTAGTCCGGGGGGCGTACCGATTATGAAAGACGGTCATGTTATCGGTGGTATTGGCCTAGGCGGCGGCGCACCAAATGAAGACCATGAATGTGCTTTAGCCGGGACAGCTGCTATACAGTAGTTTTGAATTTAATAGGAATTACAATACGGTAATTCCCATCACCAATAATATTGATGTCAAATTACTGGAATTAATTTGATACGGTGTACCTGCACGAACAAGTGGCTTTCCCTTATAAGCAAAGCCTATACCTGCAGCTTGTAACATTGGTAAATCATTCGCTCCGTCCCCAACGGTGCAAGCCTGTTCTAGCGTAAACATCGATTGTTTAGCTTCTTCTTTGAGTACATTTAATTTCGATTCGGCACCAACAATCGGTTCCAACACCTTCCCCGTTAATTTTCCATTAGCAATTTCCGCCTTGTTGCAAACATAGTGATCAAAGCCCAGGTTTGCCGCAACTACTTTTACTATAGGCTCAAAACCACCGCTGACAAGCACCGTGCGTAACCCGTGTTTCTGTGCCAAGTTAATTAGCTCATTTGCACCGAAATTAATTTGAACCTCCTGAGCAATCTCATCAAAGAGTGTCTCTGAAACGCCTTTAAGTAAACTAACGCGTTCATCCAGTGCTTTACGAAAGTCCAATTCTCCCCGCATTGCTCTGGCTGTAATTTCACTAACTTGTTCCCCGATGCCTATACTTGCTGCAATATCGTCCAATGTCTCAGTTTGTACGATAGTGCTATCCATATCACAGATTAAAAGTCTTTTCTTTCGTCCCGCCATGGGTAACACAAAAACATCAGCATCTGCGTTTGATACCAACAGCAGTAGTTTTTGAAATATTTGCCAAGCACCTTGAGTAGTTGTTGAAATAAAAAACTCAATCGCCTGTTTATCAGACAACGTATTGATTGAATCAATATCGATATTGTTTTCATCGAAAAGCTGCTGTGCTGATTTAACTACAACATCATTAGCCGACATTGATACCAAGATAACAACAAATGCTGTTTGTGTATCCTCTGCTTCGCTTAATACCCAATAAGGCTTAGGAAAAGACATTGTCTCATTCATAAAATTAATGAATTGAAATTTAGATACTGCGCATCACGGATATACTCAATTGCTCTTAAGCCCTCAAGATCTTTTGATTTAATAGGTGCGTCTATCTCAAGTAAAGAAATCGCATCACCACGACTTTCCCTGCGGCCAAGATGCATATTGGCAATATTGATATTTTTTTCGGCAGCAAAGTTACCAATCGCTCCTATCATCCCCGGTTCATCCTGGTTAGTGATATACAACATATGCTCACCAAACTCTGACTCTAGTTTAATGCCTTTAATTTCAATTAATCTGGGGCGGTTCTGTATTAACGTACCGCAAACACTTCGTGTTTTATCACCGGCGGTAATACTGATGGTGACGCGATTGTGATATACCTCTTCGAGATCTTCTTTTGCTTCAGTTACATGTATACCTCGATCACGTGCTACTTCCCGCGCATTAACGACATTAATGTCATTAAAGTGTGGCGCTAACACAGATTGCACAACCTGAGTGGTCAATGGTTCTACATTCAGCTTGGCCGCATCACCGGCAAAAGTCACTGTTATACCTTGAATTGCGGTATGACTTAGCTGACCAGCAAATGCCCCAAGATAATTGGCCAACTGAAAATAAGGCGCTAACTGTCGCACTTCTTCTGCTGACAGGTTTGGTGCATTTAGTGCGTTCTTTATTGAACCATCTAAAAGGTAATCCGAAATTTGTTCAGCAATTTGTATGGCAACTTTTTCCTGCGCCTCCGTTGTGGATGCGCCTAGATGAGGTGTGCAGATCACATTTTCTAAACCAAACAAAGGATTTTCCTTTGCCGGCTCTTCCAGAAAGACATCTAATGCTGCACCTCTTAAATGTCCACTTTCCAACGCAACATGCAAAGCCAGCTCATCGACTAAACCACCGCGAGCACAATTGATCAACAGAGCACCTTTCTTCATCTTATTAATCGCCGATGCACTGATGATATTTTCTGTCTCTGGCGTCTTCGGTACATGTAATGAAATAACATCAGATGTCGTCAGTAATTCTTCCAATTCTACTTTTTTAATACCTAATGCATTAGCGCGCTCTTCACTTAAATAAGGATCATAGGCTTGCACCTTAAGACCAAAACCTATTGCCTTTTGAGCAACGATAGAGCCGATATTGCCAGAACCTATAATGCCAAGCATTTTGCCGGTTAATTCAATACCCATGTATTTTGACTTTGCCCAGGCACCAGCATGAGTTGTTTGGTTGGCCTGGGGAATATGTCGCGCCAAAGAAAACATCATCGCTAAAGCATGCTCAGCTGTGGTAATCGCGTTACCCATGGGGGTATTCATAACCACAATACCTTTTGCCGTGCATGCTGGCACATCAACATTGTCAACGCCGATGCCGGCACGACCAACAACTTTTAATTGCGTTGCTGCCTGTAAAACCTTTTCTGTCACATTGGTTGAAGAACGAATCGCCAGACCATGAAAATCAGGGATCATCTCGAGTAGTTCTCCCTCTGTCATTTTCCCTGTTTGAACGACGTCTATTCCACGTTGTTCAAAGACCTCTACTGCTTGACTAGACATAGGGTCTGAAATTAAAACACGTACTTTACTCATGATACTTCTCCTGAATTTAACTCTTCATTCATCCAACGCGCATAAGCCCAATCGAGCCATGGCATTAATTTTTCCAGATCAGATGACTCGACTGTTGCACCGCCCCATAAACGAAAACCGGTCGGCGCACTTCGATAAGCGGCTATATCAAAGGCAACCTCTTCTTCTTGTAACCATTGACACATTAAGCCAATCGCAGCCTGTTGTTCTTCTTCACTCAAAGTTGCAAACTCTTTGGACACAACCTTTAAACACATTGATGTCGTCGATAAGGTTTCTGTTTTGTTTGGCAACCAATCTATCCACTCGGTTTGACTCACCCAGGTATCCACTGCCTTGAAATTATCATTACAACGCTGAACCAAAGCGGGTAACCCACCAATCGATTCAGCCCAATTCAAAGCAGAGTGCAGGTCTTCCAGCGCCAACATACTTGGTGTATTTAATGTCGCACCTTTAAAGACGCCTTGAGTGACTTTACCGCTCTTGGTAATTCGAAAGATCTTCGGTAATGGTCGCGATGGTTGATAGCTCTCTAGACGCGCAATGGCCTTTGGACTCAAAGCCAACATCCCAAAGCCCCCTTCACTACCCAATACCTTTTGCCAGGACCAGGTAACAACATCGAGCTTGTTAAAATCCATTTCCATGGCAAATGCCGCAGAGGTAGCATCACAAAAAACAATGCCTTTTTGATGTGGAGATATCCAATCCAAATCAGGAACACGTACGCCACTAGTCGTGCCGTTATAGACGAAAACGATATCGCGATCAGTTTCTGCCTGAGATAAATCTGGCAAATCACCGTAATCAGCTTGGTAAATGTTCAGGTCATCAATCTTCAATTGATTCTGAATGTCATCAGCCCAATCACTGGAAAAACTTTCCCAAACAAAGACATCGACACCGCGTTTCCCGAGCATCGACCATAGGGCCAGTTCAAAGGCTCCGGTATCAGATGCAGGCACGATCGCGAGCTGCCAATCATCAGGTAAACCTAATAATTTAGACGATTGTGTGATGGCTTCTTGTAAACGAGATTTTGGTATTGAGGCTCGATGACTTCGGCCAAGATTACTGACCGATAGGTTGGATAGATTCCAACCCGGATGTTTTTTACACGGTCCGGATGAAAAACGAGGATCGTCCGGCCGCAAAGCAGGCTTTTCACAAAGCCGTTTAGCAGATGTGTTCATTGTCTAATCTCTAATTAGTCGACGGTTTGCTCCGTCAGGCACGAAAAATACTATCTCAATTTGACAAAAATGCAAAAGATATTTTTTAATTACTAAATGGATTGATATTGCTTTGAGCATTAATTTCACTTAATCTGCCGCGTTGCATCATCCAACTAAATATCAACCTAGCAAAAGGTATCAGTGAAACCATGGAACTTGAAACTGAAAACTACATTACTGCAGGAAAACTGCACATCAAAAAAGGTCTCTACGAACTTGTAAAAAAAGAGATCGCGCCAAAAACAGGCGTCACCAACAAAAACTTCTGGGCATCGCTAGAGAAAATACTTTTCGACTTCATGCCACGAAATGCCGCGTTATTAAAAAAACGGGATGCTTTACAAAAAAAGATTGATGCCTGGCATATTGAACATCGTGGAAAAAAACATAAGCCTGCGGCCTATAAAAAATTCCTGAAAGAAATTGGTTATTTGGTCGATGAAGTTGATGATTTCAATATCAACACTGAAAATGTTGATGATGAAATTGCGGTGGTCCCTGGCCCTCAACTTGTCGTGCCATTAGATAATGCACGTTATGTTTTAAACGCCGTTAATGCACGTTGGGGTAGTTTATATGACGCCTCTTATACGACTGACACCATTCCACAGGGGAACGGTTGTAGAAACATCAAGAAATATAATCCCATACGAGGTGACCGTGTAATTGAGCGTGGACGAAACCTGCTCGACAGACATTTTGCATTGGAAAGAGATACACACAAACATGTGACGCAGTATCTTATAAGAAATAATCAACTCACTGTGCACTTCGGTGACGGCACTGAGACGACATTACTCAAACCACAACAGTATGTTGGTTATACTGGTAAAGCGGATAACCCGGATTCAATACTCCTTTCTCATCATAACCTGCATGTTGAAATCAAATTCGGTGATGGTTTATTTATTGGACGCCGTGATCATGCCAAAATTTATGATATACATATTGAATCCGCCATCACAGCAATTATGGATTGTGAAGATTCTGTTGCCTCTGTCGATACCGAAGACAAGTTAAAAGTATATAGCAACTGGCTTGGTCTAATGAAAGGGTCTCTGGTGCGTACCGTAGAGAAAGATGGCAAAGCTATTCAGCGTGCTATGGAACCAGATAAAGAATTTATCGGCAATGCTGGCAAACCTGTTATGAAAAAGGGACGAAGTCTGATGCTGGTACGTAATGTTGGCAGTCAACTTTATACCGATATGGTTTTGTATGATGGAAAACTGGTTCCGGAGACAATGATCGACTTAATGGTCACATCGCTTTGTGCCATACATGATATAAACGGCACATCAAAACGTCCTAACAGCTTAAAAGGATCGGTCTATATTGTTAAGCCAAAGATGCATGGCCCAGAAGAAGTTGCGTTCGCTAATGAATTATTTACACGTGCGGAAGCAGCACTTAAGTTATCAAAAAACACTTTAAAAATGGGCATCATGGATGAAGAACGACGCACATCGGTCAATCTTAAAGCTTGTATAAAGGCAGCCAGTGAACGTCTGGTTTTCATCAATACCGGCTTTTTAGATCGCACCGGTGATGATATACACACCAATATGGAAGCCGGGCCGGTTATTCCTAAAGCAGAAATTAAACATGCAAAATGGTTACACGCTTATGAAGCCTCAAACGTTCAAATTGGTCTGGAATGTGGCTTGAAAGATAAAGCTCAGATTGGAAAAGGCATGTGGGCGATGCCGGAAGAGATGCAAAATATGATGAAGACCAAAATTCAACACCTAAAAGCAGGTGCGAATACATCATGGGTACCTTCACCTGTTGCAGCAACATTACACTCTATTCATTACCATCGCCTCAACGTTAAGAGTAGACAAATTGCATTGATGAGCGCGGCCAAGGTGTCGGTAGATGATATTCTTGATATCCCGGTGATTGATCCAAAACGTAAACTATCTTCACTAGAGATAAGGCATGAACTGGAAAATAATGCGCAAGGCATACTCGGTTATGTCTCTCGTTGGGTGGGTCAGGGTGTCGGTTGTTCCAAGGTGCCGGACATTAATGATGTTGCATTAATGGAAGACTGTGCAACCTTGAGAATATCCAGCCAGCACATTGCAAACTGGTTACATCATGGTGTTGTTTCCAAAGAAGAAGTGCGTGAAGCAATGAAGCGAATGGCGGTGATTGTCGATCGACAAAATCGCGATGACAAACATTACCAGCCTATGTCGATAGATTTTGCCAGCAGTGTACCGTTTCAGGCTGCACTCGATCTGGTGCTAAAAGGTCGTAAACAAGCAAACGGTTATACTGAATTTATTCTGTATAAACGACGACAAGAACAGAAAAAACTAGCTTCATAAAGACTGTTAAAAAATACTCCCTCGTTGAGGGAGTATTGTCCTTAAATATCAAATCCGAATTCTTTTTCAAACCTCACTTTAAACTCATCAAGTGTAAATGAATGATTTTGTGTTCCATGTTGTGCAATCTTGATTGAACCCATGAGTGATGCAATCCTTCCAGTCGTTTCCCAGTCCATGTCGTTAATCAGACCATAAAGTAAACCCGCACGGTACGCATCACCACAACCCGTTGGATCCGTAATCGACTCTGGTTTTACAGAAGGGATTTCTATTTGTTTGTCTTTGGTATAGATCGTTGAACCATCACCAGCTCGTGTGACAATCAATGCCTCAACCTGTGCTGAAATTTGATCTGCTGTCAGGCCAGATTTATCTTGCATCATCTGCCACTCATAATCGTTGACGGTTACCCAACTCGCTTTTTCGATAAATTGAGAAATTTCTTCGCCATTAAACATGGGCAGGCCCTGACCCGGATCGAAAATAAATGGGATACCAGCAGCGGCAAATTGTTCAGCATGTTGCAACATCCCATCACGACCATCAGGAGAGATGATGCCTAATTTACAATCTTTGGCATCAGTAACTTTATTTTGATGTGATTCATTCATTGCACCCGGGTGGAAAGCTGTAATCTGATTATCATCCAGATCGGTAGTAATGAATGCCTGCCCGGTAAATGCCTCATCAATGACAGTAATATATTGTCGATTCAAGCCGCGTTTATCCATCCAATAAGCATATGGGTCAAAATCCTTGCCTACTGTGGCCATAGGTATGGCAATCTTGTCATCAAGCAAATTAAGATTGTAGGCTATATTGCCTGCACAACCACCAAACTCACGGCGCATCTCTGGAACAAGAAACGAGACATTTATCATGTGTACTTTCTCAGGAAGAATATGATTTTTAAACTGATCAGGAAATACCATAATATGGTCATATGCCATAGACCCACAAATCAAAACGCTCATAATTTAAAACCCTTTGTAATAATTATTGAATATCACTAATTAGATAAAATTAATGATGAAAAAGATTAGCTATACTGTGCAATATATCATCCCTAAAGATGCCTGTTAATTTTATTTTTTAATTAGTATATGTATCCGTTAAGCTTCAAAACTAATCCTGTTTTAACATCGTGACATTAACTCAGGCAATATTTCACCAACACACCCTATTTGCTTTATTTGTGTATGGTTTAAGTATTATTATTGTCCTGCCGTTATTTGTATTTATTCACGATAAGCTTGATAACACTTTCCTGCAATACTGCTGGGATAAAATTGGCATGCCGCTAATAAGAACGTTGCTAATTATTGGCTTTATTCTACTTATTTATCCGGTTAATTTTGGACTTGATTCAGCTCCATCAATTAATGAGCTGCTCTCTGTTAACGATAAGCGTTCAAGCTTTCTGATCAATATGATCTTCTTGCTGACATTCTTTTTTCCTTTAGTGCCCTTGTTAGGTAAATGGGATGAATTAATCATCCCATTGCAAGGTGTTCTATGTTCAATGATTATTTTTAGTTGGTTATGTCAGGGATTAAATATTCAAGACTATAGTCTGTCACCTGATTTCAAAGTGCTTGCCTTAATCATATTCATATCTATAGCCACGCATTGGCTAGCTAAACATTTCTCAAAATATGCAGGCAACTATTTTGACAAATTATTTCATCGCGAAGGTTTTAAAGTACTTACATTTAAAGCTGTCGTACTAATCATGCAGAGTCCGGTTATATTTATATTTGGCACCTATCTAGGTAAACAAATACTTTAAACGTGCACAATTTTCATGTTCCATGTTTAAGATACTTTACCCAGTTTCACATTAGCATTTGAATTTTTAAGAACTTGCTTAAGGAATTGACCTGTATGTGAGTCGGGTTGCTCAGCCAGTTGTTCCGGTGTCCCCACCGCAATTATTTCTCCACCACCATCACCGCCTTCTGGTCCCAGGTCGATTACCCAATCGGCGGTCTTGATTACATCAAGATTATGCTCAATGACGATGATGGTATTACCATGCTCTCTTAATCGATGAAGTATATCGAGTAATTGTTGAATATCATGAAAATGCAAACCCGTTGTCGGCTCATCAAGTATATATAATGTTTTTCCTGTATCCCTTTTTGACAATTCCTTGGAAAGCTTTACTCGTTGCGCTTCACCTCCTGACAGAGTAGTCGCATTTTGTCCAAGCTTGATATACGACAAACCAACATCCACTAAAGTTTGCAACTTACGCGCGAGCACGGGTACTGCATCAAAAAAATCACGCGCCTCTTCAACACTCATATCCAATGTTTCATGAATATTTTTACCCTTATAACGCACATCCAGTGTTTCTCTATTATAGCGCTTGCCTTTACAGGTATCGCATGGGACATAGATGTCAGGAAGAAAATGCATTTCGACTTTTATCAGGCCATCACCCTGACAAGCCTCACAACGTCCACCTTTAACATTAAAACTAAAACGACCGGGCTTGTATGCTCGCGACCGGGCCTCTGCAGTCGCCGCAAATAATTCGCGAATAGGTGTAAATAATCCTGTGTATGTTGCCGGGTTTGATCGTGGCGTGCGTCCAATCGGGCTTTGATCAATATCGACCACCTTATCAAAGTGTTCCAGACCATGGATCGATGCATAAGGGGCTGGCATTGTATTCGCTCGATTTAAATCACGCGCCACTATTTGATAGAGCGTATCGTTTATCAGAGTCGATTTACCAGAACCAGACACACCTGTGACACAGGTCATCAAACTGACAGGGATAACAAGATCGACATGTTTTAAATTATTTCCGGTTGCATCTTTTAATTCCATTATCTGAATAGGATTATAAGGTGTACGCTGTTGCGGAACCGGGATCTGTATCTTGCCTGACAAATACTGTCCAGTTAAAGAATTTTTATCGGCAGCAATCATTGCCGGCGTGCCTTGTGAAACAATTTCACCACCATGGACGCCTGCACCTGGCCCTATATCAATCACGTGTTCAGCAGCATTTATCGCCTCTTCATCATGCTCAACCACAATTACGGTATTACCTAAATCTCTAAGATGAAATAAGGTTTTTAGTAAACGTTGATTATCTCTTTGATGTAATCCAATCGAAGGTTCATCGAGAATATACATAACGCCTACCAGTCCTGCACCAATCTGACTAGCCAAGCGAATACGCTGAGCCTCTCCTCCGGACAAGGTCTCGGCACTGCGTTCTAGCGTCAGATAATCAAGCCCCACATTGACCAGGAAGTTAAGTCGATCATTAACCTCTTTTAAAATCTTGACGGCAATCTTGCCGCGAGCACCATCTAACTCCAAAGTTTTAAATAATGATTGTGCCTTGATAACGGTCATCGCCGTAATATCAGATAAGGCAATGTCATTGATTAAAACATTGCGTGCAGATTTATTTAAGCGTGTACCAACACATGACGGACAAGGTTTATGCGTTTGGTATTTAGCCAACTCTTCGCGAACCATGACTGAATCCGTTTCCAGATAACGTCGTTGTAGATTAGGTATAACACCTTCAAAGGAATGCTTACGGATAACAACTTTATTTTTATCACGCAGGTACTCAAACTCTATTTCTTCATCACCACTGCCATAGAGCAGTATATTTTTTATCTCTTCTGTTAAATCTTCATAGGGTAAATCAAGTTCAAACCGATAATGTGCTGCGATGGAGCTAATCATCTGAAAATAATAGGCGTTGCGTCTATCCCAACCTTTTATAGCACCACCGGGCAAACTTAGTTCTGGGTGCTGAACAACCCGTCCCGGATCAAAATATTGAACATGTCCTAATCCATCACATTTGCCACAGGCGCCAGCCGGATTATTGAAGGAAAATAATCGTGGCTCTAATTCACTCAGACTATAACCGCACTTATTACAGGCAAAGCGAGAAGAAAATAACTGCTCTTCAATATCTTTATCCGCTTCCATCGGGACAATAAGCGCGACGCCATCTGATAAGCGTAACGCCGTTTCAAATGATTCGGCTAAACGTAATTGTAAATCATCCCTGACCTTAAAACGATCAACGACAACCTCAATTGTATGTTTTTTACGTAGTTCAAGTTCGGGTACAGCATCCAACTCAACGATATGACCATCAATGCGGGCACGAATAAAACCTTCGGTACGTAAGCGCTCTAAAACCTGAAGATGCTCTCCTTTTCGTTCCTGTATGACAGGCGCCAATAGCATGAGGCGTTCTTCCTGAGGTCTGGCCAAGACCAAATCCACCATCTGCGTAATCGTTTGCGCCTCGAGCAAAGTTCTATGTTCTGGACAATGTGGCTGACCGACACGCGCGAACAATAAACGTAGATAATCATATATCTCGGTAATGGTACCTACTGTAGAGCGAGGATTGTGCGACGTTGTCTTCTGTTCGATGGATATAGCCGGTGACAAACCTTCGATGTGATCGACATCTGGTTTTTCCATCATCGACAAGAACTGTCTGGCATAGGCAGACAGGGATTCGACATATCGCCTTTGGCCCTCGGCATAGATGGTGTCGAAAGCCAGAGATGACTTGCCCGACCCGGAAATACCCGTTACGACAATTAATTTATCGCGCGGAATATCAATATCAATATTTTTTAAATTATGGGTTCGAGCACCACGTATACAAATCGTATCCATTCAAAGATTTCACTATTCTAGAGGCAACCTGCTAATATAAATGGTTTTGCGAACTCGATCCAAGATAACTTCAAGAATAATGAATTCAACGTCCATATCAGCTACCGAATTAAAGGCAGCATTGTCGCTCTCTGCGGTTTTTTTTCTACGCATGCTACCTTTATTCATGCTCTTACCGGTGCTAAGCCTGGCTGGAGAGTCATACCAGGCTTCAACACCGCAATTACTTGGACTTGCATTAGGCATTTATGGTCTGACTCAGGCTAGTCTGCAAATACCCTTTGGTATGTTATCTGACCGGTTTGGTAGAAAGCCGATCATATGTCTCGGCTTGATTATATTTATAATCGGCAGCCTGATTGCGGCAATGTCAGATTCCATTTATGGCTTAATCTTAGGTCGGGCATTACAAGGGGCTGGCGCTATAGCGGCGGCAATAATGGCCTTGGCAGCTGATCTCAGCACTGAACAGCATCGCACCAAGGTCATGGCCTGTATCGGCATCAGTATTGGTATCTCATTCTCTGTTGCCTTCGTATTAGGTCCTTTACTATATAATTACATAGGCATAAACGGGCTGTTTTATCTTGGCATCTGTCTGGCAATCTTGGCGATTTTAACCTTGCTCATCATGGTTCCAAACCCGATACAACAGAGCAAAAGCGATAAAGGTTCGATTAATCTCCGAAGCTTAAAAGCAGTTATTTCCAACCCTTATCTGCTGAAACTAGATATCAGCATATTTAGCTCTCATTTAATCCTAATGGCCAACTTTGTCGTGATCCCGCTCACCTTGCGTGATCTTGTACAAATCGAATCTACTTCACATTGGCAGGTATACCTTGGCGTTCTATTTGCGTCTTTGTTTATTATGGTGCCCTTTATGGTCTTTGGTGAGCGATTAAAGAAGACAAAAGCATTTTATACCACCAGCATAATACTGATCATCCTCTCTCAGGCTGGGCTCACTTTCTTCCACATCGATTTGATATCACTGATCTTATTTATGGTTTTATTCTTTGGTGCCTTTAATTACCTGGAAGCACTCTTACCCTCCGAGGTCTCTAAAGCAACTTCGGCTGAAACCAAAGGTACTGCCCTTGGGGTCTACGCCAGCTCTCAATTCATTGGGATTTTTATTGGTGGTCTTTTTGGTGGCTTTTTTCACCAAAAATTTGGCATTGCAAGTGTCCATTCCTTTTGCCTGTTCATAGCGTTATTATGGTTCTGCATAATCATGTACCTGCCTCATAATGAGAACACGTATAAAAATAGACTTGAAGAAAAGATGGTCTAAAGCGAAAATGATTCATCATAATATTTGCCTGGAATCTGAATCTAATCACTTAAAATGATTCCTTGAAGTTTTATAAGCCTTTCACAGACTTAGATAATACAGTTAATAAATAGTCCAATAAATTTAAATTTTTAGGAGAGCATCAAAATGGCAAGGGGTGTAAATAAAGTCATTCTAGTTGGCAATCTGGGTAACGATCCAGATGTACGATACACAGCCGGCGGCGCCGCAATATCAAATATTAGTATTGCCACGACCGAATCTTGGAAAGATAAAAACACGGGTGATAAACAGGAAAAAACAGAATGGCATCGTGTCGTTTTCTTTGGAAAATTGGCAGAGATAGTCGGCGAGTACCTTCGTAAAGGCTCACAGGTTTATGTCGAAGGCCGTTTGCAGACTAATAAGTGGCAAGATAAAGAAGGTAACGACCGTTACACCACTGAGATAATAGCTAACGAAATGCAAATGCTGGGAAGCAAGGGTGGTGGTTCCGCAAATTATGAATCTGCACCTCAGTCGCAACCTGCTCAGAACTATGCCCCTGCGGAACCAAAAGCTGCGCCTGCATCCACAGCAGCACCTGTAGCCGATGATTTTGATGACGATATACCCTTCTGATACTTACCCCAGAGTAAAGTGTAAAGAATATAGATTAAAGCCCATTAAAAGTGGGCTTTTTTTTGACCAAAGTTTGATGCGCTTAAACAGCCAAGTTTCTGTTTAAAAACACTGTTAGTGTATTTAACACCCTTTCTAATTTCATCCTTGCCTCTATACTGTGATTAATGGGCCACAGAAAATATTTTTCACCGGGAATGACTAAGATAATTTTAAACTGAACTCACATGATTTAAGGACATAGAAAGCATGTCGATAATTACTCAAATTAATTTACTAAAAAAGCGCCGCACCAAGATTATCGCTACTTTAGGTCCAGCGAGTAGTGAACCAGAACAAATTCGTAAGTTAATCAAAGCGGGGGGAAATATCTTCCGTCAAAACATGTCTCATGGTGATCATAGTTATCACAGAGAAACCTATAAGCGAATTCGTCAAATAGCCGAGGAACTGGAACTGCCAGTCGGCATATTGGCGGATCTTTGTGGACCTAAAATACGCACCGGAAAATTCAAGAAAGGCAGTATTGAATTAAAAAATAATGAAACAGTCATCGTTACCACTCGTGACGTTGAAGGTAAAACCGGATTAATCCCATCACAATATTCCTCACTAGCCGGTGATGTAGAACCTGAAGACAGGATATTACTTGCCGACGGAACACTTGAGTTAGAAGTCGACAGCATTGAAGGCACAGAAATTACTTGTACTGTTATTTATGGCGGCACATTAGGTAACCACAAGGGTATTAACTTACCTGGCGTAAAAGTCTCTGCGCCATCACTAACTGATAAAGATAAAGCAGATGCAAAACTGGCACTTGAGTTGGGAGTCGATTTCCTGGCACTTTCTTTCGTGCGTTCAGCAGAAGATATTCTCGATTTAAAAAAATTAATACAGTCGCATGGAGCTGACGCACGCATCATTGCAAAGATAGAAAAGCCAGAGGCTTTAGATGAAGCAAGTGCAATACTCGATGCTGCTGATGGCATTATGGTGGCTCGTGGTGATTTAGGTGTTGAACTTAATCCGGAACAAGTCCCCGTTGCACAACATCAATTGATTGATCTAGCTCGTAGAAAATTTAAACCGGTCATAGTCGCTACTCAGATGTTGGAATCCATGATTGAAAATGCACGTCCAACACGGGCCGAAGTAACCGATGTTGCCTACGCTGTAACGCTAGGCACAGATGCCATTATGTTATCTGGGGAAACTGCGGTAGGGGCTTTTCCAATTGAGGCAGTAAAAATGATGGATCGTGTTGCACGACAAACCGAATCTTATCTTTGGACTCATGATGCCTATAGTGCGAAGCTGCCTGATAGTAAATCAAGAGCTATTATGTCTGTTTGGGATGCCGTCGCAAATTCAATGGCGCAAATGGCCCAAGATCTTAAAGTACATGCTGTCGTAGTTATTTCACGAAGTGGGATGTCTGCAGCGACCATGAGTTCAGCCAGACCAGCAGCGCCCGTTATTGCAATTACTAATCGCGCAGATATCTGTCGAAAAACTGCAATGCTATGGGGAGTGATTCCCGTCCTTTCGGAGGATGCTGGAAAGTCGAACCCTAATGTACTAGCAAGAAAGATAGCTGTTGATGAAGGATTAGCTTTAGCCGGGGAAAAAATACTGCTTGTGCGTGGCTTTCACAGTGACGATGCTTTGAATACACCATCAGTCACGGTGATAACCATCTAATTTCAGATTCAGTTATAGACTATCGCAACTTATAAATCGGCACAGCATCATCAGCAGCAGCCTGATAGCGCACAGAGAAATCATTAAAGCTTTTTAGTGCTTCTTCAGCATCTTTACCTTCGCTCACTTCAAAACAATCGATACCACAACGGAACATGAAAAACATTTGATCACGTAATACGTTACCAATCGCTCGTAACTCACCTTCGAAACCATAACGATCACGTAGCATACGTGCATGTGTATAGGAGCGGCCATCTTTAAACGCCGGGAAATCGAGTCCAATAATTGAAAAGTGTTCCAATTCACCAGACAATTCTTTTGTTTCAATATCACCGTCAATCCAGGCTGCATGTGCTGAATCTTGTTTTAATAATTCTTCACGATTCGCCTGCCAATACGAAAAAGGTAGAATGACATTGCCCTCAGGAATTGGTGCTGCATCATCTAATTCTCGTACGATGACCCAATCATCATCACAAACCTTTTTATCTTTAATTATTTGCATAAGCTTTTTCCTTAACTGCTGTCTTCGGATAAACGCGATCCTTGAATGGTGTAATACCCACTCGACGATAGGTGTCCAGAAAACGTTCCTCATCTTGGCGCTGCTCGACATAGACATCAAGCAACTTACTAATCACATTGGCAACTTCTTCTTTTGCAATAGAAGGTCCGAGGCGATCACCCAAACAAGCATCTTTTTCAGCAGAGCCTCCAAGCGTTAGCTGATAAAATTCCTCGTCTTTCTTCCTGACACCGAGAATACCTATATGCCCTACGTGATGATGCCCACAGGCATTCATACATCCAGACATCTTGATTTTGAGGTCTCCAATATCGTGCAAATAATCAATGTCATCGAATCTTTCATTGATTTGTTTGGCGATTGGGATTGAACCCGCATTTGCTAATGCACAAAAATCCAGACCAGGACAACAGATCATGTCTGTTAATAATCCTATATTTGCCGTAGCCAGATTTTTTTCAGCTAGCTTCTCCCAAAGAGAAAATAAATCAGCTCGTTTAACATTCGGTAAAACCAGGTTTTGATCATGCGTTACAACAATTTCACCATAACTATATTGATCAGCAAGCGCAGCAATATGATCCATTTGTTCATCTGTTGCATCGCCTGGTGCAATACCGGGTGCTTTTAAAGAGACAACTACCGCTTTGTAACCTGCAACTCGATGCGTAAACAGATTTCGTTTTACCCAGTTTGAAAAAGCTTTATTTGATTTTTCTGCTTCATCAAAGCTCTTGTCATCAGCTGCATTCTTATCATAATCAGGAGATGTAAAAAATCCTTTCACACGATCAATCTCTTTTTGATCAAGTTTTAAGACGCTATCTTTTATATGCGACCATTCTTCCTCAACTTGGCGGGTAAATTCCTCTTTACCGAGATCATTGACCAAGATTTTGATACGGGCTCGATACATATTATCTCTACGACCAAATCGATTGTAGACACGCAATATCGCTTCAAGATAAGAAAGCACATGTTGCTTCTCCAGGAAGGGTCTGATACTTGGCCCGATAAAAGGTGTACGACCTAAGCCACCACCAACAATCACATTAAAACCGACTTCACCGGCATCATTTTTCACCAGATAAAGACCGATATCATGAACTTTAACAGCAGCACGATCATCCGTTGCACCTGAGACTGCAATCTTGAATTTTCTGGGTAAGAATGAAAACTCAGGGTGAAAGGTGGACCATTGTCGAATTATTTCACAATAAGGTCGTGGATCTTCCAATTCATCTTCGGCAATACCAGCAAACTGATCTGATGTCGTATTACGAATGTCGTTACCACTAGTTTGAATCGCATGCATTTCAACACTGGCAAGATCAGCCAATATGTCTGGCACTGTTTCAAGTGCAGGCCAGTTAAATTGAACATTCTGGCGAGTACTAAAATGGGCATAATTCTTGTCGTACTTTCTGGAAATATGAGCCAACATTCTCAATTGGTCGCTCGATAGCAAACCATAAGGAATCGCGACCCTAAGCATGGGCGCATAGCGTTGGACATAAAGTCCATTCATCAACCGTAATGGACGGTACTCATCCTCAGTTAATTTTCCCGCTAAAAAACGCTCGGTTTGGTCACGGAATTGAGCCACTCGTTCATCAACGATGGTCTGATCGTAATTATCGTACTTATACATATGATTTAGTGTATGTCCTACAGTTTTAACGGATGTGAAAGATAGCAGTAAGTCTTAAGTCGGAAAAGGAATGGATTTTACTATATTTATACGTAATTGTTATATAAAACAGCCAGTATTTTCTTAGCACTCGAAAATAACAGGAATGAATCTCATGCAAACCCTCCGAGTCAGTTTATTCTTTTATGAAAATTAAATGTAGTAAATGCTAATCGCTCAAAATAGCAATCAACATCAATTATTGTGGATTTCTTAGTCAGAAAACTGATATTTGGCCAGTAAACTTCTGCCCTTACGGGTTATGTAGCCTTCTGTATCAACAAACCCCTTGGTTTTCGCTATCTTGAATAGACTCTCAGGTTGGTGCTTTGGTAAATAGATTAGACCATCCCCATATCGATGCTCCAAAACTCTGGCGATATCTGATTCTAAATTCTGATCCAGCTCTGATGATATGGCGTTCAACTTATTGTCCCTTTGTTTTATAAATTAATTAAGCTATATATATTATATAGTTATATAGTTTACCTAAACTCAAAAGTCAATTAATTGTTGTATCTTGTGATGAAATAGACATATTTTAGTGCTAAGGCTCAACTAATTGGTCTATATTTATTGTCTAGGGAAGATGTTGTTTCGCAAGATAATCGTGAGTGCGCATTTCCTCTAGTCGACTGATAGTTCGTTTAAAAGGCGCTTGCAACCGCTCTCCAATATAAAGAGCATCAGGATTTGCTGCCGCAGTGATAATCAACTTAACGTTTCTATCATAAAACTCATCGACCAGCGTGATAAATCGTTTCGCTATATCATTGCCGTAATCATCCATAATCGGAATATTTGCCAATAATACCGTCTGATATTGTCTGGCAATTTCAATATAGTCTGCCGCACCCCGTGGTCCGTCGCAAATCGCCATAAATTCAAACCAAACTACACCGTCACCACAGCGCACTGTTTGTATAGCCCGCCCTTCTATTTCAAGTGCAGCCCCTTGTATACCGGCATCAGGACAAACATGCGTGAAGTCATCTTCCAACATTGCATTTGCATGATCATCAAGTGGTGAATGGTATATCTCTGCTTGATCAAGAAACTGTAATCGATAATCAATACCTGAATCAACATTAACGATATCGGTATATTTTTTTAATAAATCAATCGCCGGTAAAAATCGTTCTCTTTGTAATCCACCTTGATACAACTGATCGGGATGTTGGTTCGAGGTGGTAACTAATACAACACCTCGTTCAAATAAAGCATCCAGCAAACCCGCCAACAACATGGCATCGGTTATATCTGCAACATGAAACTCATCAAAACAAAGCACCTGAGTTTTTTCAGCTAAACGATCAGCAACAATCTTCAGCGGACTTTCAATATTCCCAAGCGACTTAAGTTCTTTATGTACGTTTTGCATGAAACGATGAAAATGAATTCTTATCTTTTTTTCAATGGGTAAACACTCATAAAAACAATCCACCAGATACGTTTTGCCACGACCTACACCACCCCAAAAATAGAGACCCTTTACCTGCTGTTGTGCGCTTAATCCTAGACAAGATTTAATTCTATTCAGCAAGCCGTGATCTTTCTGTGGCGACTCACATAGTTCGTCATATAATTTTTGCAGATACATAACTGCTGTTTCCTGTGCTGGATCGGTATTAAACCCTTTCAAGCCAAGATCATTTTTATATTTTTCTAATGGAGTCTGCATGTGTTATTACTTATTATGTATTCCGAACTCTGGATTATTAATCTGTCACCTAATCAAAGATTAGCCATAAATAATATCATGACCCGACCATGCTGCCAGTAATAGTATTACTAGTATTAGTTATTATCATTTTTCTACCCCAACTTTGGGTACAGAGGGTAATTAAACAATACAGTCAAACAATAGATGAACTCCCCGGAACAGGTGGAGAACTTGCTCAACATCTTATTAAACGCTTTGAACTGGAAGATGTCTCTGTTGAAAAAACAGACAATGGCAATGACCATTATGACCCAGAGTCAAAGACAATTCGTCTCTCTGAAAACAACCATGATGGAAAATCATTAGCCGCTGTAACAATCGCAACACATGAATTTGGCCATGCGCTACAACATCATACCAATTACAAACCGTTACTATTGAGAACGCAGTTGGCGAAGAAAGCCGCCGTCGCTGAAAAAATCGCCTCAGTCATTCTAGTCAGCCTGCCATTTACTTTAATCCTGGTAAAAATACCAGCAATCACCTTCATTATGTTGCTGGCTGGCCTGACTATTATGTGCCTACCCATAGTTCTGCATCTCTTTACTTTACCCGTTGAACTCGATGCCAGCTTCAATCGTGCCTTGCCCGTATTAAGCGAAGGGAATTATGTGCCTGATTCAGCGATGCCGATTGCGAGGAAAATACTGTCTGCCGCTGCACTTACTTATGTATCTGCATCTCTTGCGAGCCTGCTTAATTTTTATCGTTGGTGGGCAATACTTAGACGTTAATAAACCAGGGAATTAAATTCAGGTTTTATTCAATTATTGGAATCACTATCATCAGGCAACGCTTTATTAACAATTTCATCTGAAAGGCGTCGTTTGATTTTCAAGTCTCCCAACTTTCTTATAGCTTCAACCTTTGCAATAAGATTACCTCGGCCATCGGTTAAGCGATTATATGCCGTGCCATATGCAGACTGAGCCTTACCCAATTTATCACCAATATCTTCCAATGCAGTTACAAAGCCAGTAAATTTGTCATACATATCACCCGCTTGCTTGGCTATTTCCTGTGCATTCTGGTTCTGATACTCATAACGCCACATATTTTGGATGACCTGAAGGTTCATGCTTAAGGTAGAAGGGCTAACAAGAAAGATGCCGTTGTTAAACGCATCCTGAAATAATCTCTCATCATTTTCAAAAGCTAACATCAACGCTGGTTCAATTGCGACAAACATCAACACCATATCTAAAGAATTCACACCTACTAAATCATCGTAGCTCTTCCCGCGCAAATCACTAATATGTTTTCTTATTGAAGCAAGGTGCTCTTTAAGAGCCTGTTGTTTATCCTGTTCATCTACCGCAGAGTAATATCGTTCATATGCATTTAATGAGATCTTCGAATCAATAATAACGTCTCTTTTATTAGGTAAATGTACAACGATATCTGGATAAAATAATTTACCCGACTCATCGCGGTAACTAGCCTGTGCTTCATATTCGCGACCATTTTTTAAACCCGAGTCTTCCAACACCCTTTCCAGAATAACTTCACCCCAATCCCCACGCTTTTTACTCTCACCCTTTAACGCCTTGGTAAGATTTATTGCATCTGTACTCATTTTTTCATTCAATGATTTTAGATTGGTGATTTCATGAAAGAGAGACAATCTATCTTTGGTTTCCTTGTCGTAAACATCTTCGATCTTTTTACGAAAGTCGCCCAACTGCTCTCGTAACGGATTTAATACTTCACCGATGTTTAATTTATTTTGATCAGTAAATTTCTTACTCTTTTCTTCAAGGATTTTATTAGACAGGTTTTCAAAGGCATCCGTCATCTTGTTTTCAGCTTGTTCCAACAACACCAATTTCTCTTGCGTTGCTTTCCTTTCTTCATCAAGCTTTGTGTACAACTCTGCAATGGTAACCTTGTTATTCTCTACATCTTTTTGCAGATACTTGTTTGAATTCTCACGTTCTCGAATGGTGGTGGTGAGTTCTTCTATACGAGAATCTTTATACTCGGTACGCTCCTCCTCTACGGCTAATTTACGTTGCAGTTCATTATTGCTGTCTGATAACTCGAGCATTTTGCTTCTGTAAATTAGCCAGACAACGGCTAATCCCGAAACAAACCCCAAGATTGCCGCCTGTAGCAAATAGTCATTTATTAATAATTCAATCATGCCTTGAATAGATCCTTCAGGATTACCGTATTGAGGTCGCTATTAATCTTAAGATTGCTCACCTTACCTGATGAAACCGTAATATTAAATGGTTGCATAAAATTGTGAATGTTATGAATAAAATGCACTAATATATCATTGCTTCAATGTATTTATTGTTTATAATCAATGCTTAGTTGACAATACTAAAAGTATATTCATCCTTTTTACCCGGAACTTGATGAAACTAAAAGGCATTATCTTCGATGTAGACGGTACCATGGCAGATACCGAGGAAGTCCATCGCCAAGCATTCAATCGAGCATTTCAAGAATTTGGCCTTGACTGGCACTGGTCAAAGACCGATTACTACAAGTTACTTTTTATTTCAGGCGGTAAAGAACGTTTTAAAATTTGCCTGAATGAAGACAAAGAACTTAAGAGCAAAGTAAAAAACCCTGGCTTATTTATTAAAGAGTTACATCAGTGTAAATCGAATCATTATCGCGAAATGCTGGCAACTAACCACATTCAACTTCGTCCAGGTGTTAAACGGCTAATCGCTGAAGCACAGGACAAAGGCTTACGACTTGGCATTGCAACCAGTTCATGTTTGGCCAATCTGAATACACTCATCAACACAACTTTGAGTATCGATCCCAAAGAGATATTCAGTACTATTGTCAGCAGCGATAACGTTACAGATAAAAAACCTTCTCCAGTGGCCTATCAATGCGCCCTTGCCGGTCTGGGATTAACACCTGAAACCTGTGTCGCAATTGAAGACACTCGAAATGGCAATATGGCGGCACTCAGCGCAGGGTTACAAACTATAATCACGACTCACGCCTATACAACAGACAATGATTTTACTGGTGCTGCAATAGTAGCTAACCACCTCGGTGAGCCTGATAATGCGTTCAAGGTCACACAGGGCTATACTTACGATAAGTCCTATGTCGATGTAGAACTCCTGAACAATATAATTTGTCATAGCCTTGACGAAACATCTGATTTTGACTTGCCTGAGATTGCTTCAATCATTAATTAAGTCATCTCTTGATCAGCCGGGTAAAATCAAGCTGACTATTTAAATTCAAATAAACATTATTCTTTAATAGATAACAATGACCTTATCAGAATTTCGCTATATTGTTGCCGTTGCACAAGAACTGCACTTTGGTCGAGCGGCGAAAAAATGTTTTGTTAGCCAACCAACCTTGAGTGTCGCGGTAAAAAAGATTGAAGAAGAATTAGGTGTGACGTTATTTGAACGGCATCAGCATGAAGTTTCAATTACACCCATCGGCCAAATCATTATTAGTCAGGCAGAGGTTGTCTTAAATGAAACCAAGACCCTAAAAGAGCTTGCTAATCAGAATAAAGATGGATTAAGTGGCGAATTAAAGCTTGGCGTAATCTATACCGTCGGTCCTTATCTATTACCAAAGTTAATCCCGGTCATTAACAGACAAGTTGCTGATCTGATTTTAATCATTGAAGAAGACTATACGGAGAACTTGTTCAATAAGTTAAAAGCCGGAGAAATTGATGTTGCTATCCTTGCAAATCCGTTTGACCATCCAGGGATAGTCACTGAGGTTCTTTATCAAGAACCCTTTATGGTGGCCTTACCCAGCAATCATCCTTTGACTAAAAAGAAGAAACTCAAGGCAGATGATTTATTGGACGATACAATGCTGTTGTTAAAAGCAGGCAACTGTTTTAGAGATCAGGTTGTTAAGGTTTGTCCTTCCTGCATTAGCCCGGTTGGGAACAACACACACATTCAGAAAACACTGCAAAGCAGTTCAATTGAAACGATTCGACAAATGGTTGCAGCAGGAGCCGGTATTACAATACTTCCCAGCTCATCGATCAATGCTCAGTCGGGTTTAAATGGTCTGCTGGAATACCGTCCTTTCACCAATCCATCACCCTATCGCGAAATAATTATTGCCTATCGAAAATCGTTCCCAGGAATCAAAGCCATTGAGCTCATTAAAAAATCAATCGCTAATTGCGAATTAATGACCTGATATTTATTTTCTAAGCACAATAAACGCTGCGGCATTACCTCGAAGAATCAGAAATAAAAGAGAATCTTCTTTTTTATCTACTGCTTTTAAAAATTGTTCCAGATTTTTAATCGGTGCTTTATTAACTGAGGTAATAACATCTCCAGCCCTTAATCCACTACGCCAGGCAACACTGCCTCGTTCTACATTTGCAACAATAGCGCCTTCAGTTTTACCAAAATAAGGACTGTCTTGTTCTATATCACCAACCGAAACACCCTGTAATAGTTCATTAACGGATCTTGGATCTGTGCTGACTTTAGTTCTTACATCAACTGTCACAACAAACTCGGATTGTTTACCATCGCGTAGTACTTTAAATTTTATTTTTTCACCAACCGGTAGTATGCCAATACGGTTTGCAACATCATTTGCATTAACAATATTTTCACCATCAATAGAAATAACAATATCACCTGTCTTCAAGCCGGCTTTAATCGCAGGAGAGTTCTCTAGCACTTCATTAATAATCGCCCCACTCTGTTGATCGAGTCCAAAGGCTTCAGCAAGTGCAGGACTAATATCTTGCATACTAACGCCAAGGTAACCGCGTTTAACTTCACCGGTATCCACCAGTTGTTCTGTAATCTGCATAGCAAGATTAATGGGGATCGCGAAACCGATGCCAATATTTCCACCACTTTGTGAAAATATAGCAGTGTTAATGCCGATTAACTCGCCACGGAGATTGACTAAAGCACCACCCGAATTTCCTGGGTTAATTGATGCATCCGTTTGAATAAAATCCTCATAGCCTTCTATACCTAGACCACTTCGACCTAGCGCACTAACAATACCGGAAGTAACCGTCTGTCCAAGACCAAATGGATTGCCAATGGCAACCACAAAATCTCCTACTCGTAATGCATCTGAGTCAGCTGGTTTAATATCAACCAGATTTTCTGCAGGTATTTTTATTACTGCCACATCAGTTTCCGGATCAGTACCAACCACTTCTGCTTCCAGCTGACGGCCATCACGCAAAGTCACGGTAATTTGTACCGCATTTGCAATGACATGATTATTGGTTAATACCAAGCCTCTCTTGGCATCCACAATAACTCCCGATCCCAGACTACTGGTTTTACGTTCGGCGGGTTGATCTGGCACATTAAAAAATCTACGAAAACGTGGATCTGCAAACATAGGATTCAATTGTTGTTTGACACGTCCTTCAGTTGCGATGTTGACTACTGCTGGGGTAGCACCCTCAAGCATGGGAGCAAGAGTAGGCATTGCATTTCCATCGACTCCCTGTGGTAACGCTGCGTTTGCTGATGTCGCTAATAAAGAAAATGTAATAAGGAATAATTGCGTACGTAGTCTAGAAAAATAATTCATCATGTAGTGTGATCCGTTTTTATTTTCTAATTAGGAAGTGCTATATCCAGAAAAGTTCATTACGATTTCTTCAATTAAGAGGCATTAGACTCTAAGGCGGACTAAGTCCGCCTTAAAGTTATTTAACACGCTTAACCGTTTACTTGTATTTTACGAGGTTGCATCTTTTCATGTTTTGGCAAGATAACTTCTAACACGCCATCTTTACCTTTCGCTTCAATACGTTCGGCATCAGCTGTATCTGGCAAACTAAAACGTCGATAAAAAGAACCGCTAACGCGTTCCACACGCTTATATCCTTCTTTCTCTTCACGTGCCTCTGATTGACGTTCGCCTTTAATCGTTAGTACACCATTGTCCATAGTTATCTCAATATCTTTTGGATCGACACCGGGTAAGTCTGCGGTTATTAAAAAACGATCCTCTTCTTCTTTAATATCGACGGCCGGACTCCAACGACTTGTGACCACGTTAGAATAATCGTTATCGTTGTCGGCTAATGCCTTACTCGATAAACCTGAATGATTCATTTGATGTTGTAATCTATCCAATAAATTCCATGATTCATAATTTGCTAATGTCATTTTCTACCTCCAGAAATATGTTTATTTGACTTAGTAAAAAGATGGGGCCAGCCAAATAGTTTTCAAGAGGTGAAAATAAAATTATTAAATTCGATAAGCAGTCTTTGTCATAATTTTAGAAGTTAGATTCATTAACTGCTTCACTGCTTTAGGTAAAACCTTTGCGCCTGCAGTTTCAGCAGTCGTTGCATGATGTAATTCATCTTCACGCATTTGTTCTAAAATGGATCGACTACGATCGTCGTTGCCGGGTAATTGTTCTAGATGCTCATCAAGATGTCTCACCACCTGATGTTCAGTTTCAGCCAAAAAACCCAGATTCCATTTGTCGCCAAAACAACCAGCAATAACACCTATGCCAAATGAACCTGAATACCATAGTGGCGCTAGGTAGCTGGCATGGTCTCCCAGTTCATCTAGTCTTGACTCACACCATTCGAGATGGTCAACCTCCTCATCGGCAGACTGCTGCATCGCTTTTTTGAGTTCTGCATCTCTGGCAGTTAGCGATTGCGCCTTATATAGAGCTTGTGCGGCAATTTCCCCGGCATGGTTAACACGCATCAAACCAGAGACATGCGCTCTTTCATTGGCATCAAGATCAGTCTCAGGGTGAGATGCGGCGGGGTAAGCTCTTTTCTCTCGGCTCGGATTTACTTTAACAATATCACCAAGGATAGAATCCAGGGCCATAATGCCACGGTCAAATGCGCTGTATTGTCTTGATTTCATTATTTTTTTAGCTAATCTCCGAGTATGAATCTATAATAATATATCTCTTTAAGGATTGCCTGTCTGGAAAGACCAGACTATTCAACCATATTAGATGATAATATCGGTCGTATAATATTGACAGGTCACAGGTCAATCCGTACTATTCCCCCTCTTTTTTACCCGGGTTACCCGATTTCTAGGAATTAGCATGAAAACTTTCTCTGCAACACCTGCTGATATTAAGCGCGACTGGTTCGTCGTCGATGCCACAGGCAAGACCTTAGGCCGTTTAGCGACTGAAATCGCACGACGCCTACGCGGTAAGCATAAAGCTGAATATACTCCGCATATGGACACTGGTGACTATATTGTCGTCATCAACGCAAAAGATGTCCAAGTATCAGGAAACAAACGAAAAGATAAAATATATTACCACCACACCGGTTTTCCAGGTGGTATCAAAGCAATCACTTTTGAAAAATTGATTGCCAAAAAACCTGAGCAAGTCATCGAAAAAGCCGTAAAAGGCATGCTGCCAAAAGGACCATTGGGTCGGGACATGTTCCGTAAGCTCAAAGTATACCCAGGCGCTCAGCATCAACATTCAGCTCAACAACCGCAAGTATTGGAGATTTAAGGGATGTCAGACGTTTATTACAGCACTGGAAGACGCAAAAGTTCAGCCGCACGCGTATTCTTAAAACGAGGAACGGGTGAGATTACAATCAATAACCGCACCCTTGAGCAATACTTCGGGCGTGAAACTGGTCGTATGATTGTCCGCCAACCCTTGGAAACTGTTGAAATGACCGAACAGTTCGATTTCAACATCACTGTAACTGGTGGAGGGATATCTGGACAAGCAGGGGCAATTCGACACGGCATTACTCGTGCCTTGATGGAATATGATGAAACACTTCGTAAGCCACTACGCGCAGCTGGTTTCGTTACTCGTGATGCACGTGAAGTAGAACGTAAAAAGGTTGGCTTACACAAAGCCCGCAAGCGTCCTCAATACTCAAAACGTTAATATCACATTTAATGTATTTAAAAAGAGGGTTTTTACCCTCTTTTTTTTCGCCTACAGGGAAGTAGGTGGTAGTGTACCCCGTCAGCCCCATGTGGACCAATTAGCCTAATTGCCTAAGAGATAGTTTTCGTTCATCGTTAACCGAAGAGGAAACGATGATGACAAATAAAAGAAGTGTAGAACAGTCAGTACGTGATAT
>Ga0209630_10000257_pt1 | contig 62401 bp, 56 predicted proteins | sample COG_01_FD_184745 | JGI IMG/M metagenome (GOLD analysis project Ga0209630, IMG submission 184745) | Pelagic Microbial community sample from North Sea - COGITO 998_met_01 (SPAdes) (version 2) | ecosystem: Environmental > Aquatic > Marine > Neritic zone/Coastal water | place: Helgoland, sampling...
GCGTTATGAGTGCTATGTTCTTTAAGTCTCAGGATCATAGCCCAAGTTAGGAGCAAGCCATCTTTCTATTTGTTTTAAATCCATTCCTTTTCTATGAGAATAATCTTCAATTTGATCCTTATTAATCTTACCCAAGCCGAAGTATCTTGAATTTGGATGAGAAAAATACCAACCGGATACTGCCGCCGTAGGATACATGGCAAAAGATTCGGTTATTTCTATACCTGTATTTTCTTCAACATCAAGCAAATCCCAAAGCAAGCCTTTCTCAGTATGATCCGGACAGGCAGGATAACCGGGGGCAGGGCGTATGCCTTGGTATGCTTCGTTAATTAGGTCTTCATTACTAAGTACTTCTTCTGATGCATAACCCCAATACTCTTTTCTTATGCGCACATGTAATCGTTCTGCAAAGGCCTCGGCTAGACGGTCCGCTAGTGCTTTGAGCATAATTGCACTGTAATCGTCATGATCGGCTTCAAAGGCTTTGATTCTATCTTCCATACCAAATCCAGTAGCTACTGCGAATGCACCAAAGTAATCTTCAACACCGGTTTCTTTAGGTGCAATAAAATCCGCCAGTGCAAAGTTGGCTTGACCTGGTGGTTTTTGTGTTTGTTGTCTTAATGAATGAATAGTTGTTAATAACCCTTCACGATTATCATCGACATAGACATCAATATCATCATGACCTATTGAATTCGCCGGGAAGAGTCCGAATACGCCTTTTGCGGAGAACCATTTTTCATTGACGATCTTTTCAAGCATAGCTTTCGCATCGTTAAATAATCGGGTTGCTTCTTCACCAACAACTTCATCACTTAAAATTCTTGGGTATTTACCTGCTAATTCCCATGCAATAAAGAACGGCGTCCAGTCGATACCTGCGGCTAACTCATCTAAGGGGTAATCGTCAAAGACTGTAACGCCTAGTTGCTTCGGTTTTGTCGGCGTATAGCCATTCCAATCAATAGGTGTGCGATTTTCGCGTGCATCTTCAATGCTTAACCATTTAATCTTTTGTTGTTTGCCCGCATGACGTTCACGTACCGTGTCGTACTCTGTGCTGATTTCTTTAACAAAGTCAGCTTTCATGTCAGCGCTGATTAATTTGGTCGAGACACCGACCGCGCGCGAGGCATCTTTTACATGCACGACAGGGTGATCGTAACCCAAATCAATTTTTACTGCGGTATGTGCACGCGATGTTGTTGCGCCACCAATCATTAAGGGCAAGTTAAATTCTTGGCGTTGCATTTCTTTAGCAACGTGTACCATTTCATCTAGCGATGGAGTAATTAGTCCGCTCAAGCCAATGATGTCTGCATTATGTTCTTTTGCCGCATCTAATATCTTTTGCGCGGAGACCATGACGCCTAGATCGAATACTTCAAAGTTGTTACATTGCAACACGACACCAACAATATTTTTACCAATGTCGTGCACATCACCTTTAACGGTGGCCATAATAATCTTGCCGTTACTTTGTATTTCGCCATCACCTTTTTCTGCTTCTATGTAAGGTATTAAATAGGCGACTGCCTTTTTCATGACGCGTGCGCTCTTTACAACTTGTGGCAAAAACATCTTGCCGGCACCAAACAAATCGCCAACGATATTCATGCCATCCATTAATGACCCTTCGATGACGTGTATTGGTTTTTCTGCTTGTTGTCGCGCTTCTTCGGTATCTTCTACAACGTAATCGGCAATGCCTTTAACTAATGCATGAGCGAGTCGTTCTCCGACAGTGCCCTTGCGCCATTCGAGATCAACTTTCTTTTCTTTTGCTGCACCGCCTTTAACTGTTTCAGAAAATTCAACTAGACGATCAGTGGAGTCGTCTCGTCGGTTTAATAACACATCCTCTATGTAGACTAATAAATCTTTTGGGATTTCATCATAGATGCCGAGTTGTCCGGAATTAACAATAGCCATGTCCATGCCAGACTGAATGCCGTGATAGAGGAAAGAAGCATGCATTGCTTCACGCACCGGGTTATTACCTCGGAATGAAAATGAAACATTACTTAACCCACCACTGACTAATGCATGCGGCAAGTGCTCTTTAATTAAACGTGTTGCCTCAAAGAAAGAGACCGCGTAATTATTGTGTTCTTCCATCCCTGTCGCGACCGTCAGGATGTTTGGATCGAAGATGATGTCTTCAGGAGCAAAACCAACTTTGTCGACCAATATGTCATAAGAACGTTTGCAAAGATCAAAACGACGTTCTGTTGTGTCGGCCTGACCTGACTCATCAAAGGCCATGACAACAACAGCAGCGCCGTAACGTCTGACTAGTTTTGCGTGTTCAATAAATTTTTCTTCACCTTCTTTCAGACTGATCGAATTGACGACACATTTTCCCTGGACACAGCGTAGTCCTGATTCGATGACCGTCCATTTGGATGAGTCGATCATAATAGGGACACGGCAGATGTCTGGTTCAGATGCGATCAGTTTCAGGAATTCAGCCATTAACAGCTCGGAGTCGAGCATGCCTTCGTCCATACAGATATCGATTATCTGTGCACCGTTTTCGACCTGTTGTCGTGCGACTTCAAGTGCCGCATCCAGGTCTTCATCTTCTTTGATCAATTTCAGGAATCTAGGCGAGCCGGCAACGTTGGTACGTTCACCCACATTCACGAAATTTACCTGTGGGGTGATATTGAAGGGCTCCAGACCACTGAGTCTTTGATAGATTGGTAAATCAGGTAATTGTCTTGGCGTAATGCCAATTACTGCATTAGCCATGGCCTTTATATGGGCAGGAGAGGTGCCGCAACAACCGCCGACGATGTTCAATAATCCTGACTCGGCCCATTCCTTAATGTGATCTGACATCGGATCGGCATCAAGGTCATATTCGCCGAATTCATTGGGTAATCCAGCGTTCGGATGAGCGCTAATATAGCACTGCGAGAAGCTAGAAAGTTCTTCAATATATTGACGTAAGTCATTGGGACCTAAGGCACAATTTAATCCAACTGTGAGTGGGCTCGAATGTCTGACTGAGTTCCAAAAGGCCTCTGTGGTTTGTCCTGTCAGAGTACGTCCTGAGGCATCCGTAATCGTCCCAGAGATCATAATTGGACGATTAATGCCGTGATCTTGGTAATACTGATCGATAGCAAATAATGCCGCCTTGGCATTCAGAGTATCGAAAATGGTCTCGACCAGGATCAGATCTGCACCACCATCGATTAACCCGCGTAATGCCTCGGTATAAGACTCAACCAGTTCTTGATAGGTGACATTCCGATAACCGGGGTTATTTACGTCTGGAGATATCGAGCAGGTGCGGTTTGTTGGGCCAAGGACTCCAGCGACAAACTTCAGACCACCAGTTTTTTCTTCGAATTCATCGGCAACAGAACGGGCGAGGGCAGCGCCTTCTTTATTGAGGTCGTAGACCAGATCTTCCATCTGGTAATCTGCCATCGCAATAGACGTCGAATTAAAGGTATTTGTTTCAACAATATCGGCACCGGCATCAAAATAGGCGCCATGAATCGCTTTTATGATATCGGGGCGAGTCAGTGATAGCAGATCATTATTCCCCTTTACATCACAGGGGTGTTCGCTAAATCGTTCTCCACGATAATCCTCTTCTTCCAGTTTATAGGACTGGATCATCGTTCCCATAGCACCATCCAAGACGAGGATGCGTTCTGCCATGAGTTGTTTAATTTGTGCTGTTTTATCCGTCATTTCGCTTATTAATTCTATTCAATAGTTATAGCGATTGACGATTTCTTTGAAGTGCCGCCATCTCGCTTAGTTTTAAAACATTAAGCGAGCGCGGTTTTTTTAGAGCTACGCCTGAGCCTGGCAACAGTAATAACTGTCGTCGCAGCGCTCCTCAGGACGTATTTTCAGGCTGCGAATTATAGACTAAGGTGCTTATTATTCCAAGAATTGCAGCTTGGTTGTGCTAATTAATTACTCGACTATGGTGTGTGCCGTTTTTGGACGAATGACAAACCAGGCGATATAACCAATAGGCCAGGCTAACAAAGCCCAGGTCATGCCTTTTGTGAGTGCCAATGCGGCTGCGATAACGAATATTAGCGGCAATATTGCCCCTTTTATCCCCATATCACGCGTGGCCGAATCACCATATATCCAAAGTATGCTACACACGTAGACAGAGCAAAGGATGATAAAGATAAATACTTCTGTTGCGTTACTAAATGAAAATGACATGTTTATGTTCTCCCTATCTAATAGGTGCCTCTGAAAATAGTGATTTTTTTGTTAGAGCTAGGAAGTACCACACACAGAACCGCAATGTATAAGTCGATACATGAGGTTTCGAGTATGGAACTGACGCTGCTATAGCGAAAAAAGTGCATTTTCAAAGGTGCCTATTCTTTCATGTGGTGTTTTGGGTTGACCGGTCGCATTGTTGCATTGGCTATCAACGCGACAAATAAGATGACCGCCATCAAATACATCGTGGTGTTGTAGAGACTTGATGTTGGGTCGACCGTTCCTGCCGGCGCTATCTCCATCAATTTACTTATCGTTACCGTTTTTGCAGCAACCAGTTGATCTAATTGCTCCACACCAGCACCGAATGTAGCCTGAAATTCAGCAGGGCTTATCTTGGTGATTAGGTCATTTATCGCATTCTTAACTGAAATTTCCCGGAGTGAGGTAATGGCCAGCGGGCCAAAAACACCTGCGCTAGCCCAAGCAGTAAGGAGTCGGCCATGGATGCCGCCAACAAACTTGGTGCCGAAGATATCTGCTAAATAAGCAGGTATTGTCGCGAAGCCGCCGCCGTACATGGTGAAGATAATCATCGTTGCAGCATAGAAATAGACCAGCCAAACAACAGAAGGATTTACGCTAACCTGTTGTGCAGTATAAGGAATTGAACAATATAAAATAATACCGAGAGTAAAGAAGACCCAATAGGTATTGCGGCGACCAAGATAATCTGACGCGCTGGCCCAAACGAAGCGTCCGACCATATTGAATGCGCTGATCATCAGTACATAGGTAGATGCAAAACCAAAATCAACAATATTGGGCAGGGTAGAGCCAAATATTTCATTCATCATGGTCTTGGCAACTGCCAATACCCCGATTCCTGCGGTCACATTAAAACAGAGCACGACCCAGAGTTGATAGAACTGAGGTGTTTTTAGTGCTTCATCAATATGCACACTATGCTGACTGATCATGGCATGTTGTGAGTCTTCTGGTGGTGGTTCCCATCCTTTGGGTTTCCAGCCTTCACGAGGTACACGATATCCAAATGCCGCACATAGCATAATGACAAAATAGACTGCGCCTAAGGTGAAGAAGGCCTCTGCAACACCGACTGTGCCGGTTCCAACCACATAAACACCGGCATCTCCTGGCACAAGCATGTTGGCAATATCATTCGCACCAACAATAACGACCTCTTGTAGGTTGCCGGCGATTTCAGCCAAGCGACGTCCTGATTCATCCGTTGTTAAGGTAACACTATCAACTGTTCCCAGATAATCAGGTGCTTTATAAAATATCTTAATGAACGGTTCGATCATGAATTTTGCAATCATCGCGCCGCCGCCAAAGCCCATAATGGCAATCCCCGTCGCCATACCGCGTCTATCCGGAAACCAGCGTATTAAGGTGCTGACCGGAGAAACATATCCGAGCCCTAATCCACAGCCACCAATAACGCCATAGCCGAGATAAAGTAACCAGAGATGCCCCGTCATTATGCCGATACCACCGATCACAAAGCCGCCACCCCAACAACAGGCGGCAACGGTGCCGACCATGCGCGGGCCAACTTTTTCCAGCCATTTACCGGCAACGGCGGCTGATAAACCAAGAAAGACAATAGCGACAGTAAATACCCAAACAACACTTTTAAGAGTCCAGTCATCCGCTGCACTGGTGACAACACCGAGACGTTTAATAAGAGAGGGGTTAAATAAACTCCAGGCATAAACGGAGCCGATACAAAGGTGGATTCCTAAAGCAGCAGGGGCAATTAACCAGCGGTTAAAGCCTTCTTTGGCTACGATGTGTTGTTTAGTCAATAGTTCAAGCATGTAGAAATAACTCCCGTCAGAATTCATATGTGTTTAATTAAGTAAATTATTTATCAACACATAGTGGCAGATTTTTATCTTAATTTATTTTTGTGCCATGTTTTGTGAAACATTGAAAAATTATAATTTGACTAAGACAGGATAGTCAGTATCCTCCGCGATTGAAAGTATTAGGTGCCAGCTGTGCCATCACAGTTGTGTTAAACGGGAAGTCGGTGCGTATTTTAAACAATTCCGACGCTGCCCCCGCAACGGTAAACGAGTTAAAGTTTATTCATTAAGTCACTGTGTCGTAAGTCTAAAAACGAGATGGGAAGGCGAATAAATCAATGCAATGCATTGCTCGTAAGCCCGGAGACCGGCCTGATATTTATAAAACCACGCTGCGGGCGGCTGTGAAGGCTATTATTATGCATACAGAATTCTCTGTAGCCTACATATTGCCTGATAGTTACTCCCAGCTTACAAAAATTAAACGGTGCGGCGGGCACCTCGGGAGACTTACCTAAATGCTACGTTTTAATTCGTGTTTCATTTTTATATCGTTATTACTTTCAATTCCACTTCCACTTCATGTTTATGCTGAAGAAGCTAAAGAACATGAAGCGATGATTGTTAGCGCTACTCGTTGGGAAACAGTGGGTACGCCAACAGCAAGTAGTATTTCAATAATTGGTTCTGAAGAGATAAAAAATAGTGGTGCAAGGACTGTCGTTGATCTTTTACGTGGTCGAGGTGGATTACAGATTAGTGATCAATATGGTGATGGTAGTCGTGCGACTGTCAGCATGCGTGGTTTTGGTGCTAATGCACAATCAAACAGTCTGATACTTGTTGATGGTCGACGTTTGAATAATACTGATCTAGCTGCGCCAGCTTTAAGTACAATATCACTTAAAGATGTAGAACGTATTGAAATTGTTCAAGGCAGTTCGGCTGTGCTCTATGGTGACCAGGCAGTTGGTGGTGTTATTAACATTATCACACGCAAGCCTGAAGAGTTACGACTAGGGTTTAATGCAGGTATGGGCAGTTATTCTACACAGACACAAACAGCAAATGTTGAAAATGCATTTTCCAATGGTTTTTCATTTCGTGGTTCTTATCAACGTGTAGAAGGGGATAATTATCGTGACAATAATGAAAAGCTATATCGAAATGGGCTTGGTTCTATTGCCTATGATTGGAGCGCGGGTCGAATATTCTTTGAGCACCAAGATATCCGTGAGGATATAAATTTGCCTGGTGCTATTTTTGCGAATCAAGTTGCAATTGACAGAAAGCAAACTCGTTTCCCAACTGATTTTAATAGTACGGATACTGGTATCACGCGTGTTGGTGGTCGTTATGATATTAATGAAACTTGGCAAGTTGCTGCTGATTTCACTAATCGGCGTGCAGATATAGAAGGCATTGTAAGTGGTACATCGTTTGTTCAAGATCGTCATAATCGAAGTTTTAATCCAAGATTACGAGGCGATATTCCTTTCAATGGATCACATTTGAATATTATTGCAGGTTTCGACTTGGAAAATATTGATTATGGACTTACCGCATTCGCCATAACGGATAGCCAACAATTTGTTCGTAGTGTTTATATGCAAACAGTCATTCCAATATCTGATCAGATTCATCTGACTACTGGATTTAGACAGGCATGGTATAAAGAAAACATTATTGTTGATTTCAGTTTTCCTAATGGAATTACTTTACGTGACGAACAACTTATTCCTACAGCTGGGCTCTCTTATGAGCCTAACAAAAACTGGCGTCTTAACATCAAATATGAAGAAAATTATCGTTTTCCTTTAATTGATGAAGAAACAAATGTGCCTACTGGTGTTGTGGGGCTAAAGACGCAAACGGGTGAATCGTATGAAGCTAGTATTAATTGGCATACAGCTAATTATGCAAGTAAGTTAGCTTTTTATCACTTGGCGCTTGAAAATGAAATTGACTTTGACCCAACGGCAGGTGCTTTTGGAGGGGGCGCAAATACAAACCTGGATCCTACTGAACGGAACGGTTTAATTTTTGAAGCTTCTGCGTCTATTTTCGATTCAATAATTTTACGTGGACAGTACAGCTATGTTGATGCGGTTTTTGATAAAGGCTCAAATGCTGGAAATCTAATACCATTTGTTGCTGAGCATCAAGCAAGCGTGAGACTGGATTACGAAATATTTAATGGGTTTAACTTTTTTACTGAAGTACTGGCAACTGGTGAACGAGTTGCCTCTGGAGATTATGCAAACAGTGGCGCACGTCTTTCAGGTTATACCGTAGCAAATTTATCAGCAAATTATGATTACAAGGGAATCAATCTATCCGCCAGGTTGAATAATCTGCTTGATAAGGAGTACAGTGATGCTGCCGCAACAGCATTTAATCCTTTTCCAACAGTTGAAACAGGGTTTTATCCTGCTCCAGAGAGGAACTTTTTTCTTTCTATCGGTTATACTTACTAATAAAAATTTCATATTAAATAATATGTGGTTTAACTAATACTCGTAATTTGAGGAATAAGATAATGTTGAAACATAAAAATATATTTTTATTAATTCTCGTTCTTTTGGCTGTTTTATCGAGATTAATACCTCATCCACTTAATTTTACACCTATAGGTGCTCTCGGTCTTTTTGCAGGTGCTTATATCATTGATAAAAGAGTATGGTTACTGCCTGTTTGCGCATTATTACTGAGTGATTTTTTTGTGGGATTTTACGAGCCAATTGGCATGTTGTTTGTGTACATTGGGTTCGCCTTAAGTGCCTTTATAGGACGCTTACTACTTTCTGATAAACGCACATCGCTTAGACTTGGTGGAGCAGCATTATCTTCAGCAACATTATTTTTTATTGTTTCAAATTTTGGAACATGGGTGTCAGGAACATTATACCCAATGTCATTAGCTGGATTGACTGAATGTTTTGTAATGGCAATTCCGTTTTATGGGAATACCTTACTAGGTGATCTTTTTTATGTGGCAGTATTGTTTGGTCTTTTTGAAGGCTCACAAGTCTGGATGCAAAAGCGGAACATTACTCAAGCCGCTTAAATAAAACATAGAAGGAAACTATTCTAATGGGGAATAGATTGTCAAAAATCTATACTCGCACGGGCGATAATGGCACGACTGCCTTAGGTAATGGTGAACGCATTGATAAGTCTAATGTTCGTATTGATGTCATGGGTGATGTCGATGAACTAAATAGTCTATGTGGTGTACTTGGAGCAAGTGGTATTCCCGATGATGTCTCTGGTTACTTACTCAACATACAGCATCGCTTGTTTGATATCGGCGGTGAACTAGCAATACCCGGCAATGCGGCCATTGATCCTGTTTGTGTCGATAGGCTGGAAGAACTCATCGATACTTACAATGAAGACTTACCAGCCCTAAAAGAATTTATTTTGCCCGGTGGATCACTATCTGCGTCAGTTTGTCATTTGGCGAGGAGTGTGTGTCGACGAGTGGAGCGTAATTTAGTTGCTATGGGTAGAAATGAATACATTAATCCAGAATCATTGCGCTATATTAATCGGCTGTCAGATTTATTTTTTGTGTTAGCTAGAGCACTAAATCAAGAAAAAGGTGGTAAAGAAATATTTTGGGATAGCGAGCGATTAAAACGTTCTGTTTAGTTATTAATACTTTTTCTCTAGCTCCATTATTCGTCCTTCACGTTTCATGTCTAACTTGCCTAGGAATGACATGCCAAGCAGAGCAGTGACCGGAAAATCGCCTTCGTGCACGACACCCCTTATATTTCGCAACTCAATATTGCCTACGCGTACTCTATTTAGGTTAACTATATATATTTCATCTTTTCCAGAAGCGGTATAAGAAATTCCTTTTTTGCCAGTTAATTTGTAATCTATGCCGAGGCGCTTGGCAATATTACTATTCATTGAAACAGCGCTAGCACCAGTATCGATAACAAAGCTCACAGGAAAGCGATTGATGCTGCCATTAAGGCTATACATACCGCCGCTATCGGGAACTATGATAAGTTTTTCACCGGTAGTAGGTTTTTTAGCACTGTTAGTGCCTATATGAGTCCCTAGTGTATAGACTTCTTGGTTTCCTTCTATTTCAATAATCGCTTGCTTGCTATTAGCTCCGATTAGCAAAGCCCCTTCGGGGCTAACTTTACCTTTTTTTAGTACACGTTGTTTTCCATCAATTGTTACAATAGCTTTGTCTTTAAAAAGACCATTAATAACGATTTTTTCTACAGCAATTGCAGAGAAACTTACCAATAACATTAAGAAAGACAATGGAATTATTATGTTAATCAATTTAGACAAGTCCATAAAAACATATGATTTAAGCGGTTAAATTGTTATTTATTTTTCAATTATTAAATGTAATGATTTGGTCAATTATTCTTATATAAGTTCTTTAAATTAAATGATTATTATTCTAAAGCCTGATTCAGATAAGACTAGCACCGAATATACTGATTTGGTGGCCTATCTCGACAATCTACCGAATATTACGGTTCGCATGCACGAAGAAAAGGGTGAGCAACAGCGTTTGACAGAGTTTTATCTGGTTGGCGACACCATGCCGCTTGATGATGCGCATATCAGCAATTTCCCCCTGGTTGAAAGAGTAGTTCGCGTATCGCGAGAATATAGAGTCTTGGGGCGCCATAATGAAGATGTCCGTGCCAGTTACTTTGATTATAACGGCGTCCGCTTTGGGCAAGACGAATTCCATGTGTTTGCTGGCCTTTGCGCCGTTGATACACGTGAACATGTTGAAATTGTAATGCGAGCGTTAAATGAACTCGGATTAAACTGCACGCGGATGGGTGCGTATAAACCGCGTACAAATCCTTATTCATTTCAAGGCTATGGAAAAGACTGCCTGCCTTATGTGTTTGAGCTGGCAGGTAAATACGATATCAAGGTAATAGCGATGGAAATTACGCATGATATCCATATAGAGGAGATCAGTCAGGCGCTAGAACAAGCGGGAAACCCAACTGGGGTTATGTTGCAGATTGGTACTCGGAATACCCAGAATTTTGAATTACTCAAAGCAGTAGGTCGTCAACGACAATTCCCGGTGTTAATCAAGCGAGGATTTGGTATCACCCTGGAAGAGTCATTGAATGCAGCAGAATATCTTGCCAGCGAAGGTAATCACAATGTCGTTTTCTGCTTACGTGGTATGAAAACTAATATGGGAGATCCTCATCGAAACCTGGTTGACTTTGCCCATGTGCCGGTGGTCAAACGTTATACACATATGCCGGTTTGCATTGATCCATCACATTCTGTCGGTTCGCGTGAAGCCGGACCAGAAGGGATTTTAGATGTCATGCATGCTGCCGCACAAGGTGTCATTGCTGGAGCAAACATGGTGCTCGCTGATTTTCACCCTGATTCTACAAAGGCCTTGGTTGATGGTCCTCAAGCCTTAAAGATGAATGAGCTGGAATGGTTTGTGAACGATCTACAAATTGCCAGAGATGCATTTCTGGCACGCAAACAATGTCATGACAAATACAATAGTTAATCGCTTTAAATTGTAATTTCTTTTTGTTTGGGAATGGTCTTTATATTCCAGTTTTTAATGGACCAATCTAATAATGACTCAAGGTCGGAGTCAATGGCTTCAGGCGGTGGTGATTGTCCAAGAAAGCAGAGCGCATCGAAAATTACTTTGGGTGGATCTTTGAGATTGATTTCTGCAGCATGAGATTGTTTGCTCACTTTACTGCCATCTTTATTTGTCGCAACAGGCAAATGAAGATAGGTAGGTGTATGTACGCCAAGTAGTTTTTGTAAATATATCTGTCTTGGTGTTGAATCAAGTAAGTCTGCACCTCTGACGATTTCATTGATATTTTGTTCGGCATCATCAACAGTGACAGCCAGGTGATAGGCGAATAATCCGTCCGTACGTTTAATAATAAAGTCGCCAATATCTGATTCTAGCGATTGAGAATATTTGCCCTGCAATAGATCAGCAACCGAAATAGTTTCATTGTTTGTTTTGATGCGAATCGAACGGCCCGTCAGACCGTTAGCGACACCTTTACGACAAGTGCCTGGATAAGGTCTGTTTGCAGTCTTTTTACGAGTACATGCACATGTGAAAGTGCATCCTTCTAGATTTAAAGTCTCAAGTGCGGATTCGTATAGATGAGAGCGTTGGCTTTGAAAAACAATTTCTTCATCCCAAAACAAACCTAGAGCCTCTAGTTGATTAAGAATGACCTTGTCTGAATCAAGGACTGTTCTAGGCAGATCGACATCTTCAATTCGAACCAACCATTTCCCATTTTGTTGTCGAGCTTGTAGATAACTGCCTAAGGCGGCAATGACGGAACCGAAATGAAGAGGACCGCTCGGCGTTGGAGCAAAGCGGCCACGATATTCAGAATTAATATTCGAATCAGAGATTAAAACAAATCAACCTAGTTGACGTTCTTTAATTTCGTCTAGAGTCTTACAATCAATGCATTGTGTTGCGGTTGGCCTTGCCTCAAGTCTGCGCACACCGATTTCAATGCCACATACATCACAATAGCCATAATCACCACTATCTAAAGTCAGTATTGCTTCATCAATCTTACGGATTAATTTTCTTTCTCTGTCCCGTGTGCGAAGTTCCAGAGCAAATTCTTCTTCTTGTGATGCTCTATCACTTGGGTCAGGAAAGTTTGATGCTTCGTCTTGCATATGATGAACAGTTCGGTCAACTTCTTCCATCAGGTCGTGTTTCCACGTGTTGAGTATCTCACGGAAATGTTCTGTTTGTTCCGCTCCCATATAATCCTCACCTTTCTTTTCTGTATAGGGCGCAACTTTAGTTTTCTTGTTTGTTTTACTTACCTTGTCACTTTTTGTGTTGATCTTAGTTACTTTTGCCATTCCTTCATTTTTCTTCTTGGTAGGTTTAACGGATTGCTTTTTTACAACTGTTTTTTTCTTGGCAACCTTTTTCTTGGGGGGTGTCTTTTTAACAGTTGTTTTTTTCTTAGCCACTTTCTTTTTGGCGGCTGTTTTTTTCTTGGTCACCTTCTTTTTAGATGCTTTTTTAGTAGCGGCTTTTTTCTTGGTCACCTTCTTTTTCAAAGGAACCTTCTTTTTTGCCACTTTCTTTTTAGCAGTTTTTTTACTCGTTTTCTTCTTGGTCGCCATTCCAAGTCTCCGGCTAATAAAAATCAGCGTGCATCTATACCAGAAAGCAAGTATCGAAGCAATTTATGAATGATAAATATCATTCATAACTTCAACTCCGGGGATTCAACAAACATGCGTGTTGCCCCGGCCACAGCTACTGGCATAGCTAAAAAATTAATAACAGGAATCATGGTTAAAAGCATGACACCAGAACCAAAACCAAATGCAAGTTGGCGATTTAATCTGAATTTTTCGCGTTGCTGCTTAAAGTCAATATCATGATTCCCCATAGGGTAATCGCCATATTCAAGGGCTAACATCCATGCTGTAAACAAGAACCATATTAAAGGTGCTGCAACTTGAACCATCGGTATAATGAATAGTATCAAAAGAGGTATCGCACGGATAATGAAATATAAAACTTTTTGAAATTCAGACTTAATGGCATCAACAACTACTTTTATCAGAGCCTGCTCATTTATTGATGTGATTTCTTTGCCTGTTAATGATCGTTCTACTGAAGCTGCTAAAAATCCATTAAAAGGAGCACCAATAAGATTGGCAATTATTGAAAAACAAAAGAATACGATTGCTAATGAGATAATTACGAAAATTGGCCAGATCAGCCATGTTAAATATTCGAGCCAATCCCAGCGGGCCAAAAGCCCATTAATTAAATTATTAAGTGAGTCTGCGCCAAAAAGGATGGCTGTTGCAAATAATAAAGTGTTTATGAGCAAAGGAATTACGACGTAAACGCGAATGCCCGGTTTCAGGATCAATTTAAAGCCAGAGAGCACATAATTAAAGCCCAATTGAAATTGTTTCATGTCAATAAATCTTGTTAAACCAAAGAGATTGGCGTTTTAGGAGCCCATCCATCCTGTATATGGTCGACAACGACCGTGGTATATACACCACCACGAACATTGAATATTGCTGTCAATCTCATATAACGAGGTGATGTTGCTGCCACCAAATCATCCAGAATTTTATTGGTAACGGCCTCATGAAAAGCGCCTTGGTCTCGGTAGGACCAGACGTAAAGCTTTAGGGCTTTGAGTTCGACACATAATTCGTCCGGAATATACTCAATTTCGAGTGTCGCAAAGTCAGGTTGGCCTGTTTTCGGACATAAACAGGTAAATTCAGGCACATCGATCCTGATAGTAAAATCACGTTCAGATTTTGGATTTGGAAATGTTTCAAGTGTATCAGTAGCTTGGCTAGACATTCGGTAAAAACTCTCTTTGGTAGTAAAAAATCGAACGATAACATAGTTCATTTAAAATGTTATTACATGACTTGTCACTTATTACGTGTATAAGTAATTATATTATATATATCAGCAAGTTATTAGTATTATATAATGTTATTTATAGTTTTAATTTTGGTTTGGACAGCGACTTGAATCTCTAGTATTGTATCGCCCCATGCGATTGTGCAATATAAAACTTTCAGGCTTTAAATCCTTTGTAGATCCAACCAATCTGATCATCCCCGGCAGCCTTGTTGGCGTGGTTGGTCCAAACGGTTGTGGCAAATCAAACATCATTGACGCTGTTACGTGGGTAATGGGGGAAAGTTCTGCGAAACATCTTCGTGGCGAATCACTAACAGACGTCATATTTAGTGGTTCAAGTGCCAGGCAGCCCGTTAGTCAAGCCTCCGTTGAGCTGGTTTTTGATAATACTGAGAACAAATTGGGTGGGCAATATGCTAGCTACAATGAAATTTCAGTTAAACGTCAGATTAATCGAGATGCGGTTTCAACCTATTATTTAAATGGTACGCGTTGTCGACGCAGAGATATCACAGCAATTTTTCTTGGAACGGGTCTAGGACCTCGTAGTTATGCCATTATTGAGCAGGGCATGATTTCAAGGTTGATCGAAGCGAAACCAGAAGAATTAAGAGTATTTATTGAGGAAGCTGCCGGAATATCAAAATATCGTGAACGTCGTCGTGAAACTGAAAATCGAATTAGGCATACCAAAGAAAATATTGAGCGATTAACCGATATTCGTGACGAATTAGAAAAACAACTAAACCATTTGCAACGACAAGCCAAAGCCGCGGAACGTTATAAAAATTTGAAGCAAGATCAACGCAAATTAAGTGCTGAATTGCTGGCATTGAATTGGCGTGACCTTAGCTCTGAAATGGAGTCGCTGAAAGAAGAGTCTGGCAAAAGAGAAAATACAGTAGAGGCTTCTATTGCAAGAGTGCGCGAAACTGAGGCAGAGATAGAAAAGCAGCGTGATAGTCTGAGCGAGGCCAATCAAAACTTTAATAATATGCAGTCAGAATATTACAAAGTGGGTAGTGATATATCTCAGTACGAACAAAAACTTCAGCATACTCGGGAAAAAATTACATCTATCGAATCAGAACTTGAGAAGGCAAGAGCAAACCATGCCGACACAAGCAGGCAGCATGAACAAGATAAGTCCGAGTACGAGAAGCTCCATGCTGAACTAGCCAATCTAGAACCAAAACTTACCGGTTCAAGAGACGAAAGTAACAAGGCATATGAAATCCTGAATAATGCTGAAGAAGCGATGCAAGGCTGGCAAGCTGAGTGGGATACATTCAATGAATCATTTTCTGAGTTCGCTCGACAAGAGCAACTTGATAAAACTCGTTTAGAACATCTTGAGTTTGGTCTTGATGAACTAGCCGAACGTAGAATTATGCTAGACCAGGAAATATCAAGGTTTGAAGAGTCTGAACTAAATAATAATATTCAGAGCTTAACCATTAGCTTAAAAGAAGAAGAAGATAAACAAGCAGCTTTATTAAGTTCACATTCTGAAAAACAGACTATTGTGAGAGAATATCGAGACAAAGTCAGAACATTGTCAACAAGTCTTGATGCTGCCCGTCAAAAATATCAACACTTAAAGGGGCGGCTAGCTTCTTTGGAGACATTACAACAATCTGTTCTCGATGATAATCAGGAAATAAATGCCTGGTTACTGGAACATGATTTGGACAAGCAATTACGTCTTTCTCAATCTATAAAGGTTGAGCCGAAATGGGCACATGCATTGGAAACGGTCATTGGTAATCACCTTCATGACATTTGCGTCGATGATATTGGCAATTACCTAAGCAGGTTAGAACGCGCGCCCGGAAAAATAGGACTTATCAATTCAACTAGCAGCAATCCATCACTCGATTCAAATCAGTTTCCTCGTCTAATAGACCAAATTACAACTGATATTCGAATCCCATCCATTCTTGAAAACGTTTTTCTTGCGGAATCTTCTGATGAAGCTGGCAGGATGTTGTCCAGTTTATCTGTAGGGCAAAGCGTTGTTACCGCAAAGGGTGTGTGGATGACGCATGACTGGGTTGTTGTCAACAATGCCAGTGACGCTACTAGTGGTGTTCTAAATCGAGAGGCTGAAATCACTACACTCAAGCAAGACCTTGGGAACAGTGAAACAGAAATCAAAGTTATCGAAGGTCAATTGCACGCTAATGCAGAAAACCTTGAAGAGGCTGAGTTGACAGTTGATAAACAGCAAGTTTTATTAAACAGCCAGCAACAAGAAATCTCCAACGTGCGAACTAAGCTGGCATCTTCTCAAACTGAATCTGAACAACAAACGATTCGCTATCAACAATTTGTTGAAGAACGCGATCTAAATCAAGAGCAAAATGAGACTGATAAAGCAGAAATTTATTCTATAAAACAACGACTGGTACAGCTTGATAAAGATAAAGTTCAACTACAAGAGCAACGGACTGAGTTATCGAATGTAAAAGAAAAACATCGTGAATCTTTGAATACAGCGAGAGCGCGTTGGCAAGAAACACATAACGAAAGTCATGGTATTGCATTGCAACTAGAGTCACACAGCTCTCGTCGCGCTTCATATGAACAGGCAATTAAACGAAATGACATTCAGGTCTCGCAACTAATGACAAGAATGTCTGAATTAGAGAAAAACTTATCAGAAAACAAGTCCCCGGTTAATGAAATACAAGAGAAGATCGAAGCTTGTTTAAAAGATAAAGTTCATGCTGAAAAAAATCTAAGCGATGCCAGAACGAATGTGCAAACTATCGAAGGGGTCATGAGAGAGTCTGAGCAAATCAGACATAAATACGAACAAGGATTGGAGGCACTTCGAACAGATCTTGAAAAAGCACGATTAGGCGTCAATAGCTGTCAGGTTAGACTTGAGACAGTTGAAGAACAATTAAATGCTGAAGAACAGAATGCAAAAGAAATACTGGGAGCCATGGAAGAGGGCGCTAATCAGGAAGAATGGAGTACGCAACTAGAAGCGCTGGATCGAAAAATTCAAAGACTGGGGCCGATCAATCTTGCAGCAATTGACGAGTACACACAGAATTCTGAGCGTAAGACTTATCTTGATAGCCAACATAAAGATCTAATTGATGCATTAACAACCCTAGAGAATGCTATCGGCAAGATTGACAAGGAAACACGTACTCGTTTCAAAGAGACATTTGATGCGCTAAATACAAATATCAAAGAAATGTTTCCAAAACTGTTTGGTGGTGGGCATGCCTATCTCGAATTAACAGGTGATGATTTGTTGCAGACCGGTGTTGCTATAATGGCTCGTCCGCCAGGCAAAAAGAACAGCAATATCCATTTATTATCAGGTGGTGAAAAAGCACTTACAGCGGTTGCACTAGTCTTTGGAATATTTAAACTTAATCCGGCACCCTTCTGCATTTTAGACGAAGTTGATGCGCCTCTCGATGACACTAATGTAGGTCGTTTCAGTGAATTGGTGAAATCGATGTCCGATGAAGTGCAGTTTATTTTTATAACGCATAATAAAATAACAATGGAAATCGCTAATCAACTTCTGGGAGTCACGATGCATGAGGCCGGTGTGTCACGACTCGTGTCAGTGGATATGGACGAAGCAGTTGAGATGGCAGCTACAGCCTAATCAATTACTAAAGCTTGTTTGGCTTTGAGTGTCGGCAAATCTACTGTTATTCTATCTCAATCAATAAATATCATGAGCCATAAGCGCCTATGGATAAGCTGCGCCTAACATTATTAATAGTTGGATGCTTTATAGTCCTAGGCATTTACCTATGGGAAATATTTTATAAGACGAGCCCAAAAAAGAAGACGGATATTCTTGATGCCGTTGACGAAACCCCTGACATCCCATTAACACCATTCAACAATGAAGCGGAAGATTCTGCTGCTGCAATGGCTGTTCTAGGTAGCTTGTTAACTCAAACAAGAGACCAGAACATAGGTGAATCTAATCCAGTTGTACCTTTAACTACACCAGAACCTGAAAATAATCATGATGCTCCTGATGATGAACTACCATTACCGCTTGAAATGAGTGTCAAGGATTATGAAACAGAATCTTCTGAAAATAATGACTATGATGTCTTTGCTGCAATCGAAGAAGATATTCAAGAACATGAAGATGAAAGAACACCAGAAGTACCTGAGCAGGATGCAGATACACTAAAAGCTAATCAAAGCAGTGAAGATTTATTAGTGCTGTATATTACCAGCCCCGCACATATATTATTTAACGGGCTATCGATCAGTAAAGCCGCTGATGAAGTAGGAATGGTCTATGGACACATGAATATTTTTCATCACTTTGGGCCAGGTAAACTTCATTCTGGGCAACCATTATTTAGCATTGCAAATATGCATGAACCTGGGTCGTTCGACCTTGGACGTATGGCCGACTTAAAGACAAAAGGCGTTGTCGTATTCATGTATTCACCTGCTTCAATTGATGCTAGCGTGGTATTTGAATTATATTTAAACACCACACAACGCGTGGCTGAGTTATTAGGTGGAGATGTACGCACATCTGATAATGAGATATTAAACACGGCATCTATCAAAACATTACGTGATAAAGCGGCATCCCTTTCAGATAATTAAAGAACTAAATGGAACTGGAACAAGCAACTGAAAGGGCAGAGGCCTTACGTCAATTAATCAATAAGTATAATTATCAATATTACGTATTGGATGAGCCATCAAAAACGGATCATGAATATGATTTGTTGATGCGAGAATTGATTGATATAGAAACTGAATTCCCTGAATTAATAACCCCAAACTCACCGACTCAACGAGTAGGGGTGTCGCCAGTATCAGCATTAAAAGAAGTTAAACATCTGCTTCCGATGCTGTCATTGGCAAATGCATTTAATGAAGATGAAATGCAGGCTTTTTATAAAAGAATCAAAGAAAAATTATCCCTTGACTCGATAGTCTTTTCTGGAGAAACAAAATTTGATGGTCTTGCCGTCAATATCTTGTATGAGAATGGATTTTTAATTACTGCTGCTACGCGTGGCGATGGGTCTGTCGGAGAGGATGTTACGCACAATATACGAACCATCCAGCAACTGCCGCTAAAACTTATCGGAGACAACATCCCGCAATTAATAGAAGTAAGGGGTGAGGTGGTTATGACGCATAAGGGATTTGCAAAATTAAACGATAGACAGCGGCAGAAAGGTGAAAAGATTTTTGCTAATCCACGTAATGCAGCGGCAGGTTCTTTACGTCAATTAGATTCAAGGGTGACAGCACAACGACCGTTGTCATTCTTTACATACGGTATCGGCGATTATAAAGGCGATATGGATTTAACCAGTCATACAGAGATATTAAGGCAATTACAACAATGGGGACTCCCTGTTTCATCTGAAACCAAGCGTCTCGACGGTATCGAGGCATGTCAGCATTTTTACGCTGAAATTGGCGCTATACGTTCAGAATTAGCGCATGATATTGATGGCGTCGTATTTAAAGTAAATGATATTGCACAACAACGTAAATTAGGTTTCGTGTCACGAGCACCACGCTGGGCGATAGCCTATAAATTCCCACCGTTAGAAGAGATAACTCAGTTACTCGATATTGAAATTCAAGTTGGTCGTACAGGTGCATTAACACCTGTTGCACGCTTATCTCCGGTCAATGTTGCTGGTGTTACGGTAACTAATGCGACATTGCATAATATTGACGAAATTAAACGTAAAGACATCAAGATCGGTGATTGGGTTTATGTTCGTCGAGCGGGTGATGTCATTCCGGAGGTGGTTGCTGTTATAAAAGAAAAACGTGCGAATGTTTCTGAGTTTGTCATGCCAGACATTTGTCCTGTTTGTGGATCTGATGTTGTACGACAAGAAGGTGAGGCTGTCTTTCGTTGTATAGGTGGGCTTTCATGTTCTGCCCAGAATATTCAGGCAATCATTCACTTTGCGTCACGCAAGGCAATGAATATCGACGGGCTAGGAGATAAACTGATCATTCAATTAAACGAGTCGGGATTAATTAGTACTGTTGCTGATCTTTATTCATTATCAACAGAACAATTAGCTGATCTTGATAGAATGGGGTCAAAGTCGGCTGAAAATTTAATCGTTGCACTAGATAAGAGTAAAGAAACTACATTAGAACGATTTATCTATGCACTAGGTATACGTGAAGTTGGTGAAGCAACGGCACGCACACTCGCTAAAAAATACAAGTCGTTAGAATTAATAGAAGAAGCCACAACTGATGAATTAGAAACAATATCAGATATAGGGCCAATTGTTGCTCTAAATATACATAGTTTTTTTCAACAGAAACATAATCTCGAGATAATTGAGAGATTATTATTGGTTGGTATTCATTGGGGTCATGAGAAAGACGAAACTGAACTGAGATTAAATGGAATGTCTTTTGTGCTTACCGGCAGTTTACAAAAGATGACGCGTGAGGAAGCAAAACAAAGACTACTATCACTGGGCGCGAAAGTAACAGGAAGCGTTTCCAAGAAAACAAACTATGTTATTTATGGTGAAAATGCTGGTAGCAAGTACGAAAAAGCAGTTGAACTTGGAGTAACGACTTTAAACGAAGAATCGTTTATAAAAATGATTGAAAAATAAAAGTATATTAAGACGCTATCCGATTACGACCATTATTTTTTGCTATATGAGGTAAGCCATCAGCACGTTAAATCAATTTCAGGAAGTCATCGCCATCTTGCACCTGAGCAGTGTGACTATCTGAATAGTTTTTAGGCTGCAATGTGACCATCTTCAGAAGTTTCTGCTTTTATGACAGTATTTTCGCCTATATCGGAGATCTCTGTGACAGGATAATCTGTCGTGAAATGGAGACCTCTACTTTCCTTTCTTTTCAGTGCCGATTCAATAATCAATTCTGCTACGACAGCCAGATTACGCAACTCGACTAAATCTTTACTTATTCTGAAATTGCCGTAATAGTCAGTGATTTCCGACTTTAACAGCTCAATTCTATGCTGTGCACGTTGAAGTCTTTTAGTGGTTCTAACGATTCCGACGTAGTCCCACATAAACCGGCGTATTTCATCCCAGTTATGGCTAACAACCACTTCTTCATCAGAATCAGTTACTCGGCTCTCATCCCATTCAGGCAGTTTGCCCGGCATATTAATAGCGGCCAAAGATTGCTGGATGGCTTCAGAAGCGGCGTGAGCAAAGACTACGCATTCTAGGAGGGAGTTACTAGCCATGCGATTTGCGCCATGCAAACCGGAGCAACTAGTCTCCCCTATAGCGTATAGGCCTGATATATCGGTTTGTCCTTCCTGATTAATCATGACGCCACCACAAGTGTAGTGGGCGGCGGGAACGACCGGGATAGGCTCTTTTGACATATCTATGCCGAGATCAAGGCAGCGTTTATTGATTGTTGGAAAATGTTCTTCAATAAAATCAAGGGATTTATATGTAATATCTAGATATACACAGTCATGACCTAAACGTTTCATTTCATAATCAATTGCGCGTGCAACTACATCTCTAGGAGCTAATTCTTCGCGTTGATCATAACGATGCATAAAAGGCTCGCCATTTTCCAAGACTAATTTTGCGCCTTCTCCTCTCAATGCTTCGGAGATAAGAAACGACTTTGCCATTGGGTGATAAAGACAAGTTGGATGAAATTGGATGAATTCCATATTTGCAATTCGGCAACCCGCACGCCATGCCATAGCTATGCCATCACCCGTACAGCCATCAGGGTTGCTTGTGTAAAGATAGGCCTTACCAGCACCACCGCTTGCTAGAACGACGCTTTTGGCACTAAATACCATGACATTATTATTATTAATATCAAGCACATAAGCGCCGATACAACGATTCAAGGAATTTGATGATTTATTGGTTGTAATTAAATCAACGGCAATGTGGTGCTCGTATAAATCGATATTGGGATGCTGCCGCACACGCGACTCAAGTGTTGTTTCAATGGCTTTGCCGGTTGCATCCGCAGCATGAATAATGCGTCTATGACTATGACCACCTTCTTTATGTAAATGAAATGGCGAATTACTGCCCGAGTTAGTATTCGCGCGGGTAAAGTCAACGCCTAATTCTACCAGCCAATCGATACTTTTATAAGCACGTTCGACGACAAAGTGCACTATGTCTGGATCACATAATCCCGCTCCAGTAAGTAATGTATCTTCAACATGAGATTCAATTGAATCCTGCTCATCGAGAACCGCAGACACACCACCTTGGGCATATAGCGTGGCACCTTCATTCAATGCTTCTTTTGATAAAACTGCGACATTGGCATTATCTGCAAGCTTTAAAGCTAGACTGAGTCCTGCAGCACCGCTGCCAATTATCAATACGTCATGTTGTTGTTGGTCATGCATGTTAGTTAAGGTAGTATTGCCATTTTTTTATCTAAGCCTTTGATTGTATAATACTAATATAATATGCAATGTAATTGCTCAGAAACATATAAGTCATTTCACATTGCAGTATGCAAAATAATAGCACAAGAGGGTAGGCCAGATGGCCAATAACGTTACAGATAAACAACTCATAGAACGCGTTAAAAATGGCGAAAAGGCGGCCTATGATCTGCTTGTGCTTAAATACCAGCAACGAATTGTTAATCTGGTAATGCGTTTTGTAAGGAACCATAGTGATGCATTGGATGTCACACAAGAAGCATTTATAAAAGCTTATCGGGCATTACCTAATTTTCGTGGAGATAGTGCATTTTATACCTGGCTTTATCGAATTGCGGTAAATACAGCAAAAAATCACCTTGCTGTACAGTCACGGCGTCCGAGGGCAAGTGATTATGATGTATCTGAGATTGAACAAATTGAGGGTAATGCTGCTCTAAAAGAACAGGCAACACCTGAAAATTTGTTGCTCAAAGATGAATTACAGGCAACGGTCCTGAAAGCAATTGAAGATTTGCCTGAAGATTTGAAAACAGCAATCATGCTTAGAGAAGTTGAAGGTTTGAGTTATGAAGAAATCGCGAGTGTTATGGAATGTCCTATCGGCACTGTCCGATCCAGGATATTTCGCGCCCGTGAAGCAATTGATGAAAAAATGAGTCCATTACTGCAAAATTGAGATTATAGGCTAAACATATGAGCGAATATAACAACGAAGAACTGTCAGCATTGATAGATGGTGAATTTAATGGCAACTATGACAAGGCTTTTGATGAGCTAATTCATAACCAATACATGAAAGATAAATGGTCTCGTTATCACCTGATTGGGGATTCTCTACGCGAACATCTGCCAGAAAAGATTACTAACCAAGTTTCTGCTCATGTAAGTAATGCACTCCAAAATGAACCTACAGTTCTTGCACCACAAAAAACAAAACAACTTAACTTAAAACCACTAGCAGGCTTCGCTATTGCGGCATCAGTTGCAATGGCCGCCGTGTTTAGTGTCCAACAGAGCAATGAAACTAATTCAGTTTCTACTACTCCGGCCCTTGCGGTGAATACTTCAGTAACTCAACCCCAAACTTTTAGTTTCCCAGACACACCAGTATTACCAGCGTCTGTTAGAAAATCCGATACCCCTGAGGAAATCGCTAACCAGCGCCTTAATAAGTATTTAATGAATCATAATGAGTATCGAAGTAATGGCAGTATGAATGGAATTTTGCCCTATGTAAGACTTGTCACGATCGAATCACAGGAATAATTTTAGTTGAGATATCCATTATTATTTTTGGCAACGTTCCTTTTCGGAAATTTGCCCACTGCTTATGCAGCGGATAGTCTGCCAAACCCACAAGTTTTGATTGACGAAATGTCAACAGCAAGCCGAACTTTAAATTACGATGGCGTCTTTATTTACTCGTTAGGCAAACAGATTGACACCATGAGAATCATTCATAAATCGGGCGATGGAAATTCTTACGAGCGTTTGGTATCACTGACAGGCCTCGCAAGAGAGGTGATACGAGATAAAGACCAAGTCCGTTGTTATTTTCCTGAGAATAAGGCCGTTGTAGTTGAAAAGAGCCGACTAGGAAAACTAATCTCAAGCTATTTGCCACATCCAATCAAATCAATTTCTGATTTTTATATTTTCGAACTTGCCGGCGAAGATCGTATAGCCGGACTGGATGCATGGATTCTAAATATTAGGCCTATTGATAAGTATCGTTACGGTTATCAACTCTGGATAGACAAAAAGTCAAAGTTGTTACTTAAGTCAGAACTCAAAAATCAATTAGGCGTGACACTGGAGCAAATTATGTTCGCACAATTAAACGTGCTCGACGAGATTGACGATGCGCTTCTAGAACCATCAACAGAGGCCGAAGGTTTTACTTGGTACAAAAATACGACTAATGAACGTGTTGAGACAAAAGAAAGTGATAAACAATGGAAGGTTACCTGGATGCCAGCAGGATTTTCCATGAGCGATCAACCAAAAGAACCCCTGTTGTCTGGCCGCATGTCTGTCGAACACCTGATTTACACTGATGGCTTAGCTATGGTTTCTATTTATGTTGAGCAGTTAAATCAACAACCAGATAATACTGCAGGCGCATCAAATTTTGGTGGTGTCAATACTTACGCAGTTTTTACGGACGGCTACCAAATAACAGCAGTTGGAGAAGTACCTAAAACCACTGTTAAATTAATGGCAGATTCAGTAAAGTCATATCATTAAGTAATTCAATTATCATCAACCCCTAGTTTGTCTTGATTTTAGACAAGAATTTCTCATGGAATGTTAGTAATGCGGCAAAATTTATTTATATCATTTTTAAGTTTATTTTTTCTTTTACATGCCAACGTGATTCAGGCGCGTTCACTGCCTGATTTCACCGGCTTAGTTAACGAAAACTCTGCCGCTGTCGTAAATATCAGTACAAGCGCAAAGAGCACAAGTGCTGCTATAGGAGGTTTACCACCAGGGCACAGCTTGCCAGATATTCCGGAAGACAGTCCTTTCTATGAGTTTTTTAAAAAATACTTTGGTGAAGTACCTGAAGGTCAAGGACCATCTCAAGAACGTTCATCTTTAGGCTCGGGGTTTATCATTTCTAAAGATGGCTACGTGATAACTAATCACCATGTAGTGATAGATGCCGAAGAAATCATTGTCAGATTGAACGACCGGCGTGAATATGTTGCCGAATTAATTGGTAGTGATGAAAGAAGTGATATTGCCGTTTTAAAAATCGAAGCGACTGACTTACCCACATTAAAACTAGGCGATTCATCAAATCTTAATGTAGGTGAATGGGTCCTGGCTATTGGATCGCCATTTGGTTTTGACGCATCAGTAACGGCTGGGATTATTAGTGCGATTGGTCGCAGTCTACCAAATGAAAATTACGTACCATTTATTCAAACGGATGTTGCCATTAACCCGGGAAACTCGGGTGGACCGTTATTTAATTTAGATGGAGAAGTTATTGGTGTTAATTCCCAGATTTACAGTCGAACAGGCGGTTTTATGGGCTTGTCCTTTGCCGTCCCAGTTAATGTCGTTGAAAATGTCTATAAACAGTTAAAAAATAAGGGGCGCGTTAGCAGAGGTTGGCTGGGCGTGTTGATACAAGATGTGACTCGAGAATTAGCTGAGTCATTCGATATGGATTATCCTCATGGAGCTTTGATAGCCAAAGTCTTACCTGATGGCCCTGCAGAAAAAGCCGGTATAGAAGTTGGAGACATTGTCGTTAAATTTAATGGTGAAATAGTTAGTTTCTCTTCAGACTTACCACCATTAGTTGGCTCCACATTGGTCGAAACGACTGTTTCTGTTGACATTATTAGACGATCTAAACATAAAACTATACAAGTTAAGATATCAGAGTTACCCACGGCTGATGAAGTCATTGCTGAAAATTCAACTATCCCAAAGCGACCCGATGAAAATGCATTGAATGTCATCGCTAAAGATATAACTAAAGAACAGCGAGATAAACTCGAACTAGAAGATAATGGCGTCCTGGTAGAAAGCATAGGCACAGGACCGGCACAAAAAGCGGGGATACGCGAAGGAGATATCATTCTGATTTTGAATAATATCAAGATAAGAGATTCTTCTCATTTTCACGAACTAGTGAAAGAATTGCCAAAAGGCCGTTCTATACCTGTGCTTATCCAGCGTCGAGGCGGACCAGTTTTCCTCGCTCTTAAACTTGATGAGTAATGAAAAAAAAATATTGATAGTCTATTCAAGGAAAGATTGTTGTTTGTGTCATGAAATGCTGGAGGCTTTGAAACCTTGGCAAAGTCGGTTCAATTTCAAGGTAGAAATGATTGATATAGACCATGACACCCGTTTAACGGAACGATTTGCTGCACGTATTCCCTTACTTGCTGACGGAGACAAAGAGATCTGCCAATATCATTTTGACGAGCAAATGCTATTGAAACACTTTAAAGAAGCAGTTTAGTCTTTAAATTCCATTATATTTCCATATTTGATTTATGGTCTGAATAAGATCGTATAGAATCGCGCGTTTTGCAAACAACTGTTAGATAACCCAATAAGTGACAAAATTAATGCAGCATATACGAAATTTCTCAATTATTGCCCATATTGACCATGGTAAATCTACTCTGGCAGATAGATTTATACAAATGTGCGGTGCTTTAACGGAGCGTGAGATGTCTGCACAAGTGCTAGATTCGATGGATATTGAGCGTGAGCGCGGCATTACTATCAAAGCACAAAGCGTTACTTTGTATTATGAAGCCAATAATGGTGAGCAATATCAATTTAATATTATTGATACACCAGGGCATGTCGATTTCAGTTATGAAGTATCACGTTCATTAGCGGCATGTGAAGGGGCTTTACTCGTAGTTGATGCTGCGCAAGGTGTTGAAGCTCAAAGTGTCGCTAATTGCTTGACAGCTATAAATAATGACCTTGAGGTATTGCCCGTATTAAACAAAATTGATCTGCCGTCGGCAGAACCTGAGCGTGTTATCAATGAGATTGAAGAGATTATTGGTATAGATGCACAAGAAGCATTACGGGTTAGCGCAAAAACCGGTGAGGGAATTAAAGAACTATTAGAAGAATTAGTTATAAAGATTCCTCCTCCTAAAGGAAATACAGAAGGACCTCTCAAAGCGTTAATCATTGACTCATGGTTTGATAATTATCTAGGCGTTGTTTCTTTGGTACGTATAATCGATGGTCAATTGGAGGTTGGTAAGAAAATCAGAATAATGTCAACGGGAAGAGACTTTCTAGTTGATCAAGTTGGGACATTCACGCCAAAACGCAATCCTAAAAAGGTTCTTAATACTGGTGAAGTAGGCTATGTGGTTGCAGGCATCAAGGAAATAGATGGCGCACCAGTCGGGGACACCTTAACCCTGACGGAAGCACCCTCAATAGAAGCCTTACCAGGATTTCAAACGATTAAACCTCGTGTGTTTTCGGGTTTATTCCCAATAGACTCCTCTGATTATGAATCTTTTAGAGAGGCTCTCGGAAAGCTTAGGCTGAATGATGCAGCACTTCATTACGAACCCGAATCATCACAAGCGCTGGGTTTTGGATTCCGTTGTGGCTTCCTGGGTATGTTACATATGGAGATTGTTCAAGAACGCTTGGAAAGGGAATATGACCTTGGCTTGATAATATCAGCGCCGACAGTAATCTATGAGGTGCTTACGACCAATAATGAGCTCATCAGCATAGATAATCCGGCTAAACTTCCACCGCCTAATAAAATACTCGAGATTCGTGAACCTATAATTACTGCAGATATTCTTGTCCCACAAGAGTATTTGGGCAATGTTATCACCTTATGTATAGAAAAACGGGGCGTACAAAAAAAGTTACAATATTTAGGCAAACAGATTTCTCTTTCATTCGAGATACCGATGAGTGAGGTCGTCGTTGATTTCTTTGATCGACTTAAATCTGTTAGCCGCGGTTTTGCCTCGTTCGACTATAGTTTTAATCGTTTTGAAGCAGCAAAATTGGTCAAACTTGATATTCTGATAAATAATGAACATGTCGATGCCCTTTCTTGCATCGTACATCAGGACCAATCAATCAGCAGGGGGCGCGAGCTAACTGAGAAGATGAAGGAATTTATACCTCGTCAAATGTACGAAGTGGCGATACAAGCCGCAATTGGTTCAAAAATACTAGCTAGACAGACTGTTAAAGCAATGAGAAAGAATGTGACTGCGAAATGCTATGGCGGGGATATTTCTCGTAAACGTAAATTGCTAGAAAAACAAAAAGCAGGTAAAAAACGTATGAAGCAATTCGGTTCAGTAGAGATACCTCAATCAGCCTTTATGGCCATTCTCCATGTAGGAAAAGATAAATGAATTTTGATTTTTCAGCTTTATTGGTATTTTTAACGTTTTCTAGTGGTATTATTTGGCTGGTTGATAGCCTTGTTTTCGTGCCACGACGCCAAACAAAGGCAGCGGCCAATCAAGAATTTAATAAAGAGGCAAACAAAACAGAACACTTAAAGTTGCCGTTAATTGTTGAATATGCAAAATCATTCTTTCCTATCTTCTTAATTGTCTTGATTCTGCGCTCTTTTATCTTTGAACCCTTTAAAATCCCATCAGGCTCAATGATGCCAACGCTATTAATTGGTGATTTTATTCTAGTCAATAAATTTGATTATGGTATGCGCCTTCCTGTTCTACATAACAAAGTTATAGAAAACAAGACCCCTTCACGAGGCGATATAGTTGTATTTCGTTACCCAGAAGACCCTAGTATTCCGTTTATCAAACGGGTAGTTGGCTTGCCCGGAGACAAGGTTTCGTACCACAATAAAACACTCTACATTAATGATATATCTATTACCCAGGTATTAAGTGGCCGCTATAATGCACATGGTTCTGGTTTTATGATGGATGGGGTTTCCTTGAGAGTTGAAAATTTAGGCGACATAGAACATGAGATATTGATATCTCCTACAAGACCCTCACAAGAACTTGAAGTTATCGTCCCAGATGGTCATTATTTCGTCTTAGGTGATAACAGAGATAATAGTAAAGACAGTCGCTTTTGGGGGTTTGTACCAGATGAAAATCTTGTTGGACGTGCCTTCATGATCTGGATGAATTGGGATAGTAAGAATGGTGGTGTAGATTTTCATCGAATTGGTACAATGATCAAATAACTAAGAATTAAACAGGAGGTGTTTATGAAACATATATCACAACGACAAGGCGGCATGACGGCACTTGGTATTTTCATTATATTAGCAATGATAGCTTGTTTTGTTGTATTTGGATTGAGAGCTTTCCCATTGTATAACGAGTATTTAACTGTGCAGAGTGCTATGCAATCTGTTGTAGGTAGGATGCCCGATGACAGAAAAACAACAAAACAAATTAGAACAATATTTCTCCGAAATGTGGAACTGAATAATGTTGAGCGATTTACTGATCAATCAATTAAAGAGTTAGTTAACGTTAAAAAATCAAAAGATGGTAAGAAAAAATACCTTAATGTTAAATATCAAGCGAGTAATAAGCTCTTTAAGAACATTTACCTAATGATGGATGTTGATGAAACTATCGAATTGACAGGGAAGGTAACACAGTAATCAAATCTATAGGCTATGAGTTCACTAACAATGATTTGTTAGAGCAAGCACTAACACATCGAAGTATTGGAAATAACAATAATGAACGGCTTGAATACTTGGGGGATGCAATACTCGGTTTTGTCATCGCCGATATAATTTACCAACAATTCCCAACCGCTTCCGAAGGTGAGTTGACAAGATTAAGAGCCACTTTAGTTAAAGGTGAAAAGCTTGCCGAGATAAGCAGGGAGATTCAATTATCTAATCAAATAAAACTTGGCACAGGTGAATTGAAAAGCGGTGGCTGGCGGCGAGATTCTATCTTGGCTAACACGCTTGAAGCGTTAATTGGTGCAGTCTATCTTGATTCAGGCATTGAAAGGTGTCGTGAATTCATACTCAATCTTTACAAAACACATCTTGATAATGTTAATCCAGCAGATATCAAAAAAGATGCAAAAACACAATTGCAAGAATATCTCCAATCAAGAACACAAAGTGTTCCCGAGTATAAAGTGATATCAGAAACGGGATCATCGCATGAACCAGAATTCACCGTCTCTTGCAAAATTGACCTGTTTGATGAGGCTGTTATTGCAACAGGTAAAAGTAAGCGAAAAGCAGAACAGGCTGTCGCAAAACAAGTGATTATAATGTTGGAATCCAGAGATGAATAATTTTAAAACAGGATACGTAAGCATTGTTGGTAGGCCAAATGTTGGTAAATCAACATTGCTGAATTACATGATTGATCAAAAGTTAAGCATTGTCTCTAGAAAGCCTCAGACCACACGTTGGAATTTACAAGGTATAAAAACAACAGAGAGCGCACAGATTATTTTTATCGATACTCCTGGCTTGCAAAAACAACCTAAATCAGCATTGAATCGACATATGAACAGGGCCGTATCTCATTCGCTCGATCATATTGATAAAGTTTTATTTGTTGTTGAAGGATTAAAGTGGAATGAGCTTGATGAAAATGTGATCGAATTATTAAAGGACGTACCAAAAGATAAGTTATTTTTAATCATTAATAAAGTAGATAAAATTCAGAATAAGAACCAGCTACTATCATTTATCGAGATGGTTTCAAGTCATATTGAATTCAAAGAGATAATTCCTGTGTCCGCAATAAAAGGAGAGGGCCTTGCTAATTTAGAGTCACTACTAATTAAAGATTTGCCAATAGCAGCGCCACTTTATCCTGATGATCAAGTCACTGATAGAAATGAACGTTTTTTTGCCGCAGAATTTATTCGCGAACAATTAATCTTGAGATTAAGTGACGAACTGCCATACCGTTTATCAATCACTATAGATGAATTCAAAGATGATGATAATATCATTCATATTCATGCATCTATTTGGGTGGAAACAAAAGGACAAAAATCGATCGTTATTGGAAAAGAAGGTAACGTTCTGAAGGCTGTAGGCAAGGCGGCAAGACTTGAGCTTGAAAAATTATATGATAAAAAGGTTAATCTAAAAACATGGGTGAAAGTTAAATCCAAGTGGGCTGATTCAGAACAAGCTTTGAAACAATTTGGTTATTACGACTAGTCTTTAGATTTTTTAAAAATGAAGGTCGAACATACGCCATGCTATATTCTCCATCGTAGGGATTACCGTGAAAGTAGCCTTATACTTGAAGTCCTTTCCAGAGAGCATGGTCGTGTTAGCCTTATTGCAAAAGGGGCGAAACGCAATAAGAAACAACAAGGGATAAATTACAATCTCTATCAAGAATATTTAATGTCATGGGTTAGCAAGTCGGAATTAGGCACCTTGGTTGATGCTGAGCTAGCGACAATTATGAATTCTATGGGTCCACAACAAATGATGACGGGCTTTTATATGAATGAAATAATACTTAGACTGTTGCATAAACATGAATCACACCCAGAATTATTTGACTCCTACAGTACCACCATAATCGAATTATCCAGGAACAATACCGATCAAGTATTGATACGCTATTTCGAAAAAATATTATTACAGTCATTAGGCTATGGCGTCATTTTTGACCAAGACTTAAACACGGGAACAGCTATTCTTACGGATGAGGACTATTATTATAAGTTGGATTTTGGGCCAACTTCTAACAAGCAAGACAATAGAGCCGGTGTTGCCGTATCAGGCAAAACGTTAATAGATCTGGATAATGAATCTTTGACAGAGTCTAAAAATAAAAATGAAGCAAAGACGCTTCTAAGATCATTGCTTAAACAGTATCTAGGAGAAAAGCCTTTGGAAAGTAGAAAGCTCTATCGTGAGTATATAAAAAACAAACAAGCTGTTTGATGTACCTGTATATAGATTGTCGCTACAATATCATTTTTCATAATCTTTAAAACCATCTCTTATGTTACTTGGTGTAAACATCGATCATATAGCGACGCTCCGGCAAGCGCGAGGCACAAGATACCCGGATCCAGTAGCTGCTGCGCATATAGCTGAACAAGCAGGTGCCGATTCTATTACGATACATTTACGTGAAGATCGTCGACATATTCAAGAAAGAGATGTGCGTCTATTAAAAGAAACGCTTGTAACGCCAATGAATCTTGAAATGGCATTAACAGAAGAGATGATGGTAATTGCTGAGTCAATTAGACCCAAGTATTGTTGTTTAGTACCAGAAAAACGCGAAGAACTTACAACAGAAGGCGGCCTAGATGTATTTTCTCAGTTAAACAAAATAACTGAAAGCAATGCTCGACTAAAAGAAGCTGGCATCAGGGTTTCTTTATTTGTTGATGCTGATGAGAAACAAATAAATGCAGCAGTGGAATCTTCAGCGCCTTGTATCGAAATTCATACCGGTCACTATGCAGATGCAATTGATGAGAAGAACAGAAAACTAGAGCTAAACAAGATAATAAAATCAGTTGAATATGCCAGTAATGCAGGTCTAAAAGTGCATGCAGGTCATGGCTTGAGCTACACTAATGTAATGGATATTGCCGCTATTCCAGAAATACTGGAATTAAATATCGGTCATAGTATTATCTCTCGCGCTGTATTATCCGGATTGCCTGAAGCGGTTAGAGAAATGAAACGATTGATAACGACTTCAGTGCTGCCAAAACATTAATCTAATAAAAAATATTTTCTATCTAAACTATATATCAGATGTCTGATCAACACGTTCAAACCGATAAAAGGCGTACTTTTGCTATTATTTCTCATCCTGACGCTGGTAAAACAACGGTAACAGAACAACTATTATTGTTTGGCGGTGCAATACAAATGGCTGGAACAGTAAAATCCAGAAAATCTGATCGTCATGCAACGTCTGATTGGATGCAGATGGAAAAGGAAAGAGGCATTTCAGTGACCAGCTCTGTGATGCAGTTTAAATATAACAATAAAATTGTTAATTTATTAGACACTCCCGGACATGCTGACTTCTCGGAAGATACCTATCGAACATTAACCGCTGTTGATTCTGCTCTTATGGTGATCGACGTAGCCAAAGGTGTTGAAGAACGTACTCTAAAATTGATGGAGGTTTGTCGTTTACGAGATACGCCAATCATTACCTTCATTAACAAATTAGACCGCGAAGGCAAGGACCCCATAGAACTCTTAGATGAAATTGAAACAGATCTAGGCATCAAATGTGTGCCATTTACTTGGCCTATTGGAATGGGGTCCAGATTAACCGGAATATATAATTTATTAAATGATACTTTACGTTTATACGACAAAAAAGATGATGCTGTCCATGGAAAACTAATACATGGGCTGCATAGTGACGAAGCAAAAAAAGTACTTGGCGAACGAATCAAAGACATTGACGAAGAAATTGATTTAATACAAGGCGTATACGAAAAATTTAATAAAACTGATTTTTTATCAGGTCAGATTACACCTGTTTTTTTTGGAACAGCATTGCATAATTTTGGAATTTCAGAATTTCTGGATTGTTTACTTGAACACGCGCCGGCTCCACAAGCACGCACTGCTGCAGAACGTGAAGTAGATCCAAACGAAGATAAGTTGAGTGGTTTTGTTTTCAAAATTCAAGCAAATATGGACCCATCACATCGCGATAGAATCGCATTCCTGCGTTTATGCTCAGGAAGCTACCAACGCGGCATGAAAATTCATCACGTGCGCTTGGGTCGTGATGTGCAAGTTTCTAATGCATTGACTTTTATGGCAGGAAATCGTGAGCAAGCTGAGGAAGCATGGTCAGGCGATGTGATTGGGTTACATAATCATGGCACCATTCAAGTTGGCGATACTTTTACGCAGGGAGAAAAATTAAATTTCACCGGCATACCACATTTCGCCCCTGAATTATTCAGACGTGTCCAATTGCGAGATCCCTTAAAGCTGAAGGCGTTGCAAAAAGGTTTAACCCAATTAGGTGAAGAGGGCGCAACACAAGTATTTAGACCTAAGAATAGAAACGATTTGATTCTTGGTGCTGTGGGAATCCTGCAATTTGATGTCGTTGCCTGGCGTCTCAAAGAAGAATACAGCGTTGAATGTACATACGACAATATTCCTGTTGTCGCCGCGCGCTGGATTGAATGCGCTGACAGCAAAATGCTTGATGAATTTTCAAAGAAGGCCAGCGATAATATCGCCCTAGATGGTGGCGGTCATTTGACTTATTTAGCACCATCCATGGTTAATTTAAATTTAACGATAGAGCGCTGGCCTGACATTACATTCCATGCGACAAGAGAACACTAAGGACTAAGTCTTATCAATTTCCTTTACTACTTCCTGCTTCCCGCTTTGCAAATTCATGTCGTTATTTTGAAGATTACGATTAATATCCGTTCTATCATCATCGTTTGAATTATCTTGCATAGGCCTAACTGAAGCAGTGTTAGGATTTATTTGCGTTATTTCATTGTCTTTTTCAGGCTCTCTAACGCTTACTGGTTTAATCTCAGCCTGTTCATTGTTTGATGTATTCTCTACCGCTTTAGGTGCTTCAGTTGCTTTAGGTTTTGTTTGAGAATCATTATCACTTTGTTGCGTTATATTGTTCTGTTCGCTTCCAACGCTTTTGCGTGTTTGCTGATCCGTCGCATTATCTACAACTGCATCCGCCCGTTTGCTGTCATCAGGCTTGTTTACCTTAGCGTTTGTATTTGTTTCACTGTTCGCATCAGTATTGGTATTTTCTTGCTTCCGTCTACGACCACCCCGTCGTCCGCGTCGGGAGCCGGGATTTGAATTTCTTTGAGCGGTGTCAGCATTAGCAGCATCATTCTCAGAATTTTTATCATTATCATTTCGTTGGTTTCTGTTTTGCTGCTGATTATTTGAGTCTGAATTCGAATTACGTCTTTGTTGATTGTTTGAGCCCGAGTTTGAATTGCGTCTTTGCTGGTTGTTTGAATTGGTACGTCTTGGTCGATCACGATTAGAATCATTGTTGCGATTATTTCGTGAACGATTATTTTGCCTAGCATTATTTGAATTAGTCTTTGTGGCCTCTTTTTCTTCAGGCGCGCCAAATAGATTAGCAAATATTTTAGCGATCAAACCCTTTGCCTTATCCTTGGTTTTTTTAGCAGGAGCAGGTGCTGACGGTACAAATTGTTTTACAACTGGTTGCTCAGCGCGAGGTTTATTATGCGTACTGACAAGATCATTGTTTGTATTATTCTTTTCATCTGCTTGAATCTTGTAGCTAGCTTGTTGATTCTCACTCTGTTTAGATTCACTCAAGCGAACACGTTGCACTGAGTATTGTGGGGTAACCATTGATGGTTCAGGAATCACCAAAATATCAACGTCAAGTCGATGCTGTACTTCGCTGATAGGCTGACGTTTCTCATTTAGTAAGAAAGTAGCTGCATCAACGGGCACTCTTACAATGACCTTAGCGGTCATATCTTTCATCGCTTCTTCTTCGATTATGCGCAATACTGAAAGGGACAAAGATTCCACATCGCGAATAGTTCCTTGTCCATCGCATCGCGGGCAAGGGGTGTGACTGGATTCTCCTAATGAAGGCCTTAATCGTTGACGAGACATTTCAAGAAGGCCGAAGCGAGATATTCTGCCAACTTGAACACGTGCCCGATCCATACGTAAGCTATCACGCATCGCATTTTCAACCTCACGCTGATTACGTGTGTTTAACATATCAATGAAATCTATAACAATCAGACCACCAATATCACGTAATCTTAGTTGGCGTCCTATTTCTTCAGCGGCTTCTTTATTTGTGTTAAAGGCTGTTTCTTCTATGTCACTGCCTTTAGTCGCTCTCGCCGAGTTTATATCAATAGATATTAATGCTTCAGTATGATCGATAATCACAGCACCTCCAGAGGGTAAACGAACCTCTCTGGAAAATGCGGTTTCTATCTGGTATTCAATTTGATAACGAGTGAAAAGAGGATCGCTATCCGTATAGAGTTTCAATTTTTCAAGATTATGTGGCATAACTTGAGTCATAAAATCATGACAACGTTTATGAACTTCAGGATCATCTATCCATATCTCATTGATATCTTTTCGTAGGTAATCACGAATAGCCCGAATAATGACTTCACTTTCCTGATAAATAAGGAATGAGGCAGGGCGCTCATCTGCAGCAGTACTTATTGCCGCCCAAAGTTGATTTAGATAATCCAAATCCCATTGGAGCTCTTCTGATGATTTACCGACACCCGCAGTTCTTAAAATCAGCCCCATACCTTCAGGGACAACCAGACCGCTCATAGCATCGCGTGCTTCTGATCGATCGCTACCTTCAATTTGTCTAGAGACACCGCCTGCACGGGGATTATTTGGCATTAACACGAGATAGCGACCCGCAAGACTAACAAAAGTCGTCAGTGCGGCGCCTTTATTGCCTCGTTCTTCTTTTTCGATTTGAACAATGAATTCCTGACCTTCTGCAATAGCATCGCTGATGCTAACTCGGCCAGTTCGAGGTTTGTCCGCGTGCTCAGGCTTGAATAAGACGCGAGCTATTTCTTTGAATGGAAGAAAACCGTGACGTTCAGCACCGTAATCAACGAATGCGGCTTCCAAACTCGGTTCAATACGAACGACTTTAGCTTTATATATATTGGATTTTTTTTGTTCACGATCGGCCGATTCTATATCAAGATCGTATAATCGTTGTCCATCTACAAGTGCAACACGCACCTCTTCTGGCTGAGTTGCGTTGATCAGCATACGTTTCATTGTTGTTATTCCTTAAGCCTCGCTCTACCATTGCAGCATGGGACATGAGATTATCCAATCAAATGTAATTTCCATGTGCTGGGAGCGCGGACACAAATTTTTGCTCATTTTGTTTGGGTTGAGCATGATTACAACCCTGTGTTTGTGACTATCATGTATTCGGCATAATGCGAATATCATCTAGATAAAATCACTAAACATCACCTATGACATAATATGGCTCGCGATAAATTCTTAAATAATCAAGACAGGTCGCGTATTGTTAATATATTCTTTTTGAATGATATTTTTAGCTTTATCATCCTTACCATCTCATGAACAAACCTTAAAAGTACTTCGCACCAGTTTTGTGCATCTTAATTTATACACCGACTGTGATAGGTCTTAATCTGAATGCCCGGTTTGAGCGGCTTAATATAGCAATCTTACCGCTCTACAGCAATAAAATGAGTAATAAATGAACCAAATCCATGCAAAAAAAATCAATTCAAAACAAATAGTTATATCTGTAGATAATGCGGGGCAACGGATTGATAACTTTCTTATCCGTTATTTCGGAAAAATCCCAAAATCTCGTGTCTATCAAATGCTGAGAAAAGGTGAAGTCCGAATCAACAGTGGAAGAATTAAACAGACTTATAAATTAGTAGAAGGCGATATTTTACGTGTTCCGCCAATTTATCTTGATGAACAAGGAGAAACCATCCCCTCTCGTTCACTGCAACAAAGAATAGCGGATTCTATTATTTTTGAGGACGAAGGCTTGATTATCATCAATAAGCCCGCAGGGATTGTAGTTCACAGCGGTAGCGGTCAATCTCATGGTGTAATAGAGACATTTAGGGCAATGGGAGACAGTTATAAAAAACTGGAATTAGTGCATCGCTTGGACAAAGATACCTCTGGATGTCTGATGTTGGCTAAAAGTATTCCCATATTGAGACAATTACATTCAGCGATGAATAACGATGAAATAGCAAAATCATACAGCGCTCTATTAGCGGGTCGAATTGCTGACAAGAAAATTACTATTGATGCTCCATTAAGTAAAAATACGGTCAGTTCGGGAGAACGGATGGTTACTATCAATGAAAATGGGAAGTCGGCTATGACCAAACTCTCTCGTGAACGAGTATTTCAGTCAGCTACTCTCGTTAATATAAAATTGATTACTGGCCGTACCCATCAAATCCGCGTACACACTGCCTCTATAGATCACCCGGTAATTGGCGATATGAAGTATGGTGATCGGATAATTAATCGAGAATACAAAAAGAAGGGCTTAAAGCGAATGTTCCTGCACGCAAAAACCTTAAAATTCATATCTCCCGTAAGCCAAGAACCCTTGACCATCGACGCTCCACTTGAACCTAAATTGTGTCAATTTTTGGAACAATTGGCTGATTAGAATAAGATATGGTAAAGATGGGTTTTGAACACTGACTTCAAATAGGGGTCATAGAGATGATTCGTAAAGAGTCATATTAATAGACCAGCTCGCTGTCTATAATTGAATCATTATTAACACAATATACAATAATTAACATTAAGTGATAACCATAAATGACTGATATAAAAGAAAATAATGATAAAAATAAGTTTGAGCAGTCACTGATCAATGGGCTTGCAAAAGAAGTCTTAACTGAGCAACGTCGAAATCGACGTTGGGGTATTTTCTTCAAAATGTTATTGGTCTTGTATTTATCCACATTTTTAATTATCTACGTTGTTGAAAATACAGAGATGGGAAGTTTTAGCAGCGATAAACATACTGCATTAATTGAAATTAATGGTGTGATCGCAGCGAATAGCGAAGCAAGGGCAGACTTTATTGTCACCGGCTTGAGGAAAGCCTTTGAAGATGAAAATACACAAGGCGTTATATTACGCATCAATAGTCCCGGCGGTAGCCCGGTTCAGGCCGGTTACATAAATGATGAGATAAGCCGCCTGAAAGAGGAATACCCAGAAATACCGGTCTATGCGGTAATCAGTGACATGTGTGCCTCAGGTGGATATTACATCGCTGCGGCGACAGATAAAATTTACGCAAACAAGGCAAGCATTGTCGGTTCAATAGGTGTCATTATGGCCGGGTTTGGATTTGTCGATACCATTGAAAAATTAGGAATAGAACGACGCTTGTTGCACGCTGGTGATAACAAAGGCTTTATGGACCCATTTCAACCACTTAAAGCCAGTGAATCTAGTCATGTACAAGGTTTGCTGAATGAAATCCATCAACAATTTATTGATGTTGTTAAAAATGGCAGGGGAGATCGATTGATAGATGATGAAAAGCTATATTCAGGCCTCATATGGTCAGGACAGGAATCTATCAAGCTTGGTCTAGTTGATGAATTAGCCAGCGCCAGCCAAGTGGCGCGTGATGTGATCGGCGCGGAAGATATTGTCGATTATACCAAGCGGGAGAACTATTTCGACCGATTTGCAAAACAAATGGGCTCAGCCATGCTGCATAGCCTAACTAACTCTATAAGGTTGCAGTAATCCTTATGGGAGTTTTACTCCTAGATTTCTCAACATCTCACATAGTCTGATTAAGGGTAATCCAATCAACGCGGTTGGATCTTCCCCTTGCATCTTTGACATCAAACTGACCCCTAGTCTTTCAGACATAAAACTACCTGCGCAATTATAGGGCTGTTCTTTATGTAAATAGTCTTCAATTTCTTCTTCTCCCAGTTTTCTAAAAGACACACGATAAATGATGACATCTTTTTCACTTTTATCCGTACTAGAGTCGAATACACAAAGACCGGTATAAAATAACAAAGTCATGTTACTCATGGCCATGAGTTGCTGTTTAGCAATCTCATGACTACCAGGTTTCCCCAATATCTTGCCGTCGCATTCAAGCGCCTGGTCTGAACCGATGACAATGGACTTAGCATGTTTTGTTGCTACATGTTTTGCCTTTGCCTCCGCTAATCGTACAACGTAATTCTTAATCGATTCTCCCTCAAGAGATTCCTCATCAATATTTGGAGATTCAGTCGAGAATTCAAGCTGAAGTCTTTCAAGTAGCGCCTTCCGATAGGGGGACGATGAAGCAAGTATTATTTTAATTGGGCTGATATAATCTCTCCTGACGTACGATTTGCGCTTTATTTTGGGCAAATTTAAATAAATATCAAATAAGTCAGCTATTTAACAAATATTTATCGATATTATTTTGACAGTTTAAGGGTCTATCGATAAAATTCGCCGCCTGATGCCATCTGACCTGTCGCAATCTATCAATCCATTGCGTCTAGCAAAAGCCAGAGAACGGATTGTAGGTGAAATACAACTTAACTCATTGGCCCGTCTAAAGGGAATTTTGCTGGATGATAAGGGAAAGTTGAAATACAGCCTGAGCTTTGATTTCGATGAAGCAGGTATTTGTCTTGTTGAATGTGATATAGAGACACAATTAATACTTGAGTGTCAAAGATGCTTTAAACCGGTTGAGGTTGATATTCGAAAAAACTCTTTGCTGGGAGTCGTTAATGAAGGTGATGAATTCGACGAATTACCAAAGGAATATGAACCATTACAATTAGATGACGATGGTGTTACCACTGTAGAGGAGCTGATTGAAGAGGAATTATTATTATCAATTCCGCTCTCAGCACTACATCCAGTAGACAAATGTGAAGGAATAAATGATTTAGATAGAATTAATGCAGAGGCAAAGTTACAACCTTTTGCAGGTTTAGCAGCATTAATAAAAGGTAAAGATTGATCAATATATTTAGTAATTCTTAGGAGACAAGTAGTCATGGCTGTACAAAAATCGAAGAAATCAACCTCAAGACGGAATATGCGTCGTTCACATGATGCTTTGACTTCCGCTGCAACATCAATAGAACCTACTTCAGGTAAAGTACACCTTCGCCACAATATCTGTTCAGACGGTTATTATCGAGGCAATAAGGTATTAGAGGTTAAAGGCGATCAGGAATAATTGGCCTGAGCTCAAATCAAATAACTTTCCAGAGTTTAATTACTGCTCTGGATAATCTATGTCTCTAAAGTCAACAATTGCACTTGACGCAATGGGTGGCGATTTTGGTCCATCTGAAATTGTCCCTGCCGCACTCTTTGCTCTAGAAAAACATAATGCACTCCATTTGCTACTGGTTGGCAAAGAAGAACTTGTGCTTAATGTGTTAGAAAAGCATAACGCAACCGGGCATGAGCGAATAAAGATAATCCATGCTCCTGAAGTAGTTGAAATGCATGAATCGCCATCACAGGCCCTGCGTAATAAAAAAGAATCTTCAATGCGAGTGGCCATAGAGTTAGTGCGTGATGGAGAAGCTGCCGCCTGTGTTAGCGCGGGCAATACCGGGGCGCTGATGGCAACATCTCGTTTTGTCTTGAAAATGCTTCCTGGCATGGATCGGCCCGCAATTTGTACCACCTTACCTGGAAAGAACGGACATACTCATGTCCTTGATCTAGGCGCCAATGTTGATTCAAGTTCCGAACAATTATTTCAATTTGCTATTATGGGCGCTGAGTTAGCAAGCGCCGTTGAAGGGAAGGAAAATCCGACGATAGCATTGTTGAATGTTGGCGAAGAAGAGATCAAGGGCAATGACCGTGTCAAACAAGCTGCAACATTACTTGCAGAGAGTCATCTTAATTATACTGGATTCGTAGAAGGTACTGACTTATACACTGGTGATGTAGACGTTATAGTCTGTGATGGCTTCGTTGGTAATATTGCGTTAAAAGCCAGCGAAGGCTTGGCTGAATTCCTCCGTCACCACGCAACAGTTCAATTTAAGAGCAGTCTGTACGCTAAATTTGCAGCAATGGTAGCAATGCCCGTCTTAAAAGCATTAAAACAAAAAATTGATCCAAAACAATATAATGGCGCATCATTACTTGGGCTCCGCGGCATCGTTATCAAAAGTCACGGTGGTGCAGATCATATATCATTCGCCACAGCAATTGATGAGGCCATTATAGAAGTTGAGAATAATGTGCCGGAAAAAATAAATGCAAAATTGGAACAATTACTAATCGATAGGCAAAGTCTTTAATGTATTCGAAAATTACTGGCACCGGTTCCTATTTACCTGAACGTATCTTGACCAATGCCGATCTAGAGTTGATGGTCGATACGTCAGATGAATGGATACGCTCTCGTACAGGAATTGAAAAGCGACATATCGCCGCCGATGATGAGACAACCTGTGACCTAGCTGAAAAAGCAGCATTGTCGGCCATAGAAGCTGCTGGAATAGAAGCTACTGACATAGACTTAATAATTATTGGCACAACTACACCAGATCTTATTTTCCCTAGCACAGCCTGTTTATTACAACAGCGGTTAGGTATTCATGGGTGTCCAGCTTTTGATGTTCAGGCAGTTTGCACGGGTTTTATCTATGCAATGAGTATCGCTGAAAAATTCATTGGTAGTGGTAGCTCAAAGTGTGCGTTGGTGATAGGTGCTGAAACTGTCTCACGCATCATCGACTGGAAAGATAGAAATACATCTGTCATTTTTGGTGATGGCGCTGGTGCTGTCATCCTGCAAGCAAGCGAAACACAGGGGATTTTGTCCAGCCATATTCACGCAGATGGTCAGTATGCTGATCTATTAAATGTTCCTGCAGGCATTTCTTCTGATTACGATATGGTGAAGGCAGATAAAGCATTCGTCACCATGCAAGGCAACGAAGTTTTCAAAGTCGCCGTTAACACGTTAGGCCGTATTGTCGATGAAACGTTAGCAGCAAACTCGATTAAGAAAGAAGATATAGACTGGCTAGTGCCACATCAGGCGAATATGCGAATTATATCAGCCACAGCAAAAAAGCTGGATATGTCGATGGAACGCGTGATTGTTACCGTTGATCAACATGGCAATACTTCAGCGGCTTCAGTTCCTTTAGCATTTGATGTCGCCATTAGAGATGGGCGTATCAAAGCAGGTGATATCGTTTTGCTTGAAGCATTTGGTGGTGGTTTTACTTGGGGTTCAGTCTTGTTACGTTACTAACGTCTATATAGTTTTAAAAATTTACAAACAATCAAAATGAATAGTAATTTCAAGCTTGCGGTTGTCTTTCCAGGACAAGGTTCTCAATCAATAGGAATGGCGGATAGCCTGCTTCAACATCACTCCAGTGATGTTAGCGCTATATTTACAGCTGCTTCAGATATCTTAGGTTACGACCTCACTGAAATCATTAAGTCAGGACCTATAGAAAAACTCAATCAAACCGAAATCACGCAACCCGCATTATTAGTTTGCGCCTATGCAACCTGGACAGTCTGGAAAAAACAATCTGATGTCAGTCCAATCGTTTTAGCCGGACATAGTCTGGGAGAATATTCAGCGCTTGTGTGCGCTGACGTTTTAAACTTTGAAGAATGTATTGGTCTAGTTGCCGAGAGAGGGCGCTGTATGCAAAGGGCTGTGCCAGATGGTATTGGTGCAATGGCTGCTATTTTAGGCATTGAAGACCAACAAGTTATTCAGGTTTGTAATGAAAGTGCGGGAGAAGAAATTGTCTCTGCAGCAAATTTCAATTCGCCTGGGCAGGTTGTTATTGCTGGTCATGTCAATGCTGTTGAAAGAGCAATAAGTGCTGCCAAGGATGTTGGTGCCAAGCGAGCAATGATATTACCCGTCAGCGTTCCCTCTCATTGTTTGTTAATGAAAGAGGCCGCAAATGAATTTGCAGAAACTTTGAATAAAGTTACATTTAGAGATGCAAGCATCCCTATTATTCAAAATGTAGATGCGTCGGTTAAATCTAAAGCAGATGAAATTAAACCAGCGCTTCTAGAACAACTTTACAAACCGGTACAATGGTCTAATAGTATAAAGTCATTGAAAAACTTAAATGTCACAAATGCAATAGAATGCGGCCCAGGGAAAGTACTTTCCGGATTGATTAAACGCATAGACAGAACAATAGAAACATCTACTACCCAAGACGAAGCTTCGCTTATAAAAGCGTCAGGGTAAATCAAGAGAGAATGATTAATGTCTGAAATATTTAAAGATAAAGTGGTACTAGTCACAGGAGCCAGTCGCGGCATAGGTAAAGCGATAGCAATCAAATTTGCAGAACATGGCGCCTTTGTTATTGGCACAGCAACTACAGAGGCCTCTGCGGAACAAATATCAAGCAATTTGACCGCGGGTGATTTCACTGGAATAGGCATGGTATTAAATATTGCAGATAAAAATTCCGTTGAAGATTTCGGCAACAAGCTCAAAGAAGTGAATGCGCCAAATATCCTCATCAATAATGCCGGCATCACGCGTGATAATTTATTGATGCGTATGAAAGATGATGAATGGGAAGATGTAATCAATACAAATTTGACTGGCATGTTCCGAGTAACAAAACTATGTATGCGTGCCATGATGAAACAACGCTATGGACGTATCATTAACATCAGTTCAGTTGTCGGGCTATCAGGAAACCCAGGTCAATCAAATTACTCTGCTGCTAAAGCAGGGATGCTAGGTTTTACACGTTCCCTTGCGAAAGAAGTGGGGTCGAGAGGCATTACTGTAAATGCTATTGCGCCAGGTTTCATTGAAACTGATATGACAGATGAATTGAGCACTGATGTTCGTGATTCAATCTTAAATCAGATCGCATTGGGTCGATTAGGTCGGCCAGAAGAAATAGCAAATGTGGTTGACTTTCTGGCTTCAGATGAGGCGGGCTATATTACCGGACAAACTATTAGCGTAAATGGTGGGATGTATATGGGATAAAGCTATTATTTACTTTAAATTATTTTTATAACCAATTGATATTAAAGTATATTAATATCAAGGCATAATCTAAGTTGCAAGAAGATTTCATTTCACTAAACTTAGCACACTAAAAACGGCCACTGAGCCGCTAAGGGAGGATTTATTAATCATGAGTAGTGTTGAAGAACGCGTAAAAAAAATCGTTATAGAACAACTGGGCGTTAAAGAAGACGAGGTCACTAATGAAGCATCATTCGTTGATGATTTAGGTGCAGATTCTTTAGATACTGTTGAGTTAGTTATGGCATTGGAAGAAGAATTTAAAACCGAAATTCCAGATGAAGAAGCTGAGAATATTACCACGGTTAATGAAGCGGTTAAGTACATCAATGCACATCTAGAGTAATCTAAAATAGAAAGGACACCCAAGGCCGCGTTATGACAACTCTCTTACGCGGCCTTTTTTATTGTTAAATATTGACATAATATTTTTATATAAAAATTCAAACAAGCGTCCTCTTTCTTTTTCTAAAACATATAGACAGGTATTATCTTAAGTGAGTAAACGTCGTGTAGTTATAACAGGTTTAGGCATGGTAACGCCTTTAGGTAATAGTGTTGATGAAACCTGGAGTAATATCCTCGCCGGAAAGAGCGGTATTGGTTTAATAGATCATTTCGACACATCTGAATTTACCGTTCGAATTGGAGGTTCTATACGAAATCTTGATTTAGATCATTACATCCCTAGAAAAGATCAAAAGAAAATGGATCCATTCATACACTACGGTCTAACCGCAGGTATTCAGGCGATTGAGGATTCTGGCTTAGAAGTTAATGATGAAAACGCCTCACGCATTGGCGTCGCCATTGGCTCGGGCATTGGTGGGTTACCCGGCATTGAAAAAAGTGTCCGACAATTCATCAATGGTGGCCCAAGAAAAGTATCTCCATTTTTCATCCCAAGTAACATTATCAATATGATTTCAGGGCATTTATCCATCATCTATGGATTAAAGGGCCCAAACTTCGCTATCTCTACTGCGTGCACAACCGGCACACATAATATTGGCGATGCTGCGAGGTTAATAGAATATGGTGATGCCGATGTCATGATTGCGGGCGGCGCAGAAATGGCAACTTCCGAAAATGGTTTGGCCGGATTTGCATCTGCTCGTGCGCTATCGATCAGGAATGATGAGCCAGAACGCGCCAGCCGGCCTTGGGACAAGGGCAGAGATGGTTTTGTCTTGAGTGATGGAGCTGGGGTTGTCGTTCTGGAAGAATATGAACACGCTAAAAAACGTGGCGCCAATATAATTGCTGAAGTTGCCGGTTATGGCATGAGTGGTGATGCCTACCATATGACTGCACCTTCGGAAAATGGTGAAGGCGCTGCAAACTGCATGATAAACGCCTTAAGAAATGGCAGCATCAATATTGATGAAGTTGATTATATAAATGCACATGGTACTTCAACCCCGGCAGGAGATATTGCAGAAACCAATGCTGTAAAACGTGTATTTAAAGAAGATTCAAAGTCATTAGCCGTAAGCTCAACAAAATCAATGATTGGTCATTTATTAGGGGCGGCAGGGGGCGTAGAGGCTATATTTTCAGTTTTAGCCATTCGTGACCAGGTTGCACCACCAACGATAAACCTTGATGAGCCCGACCCTGAATGTGATTTAGATTATGTTCCACATACTGCTCGTGCAATGAAGGTCGATGTCGCATTATCTAATTCATTTGGCTTTGGCGGCACTAATGGTTCACTAATCTTTAAGAAGCTGAGTTAAGCTCGATAAGCCATAACAATATAATGGCAATCAAATCTCTCATTAATGGAAAATCGACTGATGCAGTTTCTTTGTATGATCGAGGCTTGCAATACGGTGACGGTTTATTTGAAACAATTGCGGTAGAAGATGAGTCGCTACTGTGCTGGGATGAACATCTAGAAAGATTGCAATCAGGATGCAGTAGATTAAAGATTCCCATCCCCAATCAAGATACGTTAAGCGCAGAGTCTCAGCGTTTAATAAGTTCTGTTAAGCGCGGCATAATCAAAATAATTATCACTCGAGGACAAGGCGGTCGCGGCTACGCTTCACCTGTTAATATAGAGCCAACTCGTATAATTTCACTTTACCCTTGGCCTGAATATTCATTTGGAAATTCAGATGACGGTATTAACGTTCGTGTCTGCAACTATCGTTATGCTCATAATTCAATGCTTGCTGGTATCAAGCACCTCAATAGACTTGAGCAAATTTTAGCAAGATCAGAATGGACCGATAGCTCAATTGCAGAGGGCGTTGTTCTGGATCATGAAGAAAATGTTATTGAAGGAACGATGAGCAATGTTTTTTATATCAAGAATAATACGTTGTACACGCCTGAATTATCTGCTTGTGGTGTTGATGGTGTTATCAGAAAAAAAATTATTACATTAGCAGCAGAATTACATCTTGAGATTTGCATTAACAAAATTTCGCTAAAATCATTAATGGATGCTGATGAAGCCTTTATGTGTAATAGCATTATAGGTGTATGGCCAATTAAAAAGATAGATCGAAAGTCTTTCGAAGTTGGAGACAAAACCATTCAAATTAAAAAGACATTACAAAAACAAAACTTCATTCTTACGTCATGATCAAACGTCTCCTTGGACTCATGGCGCTAAGTTTATTATTTCTTATAGTGACGACTGTATTACTCTACAATGAATATCAAGCATTCCTAAATACGCCCTTAAGTATTGAAAAAGAAACTATCTTTGAAGTAGAGCCGGGCATGACTTTCACCGACGTCAACACCAAGATGAAAAGACTGGAACTGACAAAGGACACTGGTTATTTTAAAATTCTTGCTCGGCATAGCGGGAAAGCAAACAAGATTAAATCAGGTGAATATTTATTATCGCCTGGATTAACCCCAATCGAGCTGCTAAACCTTCTGGTATCAAGCAAAGTAATACAATACTCCTTTACACTTCTTGAAGGTTGGCAAGTCAGAGAGATGCTGCAAGCGATTCGTGCAACAGACTTAATAGAACATACCTTGCTTAGTGATGAAGCCGAGAAGGTAATGATTGAACTCGGCTATACAGACAAACCGGCTGAGGGCTTGTTCTTTCCAGACACCTATAACTTCCCAAAAGGCACTACTGATAAAGCATTTTTACTCAGAGCCTATCAACGTTTACATGATGTATTAGCTGAGGAGTGGCAGACACGCGCTGAAAACTTGCCATACAAGACAGCATACGAAGCCTTAATTATGGCTTCTATCATAGAAAAAGAAACCGGTTTGGCTAGTGAGCGTAGCACCATTGCCGGAGTCTTTGTTCGTCGCTTAAATAAAAAAATGAAACTACAAACGGATCCAACGGTTATTTACGCAATGGGGAAACAGTATAATGGCAATATACGTAAAAAAGATCTGGATATAGACTCTCCCTATAACACTTACCGCTATAAAGGCTTACCGCCTAGTCCAATTGCATTGGTTGGCCGAGAAGCGATTCACGCAGCGTTACATCCAGAAGAGGGTAAGTCACTCTACTTTGTTGCAAAAGGGGATGGTTCACATTATTTTTCAGAAACGCTGAAAGAACATAATCGGGCCGTCACAAAATATCAATTAAAGAAAAAGTAAAACATAATGCAAGAAGCTTTATTTATAACGCTCGAAGGTGTTGAGGGTGCTGGTAAAAGCAGTTTAATGGACTATATTTCCGAGCTGTTTACTCGCGCTGGTCTCGCGGTCATACAAACACGCGAGCCAGGCGGAACAAAAACCGGAGAGCAGATTAGAGAGATTCTGCTAGACAGCAATAATATTGGTCTGGAAAATAACACAGAACTGCTATTAATGTTTGCTGCAAGAATGCAGCATCTAGAAGAAGTCATAAAACCTGCTTTGGCATCAGGTCAGATTGTTATTTGCGATCGATTCACTGATGCTAGTTATGCATACCAAGGCGGCGGCAGGGGAATTGAAGAGTCACGCATACAAATACTTGAAGATTGGGTTCAAGAAGGTTTAAAACCTGATCTGACCTTATTATTCGATCTCGATGTTGAGATTGGATTACGTCGTGCAGGGAAAAGAAGTCAAGCTGACAGGTTTGAACAAGAAGACATCCTGTTTTTCGAACGTATTCGATCATGTTATCTTGAGCGGGCAAATAAAGAACCGACACGTTTTAGAATCATCGATTCAGGCGAATCTCTGGAAAATGTGAAACAGCAAATACAGAAAGTATTGCAAGAGCATCTATGACAGGTATCTATCCTTGGCAAAATGAGCAATGGCAGAGGTTGATGGAGATGCAACAGCAACATCGCTTGCCCCATGCAATATTACTTTGCGGCCCGGAAGGTATCGGTTTAAAGCAATTTGCACAAACGGCAGCCATGCAACTGTTGTGTTTATCAAAAGACCCTGAAACTAATAACGCCTGTGGTAAATGTCAAAGTTGCCAGTTATATAATGCTGGAAATCATCCTGATTTAAACCTCATCGAACCTGAAGAAACCGGTAAGCAACTCAAAATTGCTCAGGTGCGTGAGTTAATTGAATATGTAGCCTTAAAGAGTTTTTCTGGTAAGCAGAAAATTGCGATTATTGAACCTGCCGATGCAATGAATCGCGCAACAGCAAATGCATTATTGAAAACGCTGGAAGAACCTCCTTCTCAATCGATGTTATTCCTATTGAGCCATAGACCTTCGAAACTACCTATAACCATAAGAAGCCGATGCCAACGGATAGATTTTAAGCCGGCTTATAAACAAATGGACATAGATTGGCTTAAGGATAAGTTAGTAGATTCAAAGCTGTCTGCGAAAGCATTACTTCGTTTATCTGGAGGAGGGCCATTAAAAGCACTTTCTATGATTGAAGAGGAGCAGCTAGAGTTCCGAATCACTCTACTCAGAGACCTCAAATTAATGAGTAAAAACAACTGCGACCCCGTCCAAATAGCCGCCAGTTGGCAAACATTGGGACTGGAAAATATCCTCAGCTGGCTATTGAAGATAATACTGGATCTAATTCGCCTTAAATTGCTTCATGATAGCGCAAACCTGATAAACCTTGACTTGAAAGAAGACTTGCAAGACCTTGTAAATTCATTAGACTTGGTCGCATTGGTCAAGAATTATGATTTCGTATTATTGAAATACCAACAATCGACTGGACCAATGAATTACAATCCATTGAGCATACTTGAAGAGATTGTATTGCACTGGAACAACCCTGAAATAGCAAAGTAACAGGAGTAAATGTAAATGGCTGCAGGCCGCGATCCACGACAAGGTATTTTATCCCTAACAATACGAGATAAAAGCGCGCTTTATGCTTCTTATATGCCATTTGTGAAAAATGGTGGTCTGTTTATACCTACTGCTAAAACCTACAAATTAGGCGATGAAGTATTCATGCTATTAACCTTAACCGACAGTAAAGATAAGTTGCCGGTAGCGGGTAAAGTTGCCTGGATCACGCCAAAAGGCGCTCAGGGTAATAAAATAGCCGGTATCGGCGTACAATTTAGCGAATTGGACAAAGGTGCTACCAAGAGCAAGATTGAAAACCAATTAGCTGGTGCATTAAAATCAGATCGCCCAACTCACACCATGTAATTATCAGTAAGCCACTGTTTTTAAAATAATATCTGCCTGCCCTCGTGACCTCTCTGATAGATTCCCACTGTCACATTCCACTATTGAGTGAAGACCTATCTGTCGACGATATTATAAATAATGCAAAACAAAACGATATTGAGCACATGCTCTGTGTTGCCATAGATCTGGATGGCTCGCCTGATATTATCAATTTAGCCTGTCAATATGACATGATCTCTGCCTCTGTAGGTATTCATCCCAACACTGAACTGGAAAATGAAGCTACTGCAGACGATATTATTACCTTAGCGAGCAATGACGATGTCGTCGCTATAGGCGAAACCGGACTTGATTACTTTCGAAGTGAAGGGGATCTTGAATGGCAACGCAACCGGTTTCGAACTCACATAAATGCCGCTAAAGAGCTGGATAAGCCGCTGATTATTCATACTCGTGAGGCCAAAGATGACGTAATTCGTATATTAAAAGAAGAGGGTGCTGATAAAGTCGGCGGAGTAATGCATTGCTTTGTTGAAGATTGGGAAACCGCCCAGGCAGCAATGGACCTAAACTTCCTTATCTCTTTTTCTGGCATTGTCACCTTTAAAAACGCGAAAGAGCTTCATGAGGTCGCAAAACTAGTCCCATTAGAGCAAATGTTAGTTGAAACGGACTCGCCTTATCTGGCACCGGTTCCATTTAGAGGAAAAAAAAATCAACCTGCATATGTCCGCCATGTTGCAGAATTTATTTCTACATTAAAAGAGATTGATTTTGATGTTCTGGCAAATCAAACAACTAGAAACTACCATAAATTATTTAATTAATTCAAATAGATGATACTAATACCTCAAGTGAATTATCGATAATCTTTCGGCTCGTATAAAAATGAGGTGAAAACCGTATTCCTCCCGCTCGATTTGCACATATCAGCCTATTTTTCATTAACTTAGAATAAAGTTCAGGCATATTAGTACCTTCAATTGTGAATGTTACTATCCCTGCATAATGTGGTTTAATTGTCGGGGAAACAAATGTCAACCCAGGTATATTCTTCAATAAATCAATAAGGTAGCTAATATTATTAATAATATTAGCAGAAATATTTTCTATCCCGATTTCTTCTATCAAGGAAAGACTGGCCGACAAGGCATGAATTCCTAGCATATTGGGGCTGCCACATTCAAAGCGTCGACCTGAATCAGCGTACCCTGACTCCTTGGAATCATAATTGCCGACATCCTTAACCATATGCCAGCCAAATTGGTGTAAATTTAGTGAATCCCTGATCTCGGCCTTACAGTAAAATAATGCGATTCCTTCAGGGCCTAACAGCCATTTGTGTGCATCTGCCATGACAAAATCAGCTTTAATCGTCTGACAATTGAAAGGTAGGGCGCCTAGACTTTGAATCGCATCAACACAAAACAGTATATTGTTCTCGTAGCAGTATTCTCCAAGCACCGTTAAATTCAGACATGTTCCTGTACCATATTGAATAGAACTTATTGTTAATAAACGTGTTTTATCATCGCATGCGTCAATTAACGCTTCTTCAGGGCTTCTTCCTTTAGAAAGGCTTACCTGCCGAAACGCGACACCATTTTTTGCCTGTGCTAGCCAGGGAAGTCTATTGGAAGGGAATTCCTCATCAGAACTTACGATATTATCCCCAGTTTGCCATTCGATGCCTTCTGCAACTACAGATAAGGCTTCTGATGTGTTTTTTAAAAGCGAGATATCGTCTACAGAAGGCGCATTTATTAAGCGTTTAAGCTGTTGGCGCAGCTCGGCTTCTTTCTCTAACCATACGAGATAATTTGTCGCTCCAAGCGTAGTGTTTTCATTGGCAAACCGATGAACTGCATCAGCAGTACGCTGAGGCCAGGGTGATACTGCGGCATGATTCAAATAAAGAATACTTTCATCCAGAAGAAATTCTTTTTTTATTATCTTTTCGATTGTCATGATTAAGATGATTCCCTGTATTAATAGTGTATTATTTATACTAATCGCAATAGATATGAAAGCTAAGCTTATGAAAATAATAATTATTGCTGTTTTGATGGTGCTTTCACATCAGTCATATGCTGTGGAATTCCATCAGTGCATCGATCAAAAAGGGCAGCGACATTTTACTAATCTACCTCCTCAAAGCCTAGGTTCAAATTGTAAAGAAACGACCGATCGCTACTCATATTTGATCAATCAAGATTATTCAAATTTAGAAAAACGTTATCAACAGGTCGTTCTCCCAGACGAAACGGATCAACTCAATGAGCCCTTACTAAATTTAAACTCAACTGAAAAAGAATTAGAGCAAGTTAATGATCCAGTATTACCTATAAATCCTGTCATGAAACCGATATTAGATGTTATCGATCCAGACAATGTATTAGAAGAAGTAAATAAAACAAAATCTCAATTAAAATCAATACTTTCTGAAGACAAGACCGGTGCTCTGGCTAATGACACCTAACCATATAACTGCGCATAATGTATATTATGTTAAATTAGATAAATACATCTAAAGACCTGAACTATCCTAAATGAGTTATTCCCTTTCTTGTTATTTATATAGCTAGTAGATTAAATCTATGACTAATCAAACTGATAATGCCTTCTGGATTGGTAAAACATTTGACGACTTTTTGTTCCGCCCTCAAAAAGGAATTTCTGATTCTCGCCGAAACATACATCTTGTTTCGAAATTGACAAACACTATTCAGCTAGAGCTACCGATTGTCTCGTCGAACATGGATAGCGTAACGGGCTCAGATATGGCCCGAACTATGGCCATGGATGGTGGTTTAGGCGTGGTTCATAGGGCAATGTCAATAAAACGACAAGTAAGGAAAATTGCTGAGGTGAAACGTAGTCAGAGTGCTGTTATTGAAAACCCCTTATGTTTACCGTTGTCTGCAACCATAAGACAGGCAAAGAACTTTGCCAATAAGCACAATATAACGGGAATACTCATAGAAACTGAATCTGGAAGTGGTATTTTAGCCGGCGTACTCTCAGGCAGAGATATTCCCTGGGATAATGATGTTAATGATAAAGTGGTCAGTGATTACATGACTCCAGTTGAGAAATTAACCACTGAAAAACCTGAAATAAGCACCGATGAAGCGGCAAGTATCCTATTTGATAAACGTTTAGAAAGATTGCCGTTAATTGATGCAAACCGACGTATTCATGGCCTTATTACGCGTAAAGACATCTTTTCATTGCGAGAGCGACCTGATGCCAGTAAAGATGATAAAGGTCATTTATTAGTTGCCGCAGCCATAGGCGCTCATGGCGATTATCTTGAACGGGCGAGTGCCCTACTCGTCTCTGGCGCAGATTGTTTGTTTATTGACATTGCACATGGCCATTCTAGTGTGATGGAGGTAGCAGTTAACAACATTCGTAAACAATGTAATGACGTGCCATTGGTCTGCGGTAATGTTGCGACAAGTGAAGGCGCTCAATTTATGAAAGATATTGGTGCCGATGCTATTAAAGTTGGCGTTGGTCCAGGCCGAGGTTGTCGAACACGCCTGAAAACTGCGGCAGGTGTGCCTCAATTACAGGCAATTCGAGAAGCCTATGAGACAGTGGGTGATTCAATACCGATTATGGCCGACGGTGGGATTAAAACAGATAAAGATATATTTTTAGCGTTAATCAGTGGTGCTTCAACAGTAATGTTAGGCAGTGCCTTATCTGGCACCGACGAAGCGCCGGGACAGATGATTGAAGACCCGGTGACAAACACTAAAAAGAAAATCTATAGGGGTATGACTTCACCTCAAGCCGTACTCGAGTCTTTATATGAATCTGAGAATGATGAAATTGATGCTGCACTCGATACGCCATCTGAAGGCCAGGAAATACAAATGCCTTATAAGGGCAGTGTAGTAGATATATTGCATCGTATACGCGGACATTTACAATCGTCGGTAAGCTATGCGGGAGAAATATCATTAGCTGCAGCACGAGAAAAGATTTTGTCTGATCCCGAACGTTACCTTATACCGCTTTCCGACTCATCCAGAAGAGAATCTTTCGATAGGTAAAATAGCCATCTGCTAGCTTAGCGTAGATGGAATGAATAATTTATGGATTAAAATGATTAAAGATTATTCCCAGTACTAATATTTGAGGCAGTGTTACTAAAGGTAAAAAAAGTGGAATAATCCATCTGCCTGTTGCCTCTTTAAGCACCATTATCTCCGTATAATCTGTTGCCACACCGGCCATTAGAAATGTAAAGCTATTGCCAGGGGCATTGGCACGCGTCAGTAAATCAGCAGCAATGGGTAATGTCCCTTCTGAACAAACTTCTATAATTGTTGCAACAACCAAGGTTAGGCCTAAGCCAATTATTGTCGGACCAAAATATGTTTGAAACTGATCTGTCGCAACGAATGTCCTAATCAATGAGGCGAGAATAACACCTAAAAAGATCCATCGAACTACCATCCGTGAGTCTTTTATTCCTTGTATCAAGGTAGAAATAAGCCATCTTGGTGTTAGCCTGAATCTTGTAAAAGCAGATTTAGCTTCTTTAAAAATATCAAAACCATCAGGTAAATCGATACGGTTTGGGTTGTCCGGTAAGATCTTGATTTTGACTAAATGTTCAAAAATCAATCCTGAAATGATACCTATCAGCATTGAGGCAAGTAAAAATATCATCATCCATTTAAACCCAACCAAGGCCCATAATATTAATGTTAAGGATATGGAGTTCCATGGGCTAGCGATTAAAAATGCCGTGACCTGCCCTACACTTGCCCCTTTTTCATAGAGCTTTGTTCCGACCATTAATATGCCATGACTACAAAGGTCCAGTAAAACGCCTGCACAAGTCGCCCTGATTATCCCCCCAACTCCATTTTTGTCGCCTAAAAGAGCTATAATGAATTCGCGTGGTATCGTACCTATTAAGCCAATGAAAATAATGCCAACAATAATCCCCCACGACATGGTGTTAATAAGTGTAACGTTTGAGGAGATGAATGTAGTTAAATATCCAGATGCATCTAAACCAGAATCTGGTAATAAAAAAATAAGATAAGATGTTACGATTGAAATTGATGTAACAATCAATAAGTAATCGTGGCCGTGATTCGTCTCATGACAAGTTTCGTGTTTTTTTTCTTTATGACAACATTCATTCATAATAATTGAAATTTATACTCGTTTTATAGATCATGAGCTTGTACATAAGTACTAATATATACAAATCCCTAATCTAGTTCTCAAATGAAATCTTTACCTAAACATTGGCTTATTATAGCCGTAATATTACATTTATTAGTGGCATGGTTTAGCGTTGGTCACTATCACGATGATGAATATGCTCAAATTCTGAATTTTGCGACATCCAAGATTGGTATGGATATGCAAAGTGAACTCATGTGGGAATTTGAGGCCGGTGTTAGAAGTGGTTTTCAACCCTTTATTGCTTTTCTATTATCAAAAGCAACAGACTTTGTTGGCATTGATTCTCATTTTGTCCTTGCCTTCATCTATCGGCTTATGAGTGCCATTATTTCTCTTGTTGCCACCGTGGTTTTTATAAAGGCCATCGCTAAAGAGATAGACTCAAATAATGCCTTTAAATGGACTGTATTTTTTCTATTCTTTTCCTGGATTCTGTTGTTTATAAATGTTCGTTTTTCCTCCGAAGGCTGGGCAACTTCATTTTTCATCCTTGGGTTTGGCTTATTTCTACTGCCAAGCCCTGGCAGTATTCAAAGATATTTAGCGGTTGGATTCTTTTTAGGTTTGGCCTTCCTGGCAAGGTATCAAGTTGGTTTTATGTTGTTCGGCCTCGGTCTATGGATGTTGTTCATTCATCGAATAAAATACATCAACTTATTTTATATCCTGTCTGCCGGGCTATTTACGTTAATCCTCGGCGCAGGATTTGATTGGTGGCTCTACGCAGAGCCGACGGTTAGTTCGTGGCAATATTTTAAATGGCATTATGATGGCTTAACATCCGCGTCAGGCGGTATCAGCAAAACTGTTTATGAGCCTTGGTGGTTTTATATTCAGTATTCTTCACTACAACTAATTCCTCCTATATCTTTATTATTGCCCATTGCTATCGTAGCCTTTTGGATATTTTTCCCTGTCCATCCGATCACTTGGCTAACAATCCCGTTTGTCTTTTTTCATACGTATTTTGGGCATAAAGAAATGCGTTATTTATTTCCATTATTGCCCTTTGCACCAGTGATGTTTGCCATGCTATCTATTCACTTAAACCAACGTTTTGGGTTAATGAATTTAAAATTTATTAAATATCCATGGCTGTCAATTTTAGGAATATCCATATTTGTAAATAGCATACTTGTTATTCTTACCTTGTCTTTACCAGCCAGCAAAGAAGTCGCACTGTGGCAAAATTGCTTGTCGCCGATAGCGGCTGAAAAACCCTCGATGTTATTAGTCTTGGATCAAGACGGTTCATATTCTGATCCGGCAGAATTGAATCTAGACTTTTACAATACAATCAATCTCCAGATCAACTCAGTCAAAGATGAAAATGAAATTAAAGAAATAATAGAACAACATCCGAGCAAACAAATATTATATGCATCGCGCAAGCGAAATCGGAGTCAGCAAATGGATGCGGCTAATCTTTCATATGAGCTTACTTGCCAGGCCTTGCCAAACTGGATTTTAAAAATAAACATTAATAACTGGACTTCACGCACAAGCATGTGGCGGGTATGGACGATAAAGAAACATTAGTTTTCTTATTCTTCAAGTCGTGATTAATAATATTGCAGTTAATCTCTATTGTTATATGGTTATAAGTAATAAACACTCTTTCAAACATTATATTCAAAAGGATTAGTTCATGGGAAAAATCATCAAAATTCTAGTCATTCTAGGGCTGCTCGTTGTCGTTGCTTTAGCAGGCATCATTTTCACTACTGATATCAATCAATATAAAGAGCAGATAGTTCAAGTAGTCAAAGACAATACCGGAAGAGATTTTGAAATAAGTGGTGACTTGAAATTAGCACCCTCCCTCATTCCCACTATTGCTGTTGAAGGCGTTACGCTCGGGAATGCCAGTTGGGCAAAAGAGAAGAACATGCTGAGCGTAACAAAATTTGAAGCCCAGATTGCGCTTATGCCTTTGTTGAAGAAAAACATACAGGTCATTAAATTTATTTTGATTGAACCGAATATCTATCTTGAGACAAATAACAAGGGTGAAGGCAACTGGGTCTTAGCTACTGGCCCTACTCCTAAAGAAACAGAGCCCGTAACAGAATCAGGAGCAACAACACTGCCGGGTTTGGCGGTTAATGAAGTGCATATTGAAGATGCAAATATAAGCTATAAAGATGGTAAAACGGGTGAGACAACTAAATTACATATCGATGAAGTGACGATTAATTCGGAGAGTTTTTCCGACCCAATGAGCCTATTTATTAAAGCTGACATTAACGAGTCGGATCTGGAAATGGAAGGTACATTAGGGTCAATCAATAACTTGCTCGATAACAAAGATTACCCGGTCAATATTAAAGGCAATATTGCCGGTGCTGAAATCAGTATCGAAGGTACGCTGGGGCAACCGATGGACGCTAAAGGCATCGACTTACTTGCAACGTTAAACATAAAAGAATTAAGCAGTCTGAATAAGCTAGCTGGCGCAGAACTGCCAGAAGTTGGCCCGATTATCTTTAGTGGCAAACTATCTGATACTAAAACTGGTTATTCTGTTAAGGCCATGGCTGCACAAATTATGGAATATAAAGTCAATGGTGATGTAGAGATAGGACTTGGTGGTGCGCGACCTGAATTAATTGCAACCCTGTCAACCGACAGTCTCGATGTCAGCCCTTTTCAAGGCGCCTCTGAAGAAGAAGCGATTAAAAAAGATAAAGTTTTTCCATCAGACCCGTTACCTTTGGAAGGGCTTAAAGCCGCCGACGTTGATTTGAAATTTAAAGCACAGAAACTCATCACTAAAGATTTAACACTCGATGATGTGACCCTGACTTTAACATTGAACAATGGCAAGTTGCAGATAACACAGAATGCGAAAGCAGTTGGCGGAACAATTTCAGCGAATATCGATCTAGATGGCAGTAATGGTAAATCAGCTACGCTTAGTAACAATATTGAAATAAAACAATTTGAGATTGGTTTGATTCCGGCTATAAAAGCAAAGAACTTATTAACGGGTGGTAAATCTGACATCTCTATCAACGTAAAGGGAACTGGTTCAAGTGTTAGCAACATCATGGCGGGGCTTAATGGCGCACTTTTAATAAAAGTTGGTAAAGGTAATATTTCAAATAAAAGTTTAAACGTTGCAAGTGCTGATGCCCTTGTGAGTACATTATCTTTAATAAATCCAGGCGCTAATAAAGCTGAAGGCAGCATACTTGAATGTGCTGTTGTTAATTTTAATATTAAAGATGGTATAGCAACTGCCAATAATGGCATTGGTATATCAACTAATCGTTTGAATGTTTATGGTGGCGGCACTATAAATTTAAAAACAGAAGCATTGGATATAGGCATTAAACCAAAGGCACAGGAAGGTGTTGGACTAAACCTTAGTCAACTTGCCGGTCTGGTTCGTATCGGTGGCACAATAGCAAATCCTGCTCCAAAGGCAGACACAAAAGCGGCGTTGTCAGCGGGTTTATCTGCAGGGGCAGCTATTGCGTCAGGAGGTCTTTCTCTTTTGGGTGAAGGTGCCTTATCAGGCTCTTCTAAAGATTCTGGAAACCCTTGTGATATTGCTTTAGGGATAGCACCAATGAAAAAAGCAGAAAAACCAACAACAGAAAAAAGTACCGTTGAAAAAACCACCAGCACTGTAAAAGATGCCGCAAGTGCAGTAGGCGATAAACTTAAAAGCCTGTTTTGATTCTAGGGTGTTATCGTTATATCAAAAGGTAGTTGGTTTAAAGACAATGCAAATTCCTGTAGCCATGACTCCGGGAGTTTTTCAATCACTTTTGCTTCAGGCTGTAAGGATGGCCGCTCGACACCGTAAAGCAGCACACCTTTAACGGCTATGTCGCGGCTAACTGTGGCCTTCAATAAATTAATATAGGCATCTGTTTCTGCTTTACTGGGTGGTTTATTTTTATAACTAAATACACATGTCTGTATCCAGGTTGGACAAAGTTCAGCCGAGACTTTCAAGCGTTTGAGTGTAGAAATGTTTGATCCTCTTATTTTATTTATAGTGGCAATACCTGTTGGTGTTGCACTATCAATCTTGAACCAAACTTCACCATTCATTTTCGCAAGCTTCTTCAAGCCTTTCTTGACATGAACTCGATTTACCATGCTGCCATTGGTAATCAATACGCATTTTATAGAATTCAACAAGCCATATTCATTTAATATTAATTCAATCAGGTTAATGACCTGATCAAACTCATTGGCTGTAGTCGGCTCGCCATTTCCAGATATCGCAATATCTTTAATTACCCGATATTCATCCGGCACCTCTTCCCTATCATAGAAACGACCATGAACAACATCGGCCAGAAAATTACGTAGTTCGTGACCTAATTTATCTAGATTAACAGCAGGGGCACTCCCGCGAATTAAATCAGGAACCTGGCAATAGATACAACGCCAATTACAAGCATTATTGATATTCAAATTAATACCAATTGATAGTCCACCAGCACGACGGGAAAGAACCGGGTAAACATAAGTTAGTCCAGCCTTGTCGCGACTGTGGTCAGATGTGGTTAGCATTAATTTTTTGGAGCTAGAAATATTTTAAAATAGTGTCCTAATTATACTTTATTTAGAACGCTTGACACTAGATAACTGATGTTAAGACACTGTAGCTACAAAAGCATAAAGTGGATCACCATTGCCAGTACTACAGTCTATATATTCGATATTATCAAAACATTCAGTTTTTAATAGATAGGTTCTGATCAGATACTTTCGATCATCTTCCGCTAATGAAAGCCACGCGGAAGTTACCTTACTTTCAAAATATCGATTTGAATAAGTAATAATGAGCGGCGCATTCATTTTTAAAACACGCCCCAATTCCATCAGAACTTCTACCGGATGTATTAAATAATCTATCGAGACACAAATAACACCTGCATCGAATTCATTATCTTTAAATGGAAGATGCGGTTGTTTATTCAAGTCATGAACCAACCATTCATTTAATTGCTTATTGCGTGCAAGTTCCCTGGCGTTCATCCCTAACCCAACGATTCGGCCGTAACTTACATTGCTCGGAAGATGGCTCACCCAGCTACTCATCAAATCCAAAATATCAGCATTAGCCGGGATATACTTACAGTAAAGGTCGGTTACAGCTTGTATTGCATTGGGGTCGATGTGAGTGACAAACCTCGGTATCCTGTAGAATCCTTCATCAGGAGATTCATCTATCCGACGAAAAGCGTCTTTAGAAAGCTCTACTGTAATGTTATTTTTAAGCGTCATTTATTCTGGCGACCAATTATTTCTAATAATGAAAGCTGTATATTCTATGTCCTGAGATGAATGAATTGTTCAGTTATTAACAGCATCCTGTGTAACTATGCTGATTGAGATTGGGAGAAAGAGTTCAATATTATTATTTAGGTTTTGTCTGATTCTCTATTTCACCTAGTGCATCAACCTCTACTGATCCATCCTCTCCAGTATAGATATGATAATTTTTATCATTCATACATGTCACTATGTGGTCGTCGGAACTAGTACTGCTAACCTTTGTTATAGAATCACATGCATACCCAGACAGCTCAATGATAGAAAAAAGACTACGCGCAACTTCAATATCGTGTTCAGTTATATTGTCTTTCTGTTGGAATAGATAGCCAGTCAATGGAATGGCCTTAAGAATCATGCCTATGCTTTTAAGTACTGCTCCTGTTACTTTATCAACAATAGTAAGAATGCCATCCGTAGTTTGACTTATATTAAATTGACCACCACTATTACAGGCAACATCATAGCTACCCTTTTCACTTGGCTGTAGCTCATCGATACCATCGCAATTTATTCCCTGTAATGTCAAAGCAGTATAAATATCATTAGCAATCGAAGTTTCATTGGCCTCATCTTTAGAAAAGACAATGGATGGAAAAATGAAAGTTAATAATAAATATATCATTATATGCTTCAGCGTCTTATTCATGGATAAATTCACAAGCATGACTCTAGATTGATTTATATTTTTCAGGGTCAGAAAGATAAGACCATAGTAGCAAGCGCGCCGCAGAAATTTCGCGGGCAAGTTCTGGATCTTTTTTCTGAACCAGAACCATCATTTCTTTCACCATTAAATCATAACGTTCTCTTAGCTCATCAATAGTCGGCGGACGTTCCCCGTCATGATAACTGGCAAAAGATTGATTAAGACGATCGACATTATGTTTTATTGATAACTTTGTAAAAATACCAATTGATTTTGTAGTAGCAAAACGATCCATTAAATCATCGAACACCTGATCAGCAACCCCTTCCTGCTCCGGCGTTTGTTTACTGTCGACACCTTTAGCGCAATATTGTTTTGAAGACTGAGGAGCAAAACGAGAATATAGCGATTTCAAATTAACAGGAATGCCTGCATATTTAGCTAATGACAGCGGCATGTTGCCTGACAGAGGTGCTTCTGATTTAATCACAAAAAAACTGTACCCCGTCAGCCCCATGTGGACCAATTAGCCTAATTGCCTAAGAGATAGTTTTCGTTCATCGTTAACCGAAGAGGAAACGATGATGACAAATAAAAGAAGTGTAGAACAGTCAGTACGTGATAT